>CEPV01048384.1_pt1 | contig 171214 bp, 160 predicted proteins | sample 530451 | NCBI WGS metagenome assembly CEPV01 (sample SAMEA2620097, study PRJEB7988) | marine metagenome | isolation source: saline water (ENVO:00002010), including
CCAGCCTGACCTGAGTCCAAAAGCTTTCTGAACATCTCAACACCTGTGATTGTTGTTTTTTGTGTATCTTTGATACCAACAACTTCAATCTCATCACCAACTTTGATGATCCCTGTCTCGATACGGCCTGTACATACTGTACCACGACCTGAAATTGAGAACACGTCCTCAACAGGCATCAAGAATGGCTGGTCAACTGGACGGTCTGGTGTTGGGATGTATTCATCAACAGCAGCCATAAGTGCAGCAATTGCGTCTTTACCAATCGCATCATCACGACCTTCAACAGCAGCCAAAGCTGAGCCTTTAATAATAGGAATATCATCGCCTGGGAATTCGTAAGATGAAAGAAGCTCACGTACTTCCATTTCAACCAATTCCAATAGCTCTTCATCATCAACCTGGTCAACTTTGTTCAAGAAGACAACCAATGATGGCACACCAACCTGACGGGCAAGTAGGATGTGTTCACGTGTTTGTGGCATTGGACCATCAGCTGCATTCACAACAAGAATAGCACCATCCATTTGCGCTGCACCTGTGATCATGTTTTTCACATAGTCAGCGTGTCCTGGGCAGTCTACGTGTGCGTAGTGACGGTTATCTGTTTCATATTCAACGTGCGCTGTAGAAATTGTGATACCACGGGCCTTCTCTTCAGGCGCCTTGTCAATCTTGTCAACTGACTCACCGTTACCAAACTGCAACGCAATCGCTGCCGTTAGTGTTGTTTTACCATGGTCAACGTGACCAATCGTTCCAATGTTCACGTGTGGCTTATTACGCTCAAACTTTTCCTTAGACATTTTTATAACTCCTTTTCATGTCATTCCTGCAAACAACGCAGGGATCTGGTTTCCCATTTTTACAAAGTTTTTGTAGATCCCCGTTATGATAATCCTGTCTACGGGGATGACAATAAAGTGCACTCCCTCACACCTCGTGAGAAAGTACAGTGCATGATTTAAGGGGAAATCCACTGTATGTCAACAGTTAGCAAGCGATTTTCGCAGAAAGTTTACATGGGAAAATATAAGAAATAAATGGAGCGGGTGAAGGGAATCGAACCCTCGTGACTAGCTTGGAAGGCTAGGGCTTTACCATTAAGCTACACCCGCTCAACTGATTTTGATTTTCTACGCGGTTCAAAAAGTGAAATCAAGTCTTTTTCGCGGTTAATGGCAATGTCAATGTAATCGACGTTCCCTTTTTAGGTTGGCTTTTGATATCAATTGTACCGTCATGTAATTCAATAATATTCTTAACCAGCGTTAGACCAAGGCCTGCCCCACGATCATCTTGGACATCAGAAGATTTTTGCGTACCCGTTTCAAATGGCATAAATAATTTTTCAATATCACCTTTTTCAATTCCAGTGCCATTATCAGTAATAACGATTTTAAGATTGCTTTCTTCTGTACATGTATGAAGGGCTATCTCACCTTTTTCTGGCGTAAATGAAATCGCATTGCGCAAAAGATTCATAAGAACCTGACGCAATCTTTGCGGATCAACTTCTGCTGTAATTTCTTTGGGCTTACAGTCTGACGCAAGCGTGATTTGTTTACTCAGCGCCCATTCGGACCCAATAGTTGTAATTGAGCTGATGAGCATACAAATATCTGTTTCCTGAATATCAAGATCCAATATCCCTGCCTCAATACTGGAGAGATCCAAGATATCATCAATGAGCTCTTTCAGCCGTTGCCCTGCCTCTTGAATATCATCTGTATATTCTTTTTGTTTTTCGTTGAGAGTGCCAAAAAATTCCTGAGCCAAAATTTCATTAAAGCCAATAATAGCATTTAGCGGTGTACGCAATTGATAAGACATGTTTGTTAGAAATTCACCCTTAAGCTTTTCTGCTGTTTCAAGGGCTGCATTTTTCTCACGCAATGCCTTTTCGACATTGACTGAGTCCGTAATATCGGAATAGGCAAATAAACATCCCCCATCAGGCAAGGGCACAACTGAATAAGCAAGGCTAACACCATCATTGCGACGTGTTGTGCCGGAAACAGCTTCACGTGTGTCGAAAACACTCATAACAAGGTTTTTACGCTCGTGAAATGTGTCCTCATCATAATATTTTCGACCATTTTCTAAAAGCTTGGAAATGTGGACCTGTTTATCCAGATCCTCGGGATTAAACCCCCAAATCTTAGCATAAGAGGGATTCCAGAGCTTCAGCATCCCATCGCTTCCAAACACAACCACACCGTCTTTCAAATTGTTAAGCGTTTCGCCCTGAACCTGCACCATGGTGTTGTATGAGGATTCAAGCTCAAGGTTGGTTGTAATATCCTCATAAATAAACATGAGGCCACCGCTGGCGCTTGGCACAATTTGGCGACGCAAAACTGTGCCATCTGGTTGAACAAGCACATCGGACTTAGGTACAATAAGGTTAGTAAAAAGACTAAGCCATTCCTCTTTGTATCTTCGGAAGTCAGCTTGTTCGGGAAGCCGTCTGTTTTTTCTGAGTTCTTCAAGAACATCGCCCAATTTAGGCTTTTTATTTAACCAGCTTTCTTCAAGTCCCCAAATTTTCGCATAGGATGAATTGTAAAACACAAGAGCTTGTTCACGGTCAAAAAGCGCAACACCCGAAGCAATATTCTCCAAAAGCGTATGGTAAGCATCAACAGTACGCTTTCCTTCACTGACAGCACTTTCCTCGCTTGTGCGATCCTCGTAACGCACAATAACAAAATCTTTATCAGACGTAGGTGTCAAAACAACATCCACGCGAAGCCTATTCCCCCCACTTGTAGTATGACATTCTAAAACTTTTACTTTTTGGGACCCTAAAACCGCCTGCACTTCCTCTGCTAAGTCGACCTTCTTCTTTGTGTCAACCAAACGCAAAAGCGGCAATGTTTTTTCTTTAATAATGTCTTCGGCAGATTTGGAAAAAAAGTAAGCATAGGATGCGTTGGACCAAACCATATTTCCTGATTTATCGTGCACACAAACGGGGACACGAATATTATCCAATGTCGCATCAAGATACCCTATTTTTTCATCAGAGAGTTGATTGGCTAGAGACTCTTTTTGGAACCATATAATATTATATGCACCAGTTTCCGACGACAACGATGTACGCTCCAAACGATAACATTCTTTTTCAGCGACGCAGAACTGAATCGGCTCAGAGTGAACTGTTTCAAATAGTCTTAATAGCGGCCTCAACTCCTCTTCTGCAAATGTTGAAGCAAGATTGTTCTTAAGAGTCAGAAAAGATAATGGCGAAGGCACACGAAGCTGAAATTGCAGCGCCTCAGAAACAAAAATTTTGTCGTAGGATTGCCAACATATATAAGCCAAGGGCGTAGCACGTAAAACCGCTTCTATGTTACGCGGCAAAGACTCACTGTCCTGCGTATTTGCATTATCGCCACGTCCAAACAAGTTTTTGAAATTCGTCATCATAGATTGAAAAGTGTACGGAGACTCACGACCTCTCGCAAGTCTGAAAAACAATTGCCAGATAAGATACAAAAACATAGTCTAAATGACATGGAAAAAACCTTCAAAATTAAAGACGAAAAAGAAACCTTTGCGCTGGCGGAAAAGCTTTCTACTAATGTCGAAAAAGGCGACATTTTTTTTCTGATGGGCAATTTGGGAATGGGAAAAAGCGTATTCGCACGTGCCTTCATTCGCTCACTTATGGACGACACAGATCTTACCGTGCCTAGCCCGACTTTTACGCTCCTTCAAACATATACCCCAAAGGCCCATGATTTTGATATTTATCATTATGATTTTTACCGCCTTGAAGACGCCGAAGAAATTTACGATCTTGATTGGGATTTGGCACTTGAGCATGGTGTCATACTCGCAGAATGGCCAGAAAAAATTGAACAGATCCCAATTAAACGCCCTGTAACATGGATTTGCTTTGAAAAGGGTGATACTGAGAATGAACGCATAATTACATTCAAGAGAAACGCTTCATGACAACACACATACCTGAAACCGCTTTTATTCTTGCCGCTGGGTTTGGGAAGCGGTTGCGTCCCTACACAGATACAGTGCCAAAACCTATGGTGCCTGTATGCGGAAAACCCGTTATTGACTATATCATTGATAAACTTGTGCAATGCGGCGTAAAGCGCGTGATTATCAACTTACATCACATGGGAGATGTGCTGCACACGCATCTGACGCAAAGAACAGATGTCGAAATTATCTTTTCCGAAGAAGAAGAAATTCTAAACACAGGCGGCGGTGTGAAACATGCGCTTCATCACGTTGGTGCAGAGCCATTCTTTGTTATCAATGGAGACGCCTTCTGGATTGATGGGCCAGATACAAATGCCTTCGAAAGACTAGCGAATATGTGGAAAGATAAGGACATGGATATGATCCTACTTCTTGAGCCTGTAGAACGCATGACTCTGACAAAGCCAGTTGGTGATTATAATATAGAAAAAGACGGAAAGGCTGCACGCCTTAAAGCGCAAGATGGTGCCTATATGTTTGCTGGTGTACGTCTCTGCCATCCAAGGATTTTTAAAGATGCGCCTGATGATGCTTTTTCCTTCCTGTTGCTCATGGATGGCGCCGAAGAAAAAGGCCGTCTTTATGGACTTGAGCATAAAGGAAGCTGGCATCACATTTCTTCACCAGAAGAGCTGCACGCAGTCGAGGAGGCCTTTTGTTAACACATGAACTCTAAAGTTTCTCAGACTGTCTATAACATACCCTCCGCCTATCCTTTTTTGGAAACACTCGCAAAGTTCGTTCTTAAAGAGTATGGGCATGAGGATTTTCTTTCCGATATTCGCATCCTATTACCAACAAGACGTGCGGCTCGAGAATTACAGGATATTTTTCTAAAAGAAACAAAGGGGCAGCCTCTCATTCTCCCACAATTACTGTCTCTTGGAGATGTTAATGTGGACGAAATTGCACTGATCTCTTCGGATGATTCCATTCAAAATATTCCACCTGCCATTTCATCGCTTAGGCGACAAATATTACTATGTCAGCTCATTGAACAGGTTGCGCCGCTCGCCCTCGATCAAAAGCAGGCCTTTGCACTTGCCGGCAATCTAGGCGTTCTCATTGACCAAATTCATACAGAAGAAAGCAGTTTTGAACGTCTGGATGACATTGTTGAAGACATGTTTTCAGATCAATGGGCGCTCAGCTTAAAATTTCTAAATATCATCCGTACAACTTGGCCTGAAAAACTTTCAGAATTGGGCATGATAGATTCTGCTGACAGACGCAAGCGTCTTGTCCGCGCAATGATTTCTTTTTTTGAAAATCATCCGCCAGAAACACCTGTGATTGCGGCAGGGTCGACAGGCTCCATTCCCTTTACAGCAGATTTACTTGCCACAATTTCAAAACTACCAGAGGGATGTATCGTCCTGCCTGGTGTTGACCTCGAAATTGATGCTGAAAGCTGGTCAGAAATAACAGAAGGTCATCCGCAAGCAACACTCAAAAGTCTAATTGAGCGTATGGGCCTTATTCGTGAGAAAATAGCCCTCTTGCCTCATTTAAAGCACTTGCCAGAGGCACAAAAGGAACGTGAAAATCTATGGCGCGAAGTTTTGCGCCCACCTGAAATGCTGTTCAGATGGCAAGATAAAGACACACATGTACCACAAGATGCTTTTGAGAATCTGCATCTTTTGCAATGTAATTCTGATGAAGAAGAAGCACATGCAATTGCCCTTGTTATGCGTGAAACACTAGAGGAGACAAACAAGACCTGTGCCCTTGTAACACCAGACCGTGCACTGGCGGGACGCGTAAAATCATATCTAAAAAAATGGCATGTCACTATTGATGACAGTGCTGGCATTTCTCTCAAAGACACTATGCGGGGCCAATTTGCAAAGTTTGTGCTTCAGTTGGCTCAAGAAAACTTTAACCCCGTTTCCTTGCTCGACCTCATGAAACATCCACTTATGCAATGTGGTTTGAAAATAGGAACACTCAAAAATTTAGCACTCAAAATTGACCGAACGAATGTTTTAAGAGGGCTTTGGACAGCGCATAAATTTGAAAATATTTTAGAAAATGGAGATAAATCTTTCACAAAAGAGGATTTAAAAATTCTCCAATATATACATGAAACAATCACACCTTTGCGTATGCTTATAACAAAGACGGACTCATCTGCCTTTGAGATTGCAACGCTTCATATTCAAATTTGTGAGACATTAGCACGTACAGATGAAAGTACGGGTGAGGCCAATCTTTGGCGCGGAGAAGATGGAGACAAGCTGTCACAAGTCTTTCAAGAAATTCTCTCCTGTTTTTCGGAAACCGCACTTTCACAAAGCTTTTATGCGCAATCAGCATCGCATATTTATATAACCGTTTTCGAACACATGTTGGCCAGTCAGTCAGTCCGCCCTAAATTTGGAACTCATCCACGACTTGCTATTCTGGGGCAATTAGAGGCGCGCCTTATTCAGGCAGACCACCTTATTCTCTCAGGATTAAACGAAAACACATGGCCTGCACTTCCTCAACAAGACCCTTGGATGTCTAGGCAGATGCGCGCCGATATGGGGCTTCCCTCACCCGAGCGCTCTATTACCTTAAGTGCGCATGATTTTGTCCAAGGCGCGTGTGCTAAGGAGGTTTTCCTAACACGCTCAACAAAGAACGACGGTGTTCCAACCGTACCCGCGCGTTGGCTCCTGAGGTTACAGGCCTATTGCACAGCCTCTGGCATGACACATTTTTGGGATGATAAAAGTAAGTATATGTCTTGGGCTGAGGGACTTCACCATGTGTCTCCTGAAGAACAAGTTATACTCGAAAGGCCCTACCCCTGCCCACCTGTTGATAAACGCCCAACTTTTTTAAGTGTCAGCTCTCTTGAAAAATTGACGCGCGATCCCTATGCACTTTATGCCCGAAAAATCTTAAACATATCTCCACTAGACCCCTATGAGGAAACAATGGGGGCTAAACACAGAGGTAGTTTTATTCATGATGCCTTGCATACATTTTCAACGACTTACCCAAATGACTTGCCAGAGGATGCCTATGCGCGCTTACTTCAAATAGGAAAAGACACGTTCGGGGAGGTCCTAGAAGATCCTGCTCTATGGGTAAGTTGGTGGCCGCGCTATGAAAATTTAGCCGACTGGTTCGTAGGCCATGAGAAAGAGTGGCGCAATTCTGGGTATTGCTTTGCCGCAGGTGAAAAGGACGGAACGCTCTCATTCAAGACAGAAAAGAACACATACACCCTATTTGCACGTGCCGATCGCATTGACCAACATACGGACGGACACTACGCCATTATTGACTATAAAACAGGAAGCTCAAAACTTTCACAAAACCAAATTGCGCTAGGTTTCCTACCGCAATTGCCGGTCGAGGCTCTCATATTGCGAAATGGAGAAGCCCCACTCTTTGGAGATCTCATGCCAAATCAATCATCTTATATGGGTTATTGGATGCTTAATGGTGGAAGCGTTGCAGGACGAGAAGATGATTATCTTACGGATGCACAAAATATTAACTCACTTATCAATGATACGATTGATGGGCTACAAAAAATATTGAGCGCCTATGAGGATCCTGAGCGCGGTTATCCTGTTAAACCTTTTGCGAAATACGCTCCTAAATATAATGACTACGACCATCTCTCCCGTGAACAGGAATGGGGCAACTCTGATTCCGATGATATAGGAGATGCCGCATGACATCACAAGGCGCTCTAATCGAACAAATAAAAGAGGCACAAAAGGATGTTTCTTTAGAAGCAACACAACGCCAATCTGCGGCATCAAATCCACTTCACTCTGTTTGGGTGGGAGCGTCTGCGGGAACAGGAAAAACAAAGGTTCTCACAGACAGATTGCTCCGCCTTCTTTTACCCAATGATTTCTCTGAAGACGGTACGCCTCCGCACCAAATTCTATGTATTACCTTTACCAAAGCTGCTGCCGCTGAAATGGCACTTCGTCTTAATAAAATTCTAAGCAAATGGGCAATCCTTCCAGATGATGAATTAAAGGATGAGCTTGCCAAACTGTTGGAAAAAGAGCCAAGTGAGGTACAACTTGCAAAGGCGCGCTCATTATTTGCGACACTCATTGATTCCGCACATAGCCTCAATATCATGACCATTCACTCTTTCTGTGAGTCAATATTGCGCCGTTTTGCCGTCGAGGCGGGGCTAACCCCAGGCTTTGAAGTGATAGAACCAGATCAATCCAAAGCATTACTGGAAGAAGCCCAAACGCTTTTCTTTGAAACACAGCTTAAAAATCTTGAAGGGGCCGTTGCACAAAAGATAGTCAACCTCTCAACAAGCATAAATGATGATCGCTTTTTGGAACTGTTAAATACCTACATTGGAGAAAGGCGTTCAGTCGAGGCCCTTTTTGAGACACGTACAGAAGAGAGCCTGCTTCCTGAATATTTGGATATTCTTAATCTTGATCCTCAAATAAGCGAGCAAGATTCTCTTGAGAACGTCAGAGCCTCTCTTGAGAAAATTCGTCCTGACATAAAGCAGATTATGAATGCATTCGAAGATGCGGGTAAGTTTGAACGGAATATATCAGAGGCTTTGGATATCTTTTTGGCGCAATCGACAAGCTGGACACATAAAGACTTGGAAAAGCTTTTTGAGATTGTTGCCACACAAGGTTCGAAAAGGAAATTGACAAAGAAGGCAGTTGATCACCAAACACAATACGATCGCCTGTACGACACACTTAAAGACTATTTTGAGGAAACCAACCGCCTCAAAGTCGCAAAAGCCTCGCAAGATATTCTGGTCATTGCCCATCGTGTTCTTGACACTTATAGAACGCTTAAAGAAAAAAGAGGGGTGCTTGATTTTGATGATTTGATTGAGCGTACGTCCGACTTGTTGGCTGGACGCCTAATCAATGGGCAGTATAAAAGCGCCTTTGAATGGATTTTATTCAAGCTTGACCGCGGAATTGACCATATTCTAGTCGACGAGGCACAAGACACCAATCCTGACCAATGGTCGGTTATTAAGTCTCTAACAGATAGCTTTTTAAGTGGAGATGCCGCACGTGAGAATATTCACCGTAGTCTTTTTGTTGTGGGTGATGAAAAACAATCCATCTATTCATTCCAACGTGCCGACCCTCAAATCTTCAATGATAAGAGAGCGCATTACGAGAATAAGTTTTTGGAAGTGCAAAAGGATTTCGAAAAAGTATCCTTGAATGTTTCCTTTCGCTCTGTTCCTGCTGTCCTATCTTTTGTTGATGAAACATTTAAAAATCAAGAGGCCGCCCGTGGATTAAGCCTATCAAATCAAAACATTCAACACGCGGCATATCGTCTGCAAAGCCCTGGTTGTGTTGAACTGTGGAATGCTATACCCAAACCTGAAAAGCAAGAGTGCGGACCATGGGAATTACCACCCTTGCCAGAAGAAGCCGAACAGGGTGAAACAGCAGGAAACGCTCTCCACGCGAAAAAAATAGCAGGAACCATTTCAAATTGGCTTGCAAGTAAGCGTAAAATCGGTGCGACTGGTAAAGACGTACAGCCAGGTGATATTCTTATCTTGCTTCAGGAACGTGGCGCGCTTCAGAACGAGATTGTACGTGCGCTCAAGGCACATAATATCCCTGTTGAGGGGATTGACCGCATGGTGATTACCGATCATATCGCCGTCCAGGATCTAATTGCGGTTGCCAAATTTGCATGTCTTCCGCAAGATGATTTTACGTTGTCTTGCCTTCTTAAATCGCCCTTAATTGGGTGGGATGATACACAGCTTATGGAGCTTGCCTTTCAACGAGAAAACAAGCAATCCCTTTATGAGACCCTTCAAAAAAGAAAAAGTGATGACCATGCAAACATCTTCGCATGGCTTCAAAATCTTCATTTATCTTACGCGAGCCAGACACCTTACACCTTCTTTTCCGCACTCCTTGCCACGTCTTGTCCTGCCTCACAGGTCAATGGGTGGACAGCCTTTTATAAACGCTTTGCACAAGAAGCCACAGACCCTCTGGAATCGTTTTTGAACTATGCTTTAAGTTGGAAAAACACAAAAGGACGCACAAGTCTTCAAGGCTTTTTACAAGATGTTGAGAAAAACAAAAATGAAGTAAAGCGTGAAATGGAGGAAAGCAGCAACCGCGTTCGCATCATGACTGTGCATGGGAGTAAAGGCCTACAATCCCCTATCGTCTTTTTGGCTGACGCTACGAAACCTCCAACTGGGCGCGGCAACCGTGTTTCAGATAGTGTTTTCTGGAAAGATGTTACAAACCATGACTTGCCGATTTGGCTACCAAGCGGAAAGTTGAGTAACGAAAAGACAGACGCTTTTAAGGCACGCGCAAAGGAAAAGACCAAGGAAGAACATAAACGCCTTTTCTATGTCGCCATGACACGCGCGGCGGATGAGCTGTATATTACAGGTGTATCAACTGCAAAAGAGGTCAATGCAGAATCATGGTACGCCTATGCCGAACAAACAATGGAAACGCTCGCGTCTCAAAAAAACCAACCTCACGTTACTTATGACGAGAACGAGAGCGGTATTCATTACGGGCTTTACGAAAACAATATTTTTGAAGATGAGGATAAAAAAGTAAAATCACCCAGTATGGAAGAAAAGCCAAGCTGGATCCATGAAAGCGCAAAAGAAGAGAGAGAAATTTCGAAAATTCTTAAACCATCTTTGGGTGAGGTTATTGCCGGCAATGAAACCGTCACCTCACCACTTTCAAATTTTGCCAGACCCAAACATGACCCGCGCTTTCATCGCGGTAACATTATCCATGCCCTTTTGGAATTTCTGCCTAATGTTACTCATGATGACAGAAGTACAAAATTATCTAACTACCTTGCACAAAAGCATTTGGACTTAAGCAAAGCAGAGCAAAAGGAAATCCATAACGAAGTTATCGACTTACTTAATACGCCGAAATTTAAGGACGTCTTTGGACCTGATGCACGTGCAGAAATTCCTGTCACTGGCATATTAGAAGACGGCACAAAAATTACAGGGCAAATTGACCGACTTCTTGTAACTGATACAGACATTATCATTGTTGATTTTAAAACAAACAGACCACCACCTTCAAAGGTCGAAGATGTTGATAAGCTCTATCGCGATCAGCTGAAAGCTTATAAAACCATTATTGAAAAAATTTATCCAAACCGTACTGTACGTTGTGGTTTGCTCTGGACCAATACAGCCACATTGATGGAGATTGATGTCTAAATTTCTATGCCGTTATCAATAATAAATTTAAGGCCTGAAAGCGCTACATAAGGACTATCAATGCGTTTTACAGGAACTTGTAAAAGTGCGTCATAAATAGGGGTCGTACTCTGATGTTTTGTATGCACATTTGCATGAAATGTTGATGTCACTGCATGCGGATCGAAAAGACCCTTATCACATACTTTTTGAATAACGCCACCATCAAGATAGACACCGCCCAACCCGTGCCCTGCGATAACAACAGTTTGTAAAAAGATACCCAAAAATTCATGGAAAAGGCGGAGCGTTTCTTCAAACAAATCCGCCTCAGGATGGGATAAAATTGAGGTTACAATCTCATCTGCGCAAGACGCACCATGAATGCGGCACAGTGCACGATAAAGGTCTGGCATGCCGCGCCCTGCAATCACGTCTTCAAATCCCATAGATTTTTGATCTGGGTCATTTTTAACGGCACGCACTGTTCTTAAAACCAGCGCCTGCTCTTGCGTCATCGCTGCAATAGGAAACCATCCACCAAAGGTCTCGCGCACCCGATAGCTTTTTAATTCCTTGATATAATCCGCATAAGCCAAGCCAATTCCTGTGCCAGGCCCACATATAACCTTTGAGGCCTGCGGAATAGCCTCCCCTGGAATGAGTGTTTCCAAATCATCATGGCCAAGCGTCAGTGCACCATAAGCCGTTGCGAAAAAATCATTCGTCCAGAACTCAATCGGACGGCCTGCTTTTTTAAAATGTGCCTTATCCAGCGACCAATTCGGATTATTTGGAATTTGAATTTTTCCTTTTTCAAGTTCTTGACCTGCTGCAGCAATCGCAATCTCAAAAGTCTTTAGGTTCAACTCTTTGGCTGCCTCTTCAAACAAAGCAACAGGATCATCAAAATCATCAATTTTGAGTACAACAGGCGTACTAATAAACTGACCATCAAAATGTCCTATGCGGGCGTGTGTTCCACCAATGTCAGCCAACAAATAATCTTTACTCATATATGAACATCCTTTTTGTGGCGGGCATCATCTGGGCTACCTGCGGGGTCTACATGGATCATAACTTCACTGTTCTTAAAGCTTTTCAAAAGATCACGTTCAACTTCAAGTGCTATCTCGTGTGCATTCCACAGCAATATATTGGCATCAACCTCAATATCAAAGGACACAAGCATCTTCATACCAGAGCGAATAATACGCAAGTCATGCATATCCCTGACCTCTGAGTTGCTTAGCACAATATCAATCACCTGCTGGCGGACATCACCTTCAATTTCCCTGTCGAGCAGCATATCAACGGCGTTTTTGCCAACCCCATAGGCCACGTACCAGATATAAAGGGCTATCCCCACCGCATAAAGCGAGTCAATCCATGTCGGAAAGCCTATAGCAGTAAGCACCAAGACGGCCAATACACCCAAATTCATTGCAATATCGCTATGGTAATGGGCATGGTCTGCCTCAATGGCCATGGATTGCGTTTCAGCAATCGCGCGCTTTTGTATCCGCGTCAGGATATAAGTTAAAATAAGAGATAAAATAATAATGCTACTGGCCAGATACTGATCTGTAATAGGTGTATGATTGAGCGCATTGCCAATAGCCTCATGAATAACAGCTACACCTGCAAAAAAGATAAAGGCCACCTGAACAAGTGCAAAAAGCCCTTCTATTTTACCATGACCAAAACGATGACATTTATCAGCAGGCTTCAACGACATCTTGATTGAGATAAGCGCCATAACCGACATCATAATATCTGCAAAGGAATCAATGAGAGAGGAGAGAATACTCACGGAGCCACTCATCCAATAAGCAATGACTTTTGTAAAGATGAGAATAGCGACAATGCCAATGGCAGCCCAGCCTGCAAAAACGGCCTTTTCAGGATTATGATCCTGACCAAGCAATGCATCATGATCGTGATGGTGCGAATGTCCCATGGCCTCTTCTTTTATAGGAATGTTGCGCAATTTGAAAGACTGAACCTCTAATGAAACTTATTTTCCACTTGAAAGATGGGCCTACTCATATCATGTTAAAGGCAAATTTTTGTTTAGAGCCTTGAATTCAGGCGAAAGGATATACCCCATGAAAAAACCCGTCCACGTTACAGTTACTGGTGCTGCAGGCCAAATTGGCTATGCGCTTCTCTTTCGCATCGCCTCTGGTGATATGCTCGGTAAGGACCAGCCTGTATGCCTGCACTTGCTTGAGATTACACCTGCACTTGAGGCACTCAAGGGTGTTGTGATGGAACTCAATGACTGCGCTTTTCCGCTTCTGCATGATGTGATTGCAACAGATGATGCAAATGTGGCCTTTAAAGATTGTGATTATGCGCTTCTTGTTGGTGCACGTCCGCGCGGTCCAGGTATGGAGCGTAAAGACTTGCTTGAAGCCAATGGTGCTATTTTCGGCCCACAAGGCAAGGCCCTCAACGATCATGCAAGCCGTGATGTGAAGGTCCTTGTCGTTGGGAACCCCGCAAATACAAATGCACTTATTGCGCAACAAAACGCCCCTGACCTTGACCCTAAATGCTTCACGGCAATGGTGCGCCTTGACCATAACCGCGCAAAAAGTCAGTTGGCCGATAAAACAGGGAAACATGCCAATGATGTGAAAAATATGATTATCTGGGGCAATCATTCCTCCACACAATATCCTGATATCCATCACGCCACCGTGGATGGTAAGGATGCGTTGTCTCTGGTTGAGCAGGACTGGTACGAAAACACATTTATTCCAGACGTACAGCAACGTGGTGCGGCCATTATTAAGGCCCGTGGCGCCTCTTCTGCGGCCTCGGCTGCTTCTGCGGCCATCGACCACATGCGTTCATGGGCATTGGGAACAGAAGATGGCGATTGGGTCTCAATGGCTATTCCCTCTGACGGATCATATGGCGTTAAAGAAGGCGTTATCTTTGGTTACCCCGTCACATGTAAAGACGGCAAATACACTATTGTAAAGGGCTTGGACATTAACGTATTCTCTCAAGAGCGTATCGACGCAACCGAGGCTGAACTCTGCGAAGAACGCGCCGCTGTTGAGAAATTATTTCGTTAATTTTTTTACAATATACTTCGAACAAAAAGCCTTCTGAGAGGGCTTTTTTTATCCTGCCCACACACTTCCCGTGTGCAGGTACATTCCCATGCCAATGGTGTACGCCCAGCATCCATAAAGCGCGTGTTCGAGTGAGACAAGCGCAAGTGATCGTGTTGTGAAATAGGTATGTGCCATGAGCAATCCTGCGATTGTTGTCATGAATACTGGCAACCACGCCCCGAGTACAAAAATGTTCGGCACCAAAATAATATGCATGAAGCCGAAGAATAGGGCCGAGGCGATAACCATTGCCCATGGCGAATGGAACAATATTTTGTAACGTTCGAAGAAGAGTGTTTTATAAAGCAATTCCTGTGGCACGACAGATAACAACGGATACCAAATCATGACATAGAGGTAGATAAGAGGTCGCTCCCTTGGAAAAGAGAGGAGCTCCTCTGGATTAACCAGTGCCATAAATGCAAAGAGTGCCGGGCCAATCACTGCAAATCTGAGCAAGACCCATTTATAGCCAGATTTAACTCCTGCCCAGTTCAGCTCTTCCCAAAACCCACGTTTTATAGAAAGCTTGAGCCAGACGATAACGATTACAGCCGTGGCCCACAGAATGCCGAGCATAAGCACCCTATTCTGTAGAAAGGCTATTGCGATTGGTATGGCAACAAAAAGAAAGAGAAGCTCCAGAAAACGCATTATTTTCTGAGGCGCATTTTTGTTGGTGGCAGGCATTAGTTTTCTTGTCTTATCTGTTTAAGCTTTATGATTGCTATAATGAGAAAGACTGCGGCCCCGAGAAGTTCCATACTTTCTTCGAAAAAGCGCAATTCAGCATCATGGCGTTCGAAAAAATCCGCCATTTGTGGAATGAGCCGTGATTTTGCATCCAGCATTTTTCCAGCAACTATTGAGCCAAGCCCTAAGAAAATGCCAATTGCAAAAATATTCAGTTCTTTCATCTCCTTTATCCAACGTGGTATATATTTGAATAGCAGGAGAGTTGATGTGATGAGCAACAAAACAAAGGCAATACCAATCACCTTTTCAGGAAGAGCATATTCTGGATTGGTATAAAATTTGATTTTCAAAATTGAATCGCTTGTGAAGGCCTTATGCCAATCTAATTCGCGCGCAAAGGCAAAGGCCATAAAAATGGCAAAAAGTGTCCAGCCTTGTATTTTTGTTTTGTAAACGATGAGTGCGCCGAGAACAGAGGCTCCTAAAAACTTGAAGGCCGTTAGATTTTCTAGAAAAGCACCTTCTTGTGATGTTTGAAGTAACATATCCTCTGTAAGAAGGAATGCACAAAAAGACAAAGCCAAGACGCATAGGGCATAGGGTAGAAATGCTGTTTTAATTATTTTATCGGATTCGGACATAGATGTTACATAGTAACGCAGTATTCGTCGTTGTATAGGTATCATTTTCACCTCACAGTTTTTCAATGCTAAGTCTGAGAAATTAACCAAATCCTAAGCTTTAAAACGCATAATTGCGTTATGACAAGTTTAACGGATGAATTTGCTGCAACTGATCCTGTCGTGGGCGAAGAGGAAACGACGGCGCAGGTTAATGATGCACCTGTTGTAGAAGACGCTTCTCCAGAAGAACAAGCTGATCCTTCAGTCACACCCGATGAACAACTTAATCTTGATGACCCACATGATGTGGAAGCTGCCCGTCAAGCAGCCTTTGAGCGCGGCGCTCAAGTTATTGCAGATACACAAGGCCGAGAAGCAACAGCTCGCGATAATGCTATTATAGGCGCGGCCTTTGACCAAGCCGTTGAAACAGCAGGCGAACAAAAGGCTGTGTGGGGCATGGATTTCTTTATGGGTATCTTCCAACAATTTTTTGGGGCAATCATGGGTAATGATGGAAGCATGGAAGGCCTTGATTTTGGAAACCTCTTTGGTGGCCTTTTCGGCTCATCAGAAGAACACGATCATGGCGATCGTCCTGCTATTACGGGAAGCGCGTCTTTCGTAGAGGGCGGAAGACGCGTTGCAATTGAGCATCCTTTACGCGATTACAGGGGTGGTATTGGACATGATGTAGGTTATGTTGCAAGACGTGGTCGCGTTCATGAAGGGCGTGATTACGCAATTTCCGAAGGTACTGATATTTATGCCGCAGCAGAGGGTCAGGTCATTGATGTTATTCGTGTGCCCGCTGGAACAGACTCAGGCTACGGAAACCAAATTGTAATTCAGCATCCCAATGGCATTGTAACGCGTTACGCGCATCTAAAAGATGGCAGCATAAATGTTGGCGTTGGAGATCAAGTGTCAACAGATACGGTTATTGCCGAGGTTGGTTCTACGGGTGGTTCTACAGGACCACACCTTCACTTTGAAGTTGGGGTTCGAGACGGAAATGGTGCTTGGAAGATTATTGACCCTGAAGATGCTTTCCGCGCTGGACAAGGGATTAATGACTTTGCTGAACGCGCACAGTTAATTGGTGAAACTGCTGCTTCGTATGGAACAAGCGTAGCAAGTAATGGCTTCAACGGCGGAGCACGCCTTGGTCTAAGCTAAACTGCACTGATAAGATTAATTATCAAATAAAAAAGCCCGCATGTTCGCGGGCTGTTTTGTAAAAAAATGGTGGAGGAAGCTGGATTCGAACCAACGTAGACTAAGTCGCCTGATTTACAGTCAGGTGCATTTGACCGCTCTGCCATTCCTCCACTGCGATACGCATATCACATATTTAAACCGTACAAAAAAGGTTTTTGCTTTTCATGTCAAGTACGCGTATCACTAATTTCATGGAAAACGCAAAAAAATTTAAAAAATGGCCGAAAAAAGACAAACAGCCCAAAGTCAAAAAGCTAAAAATCAATCTTTTTGGCTATCACGCTGTTGAAGCAGCTTGGATTAACCCTAAACGTATAATCAAGACACTTTACGTCACTGAAAAGTCGGCTGAAAATTTTCAAAGCTTTATTGAAAAGCATGCCTCACTTGGCTTGAAGCGACCCGCACCAACAATTGTATCCCGCCGTGAGTTGGACAAGACCTTGGGGCAAGACACAGTTCACCAAAACATCGCCATCAACGCCGAGGAATTGCCCGAGCGCAATGCCATGGATCTCATCATTTCTGAGAAGAAAAATGAACGCTCAACCTTTGTTATTCTCGATCAGGTCACCGACCCGCATAATGTGGGCGCCATAATACGCTCTGCTGCGGCCTTTGGATTGGCGGGAATGGTTTTACAAAACAGATTTGCACCTGATATTTCTGGTGTGCTTGCCAAAGTTGCCTGTGGTGCGGTTGAACATCTGCCTGTGGCCACAGAGGTTAATTTATCACGTGCGATTGAGACCTTTAAAGAGCATGGCTATCGCTGTGTCGCCCTTGATGAGCGTGGAGAAGAAACAATCGCACAGGCCGTCAAAGACAGTAAGAAAACAGTACTTGTTATGGGTGCGGAAGGCCCTGGTCTCCGCCCCTCTGTGCGCGATGCTTGTAGCCAGATCGCACGTCTGGAGATGCATGGTGCCTTACCATCCATCAATGTGTCCAACGCAGCGGCAATTTCTTTTTACGCAGCAACTAGCACTTAATATTGCGTTTGCACCAGCAGGCCTTATAGTAACGCCCATGACGCACAAAGTTTCAAAAGACGCTCTTTATCTTGTTGACGGCTCTGCCTACATTTTCCGCGCCTATCATGCCTTGCCTCCAATGACGCGCAAGGATGGTACACCTATTGGCGCGGTGTTGGGCTTTACAAATATGTTCGTCAAGCTCCTCAAGGAATTTGATGCAGGGGCTGTTGCCGTTATCTTTGATGCAGCGCGCAAAAATTTCAGAAATGAGATCTACGAAGACTATAAGGCCAATCGCGACGACCCGCCAGAAGACCTTATCCCACAATTTCCATTGATACGCGAGGCAACAGAGGCTTTTGGACTTCCTGCGCTTGAGCTTGAAGGATATGAGGCAGATGATTTGATCGCGACCTATACCAAGCTTGCTGAAAAAGAAGGACGCGAGGTTGTGATTGTTTCCTCTGATAAGGATCTGATGCAACTTATTCGCCCGGGCGTTTGCATGCTTGACCCCATGAAGGGGACCCTTATGGGCGAGGACGATGTCATGAAAAAATTTGGTGTTACCCCAGATAAGGTTATAGACGTACAGGCGCTAACGGGCGACTCTATTGATAACGTGCCTGGCGTGCCCGGTATTGGCGTTAAAACCGCGGCACTTCTCATCAATGAATATGGAGATTTGGAAACGCTTCTTGAGCGTGCAGAGGAAATTAAACAAAATAAGCGCCGTGAAAGCCTAATTGAATATGCCGATCAAGCACGTATATCCAAAAAGCTTGTCACATTGGACGCAAACGTTGTTCTCCCCATTACGATAGAAGGGCTCAGCCTTGAAAATCCTTTTACAGAGAAGTTGACCGCCTTTCTTGAGGAGCAGGGCTTTAAATCAGTTATCGCACGTTTAGGACAAGAAGTCTCTAAAAGCGACAATACAGATGAAAGCACTGGAGATGCTCCTGCACCGCTTGAGTTTCCATCCATTTCAGACAATAAATATATCTGTATCGACACGGAAGAGGCCCTCATTGAGTGGATTGAGCGCGCCAATCAATCACCACAGATTGCAATTGATACAGAAACAACATCCCTTACGCCTGCAAAGGCGGACCTGATTGGGATATCGGCGGCCATCACACCTGGCGAGGCCATTTATATCCCGCTTGGCCATGGTCAGGGCGAAACAGATTTGTTCGGCAATGGTGGTGATTCTGATATCAAGCAAATTGCAAAGGATAAAGCCCTCGCTCTGCTTAAACCTCTGTTGGAAGATGAAAGCATTCTCAAAATTGGGCAAAACATCAAATATGACCTCCAGCTTTTCATGAAGCACGGCATTGCGGTCAAAAATATGGATGACACAATGCTCTTATCCTATGTGTTAGATGGAAGTTCACATAGCCACGGGATGGATAATCTGTCGAAAATGTATCTTGACCATACACCCATTCCGTACAAGGACGTGGTTGGTACAGGAAAGTCCCAGATTGGGTTTGACGCTGTGCCCATTGAGAAGGCAACCGCATATGCTGCAGAGGACGCGGATATAACACTACGCCTATGGCATATTTTGAAGCCGCGTCTGGCACAGGAGAAAATGGTCCGTGTTTATGAAGACATCGAACGCCCGCTCATTCCTGTCATTGCAGAGATGGAATTAAACGGGATTAAGATTGACCGTGCCATCCTTAAAGAAATGAGTACGCGTTTTGGGAAACGGCTTGTTGAACTTGAAGGCGAGATTCATAAGCTTGCAGGTCACGAGTTTAATGTCGCCTCTCCCAAACAATTAGGCGTTGTCCTGTTTGAAGAAATGGGACTAGAGGGTGGCAAGAAAACAAAGTCTGGTGATTGGTCGACATCGGCCGATATTCTTGAAAAGCTCGCCAGCAACAAAAATGAATTTGCCGAGAAAATTCTGGAATACCGCCAACTTTCTAAGCTTAAATCCACTTACACTGATGCGCTACAAGACCAAATCAATCACACAACGGGACGCGTACACACATCATTTCATATGACGGGGACAAGCACAGGGCGGCTATCATCAAGTGACCCCAACATTCAAAATATTCCCATTCGCACCCAAGAGGGACGGGAAATACGTACAGCCTTTGTCGCTGAAGACGGATGTGTTTTGCTCTCTATTGATTATTCTCAAATCGAGCTCAGACTTGCTGCTATTCTTGCCGACATTAAGAAACTGAAACAGGCCTTTCAGAATGGTGATGATATTCATGCGGCAACAGCCTCTGAGGTTTTTGATGTTCCCATGAGTGAAATGACATCTGACATCAGACGCAAGGCCAAGGCGATTAATTTCGGCATCATCTATGGTATTAGCGCATGGGGACTTGCACGACAATTGGACATTGAAGCTTCCGAGGCCAGTGAGTATATCAAGGCGTATTTTGCACGTTTCCCAGAACTGGCAAATTACATGGAAGAAAAGAAGCAAGAGGCGCGCGACAAAGGGTACGTACAGACTTATTTTGGGCGCAAATGTTTTGCCGATGGCATCCATGATAAAAATCAGGCACGACGCAGCTTTGCCGAGCGCGCAGCCATTAATGCGCCACTACAGGGTACTGCCGCTGATATCATGAAGCTTGCCATGCATAAAATTTTCAAAGCCCTCAAAGAGAAAAAGTTGGATACGAAATTACTGCTTCAGGTGCATGATGAGCTTATTTTGGAAGTGCCAGAGGAAGAAGTCGATACAGTGACAGCTCTTGTCAAAGACATCATGGAATCAGTTGTAAGATTTGATATTCCTTTAATTGCAGAGGCGGGCACTGCACATTCCTGGGCAGAGGCTCACTAGGGCTATTCGCCTGCTTTGGGAAGAGGCGTACCTTCGGATCGAACCGCTTCCCCATCTATTGTACCTTCACCTTCTGACAATTCTTCAAAGGGATTCTCAAGCGCGGGCTCTTCTTCAACAAGTGACTTTTCACCAGCGGCTAGAATTTTAAGGTTCGCTGATTGTACGATAATCAGAACACGCTCAAGACCCTCTTTTTTAATCAGATCAAATTGAAGCTCTTTTGGCTCACCGTCCCATTTAGTTACTACACCATATTCAGTAACGGCGTTCTTCATTTCAAAGGGGTTACCTGACTTTGAAACTTCTACAGGCAGCGCACCGCCAAAAAGATACACCGTTGCGGACGTATCCTCATCTATGGACGCCGTCATATCTGGCAACGACAGGCCGTAAGTTGGCGCATTGATTTCTGTTATTTTCAAACGCTGAGGTATATTTGAAACCTCATCGAGGCGCTTTTGAACATGCTTTTCCAACTCTGAACGTTGCGCGGCAGAAAATTCCTGACCATTAATAACAAAATGAGGCGTGTAGATATGTGCAATATCCTTGGCTTTTAAATATGTTTTTTGTCTATCTGTACAAAAACTACGTGCAAGTGGGTCGCTATCTGCAGGGTAATAATCAACGTGGCAGGATAAAACGACAACGTTTTGAATATTATTGAGTGAATCCAGAATTTCATCTGCATCCCTGCAAAAGACACAAGATTGTGCCGTAAATAGTTCAATCACAACAGGTGTCGTACTTCCGGCATTTTTACTTTCTTCATCCTGCGCCAGCACATTTGCAGAAAATAAAAGAATGGCAAAGCTAAAAGCCACGCAAGTCAATTGCATGGCTTTGGCAAAATTTAAGTTTCGTGAAATTTGAATAAGAGACGTAGTTATGACGTTGCCTTTTCTACCCACTCATTAAGCTGAGATTTACTCATGCCGCCGGTATGCGTGCTTTTGACTTCTCCATTTTGAAAAACCATGAAAGTCGGAATACCGCGAACGCCATACTTTGTTGGGGCCTCTGGATTTTCGTCAATATTGACTTTGACAACCTTAACCTTACTCCCCATTTCATTGGAAAGCTCGTCGACAAGAGGGGACATTGCCTTACAAGGACCACACCATTCGGCCCAAAAATCAACAACAACGGGTGTGTCTGATTTTAAAACTTCGTTTTCAAATTCTGTGTCCGATACATTCAACGCCATGTTGGTTTAATTCCTTTTCTAAAATTTAAATGCACTTAATAATATGGGATTCTTGGGAGGACAATCAAGCGCCTATTCCAACTCATCCAGTATTTCCTGAACAGTACCGCCCTCTACTGGTGTTGTTTGAAGCGAAGGGCTCTCCCCTTCTATTGTTTCTGTTTGTGGAACGGTCTCAGTGACGGGAGTGTCAGGGGTTATATCCTCGCCAACCAAATCAGAAATCAGTTCGGACACAGTGCGATCTTCATCAAGTGTCGCATTATCACCATCTGATTCGCTTATTTCTGTTGATGGGGCATCAACTGGCGCCTCACTTTTACCTGAACATCCTGTTACCCAAACATCATAAATGGGGTGATCCATGGCTGATAAAGCAGGAGATGAGGCAAACATCCAGCCTGAGAAAATCCATTTTGATTTATCAAGCGCCTTATCTTTTTCCCATATTTGAAGAAAGCTTGCTGATTCCTGTTTTTCAATCGCAGGGGGCTTGCGACAAGCCTGTACCTTAATAAATATTTCACCAAATTTAACGGTTTGTCCAATCTTGGCCTTGAAATTTGTGGTTTGCGCCGTGACCTTATTTAAGGCACGCAAATCAACAGATTCGTAATCATACCAAGTAACTTCAGGGGCTTGCTCTTGGGCAATCACAGGAATGCTCGAAAATACAAGCAGGGCGCATAATAGTAAGAGAGGCGTTTTATTCTGATTTGTCATTTTGGACACTGAAGATAAATTGCCCGAGAAGCTGCTCTAAGTTCTGAGGAGCTTGTGTATATTGAATACGATCGCCCTCCTTCATTGCAACATCAGATGCGCCAGGTTCGAGCTGCATATATTTTCCACCTAAAAGGCTTTCGGATGAAATAAGTGCCGCTGTATCATCAGGGATAATAACACCATCATCAATATCCATTGTCACACGCGCAAGATATGTATCTTTTTGCAATTCAATATCCGACACGGCACCTACCTTGACACCGCTTATCACAACATCATCGCCGCGTTGAAGGCCACCTGTTCCAGAAAAATCAGCCATGATTGCATAGCCGCCCGTGTGTGAGGACACGTTTCCAACACGCAGACTGAAGATTAAAAAGGCAACTGCAATGCCAATAACCACTGCACCCAAAATTGTTTCAAATGTATCTCTCTTCATGCTCTTACTTCTTTTTCTTTTTCGCTAATGATTTTTTTGTCTTTTTTGATGTCTTTGGTTTGGCTGGCTCAGGCGACCAAGCCTCGTAATCACCTGTTGCAGAGGGACGTACACCCTTTTCAAGCAAGTGACCTTGCGGGCGGTATGCTTTGTCTGTTCCTGTCATATTAGGTGTATAGGGCTTTTGCCATTTACGGCGAAAGCTTTTTTGATTGTCGTTTGGAATATCATCTGTTTGATAGTGAATCCAACCATGCCATTCAGGTGGAATACGTGTCGCCTCGACATCGCCTTTATAAAGAACCCAGCGCCTTGGATGATTATATCCTTTGCGGGCCTTGGCCTCATAATAGCGATTACCAAAAGAGTCTGTGCCGACCTTTTTCGCTGAGGAAAAAAGCGTTGTGACATTTATCTGTAATGTTGACATCGTTCCAAAGAATGAAAACAGACCCATAACTAAAACTCTTCGTTAAATTTTCTTCCCATAGTGATGGCGCATATTTGATGAAAAAGCAAGCCTTGAGGCTTTACGACTCAAGATTTAGACAGGCTTTATTTCTCTTTCTCGGATTTTTTTGAGGCCTTCTTTTTCGCGGGCTTCTTTTTCTTTTCGGACTTGGATTTTTGTGGGGCATTGTCCTCGTAAACAAAAACCAATTCATCGTCCTTATAGTCAATTGTAACGGCACCGCCTTTGTTTGAGAGTTTCCCAAAAAGGATTTCCTCAGCTAGTGGGCGTTTAATCTCTTTCTGTATCACACGCGAAAGCGGGCGTGCACCCATAGCAGGGTCATACCCCTTATCAGCCAAGTAATCACGGGCACGGTCATGCAACGTGATGATAACATTTTTCTCGGATAATTGTGCTTCAAGCTCCATCACAAATTTGTCAACGACCTTGGCAACAGTATCTTTGGACAAGGCGTTGAACGGTACAATCGCATCAAGCCTGTTTCTAAATTCAGGTGAGAATACGCGATTGATTTCTTCGCTGTCATCATCCGTGCGCGCACTTCTCTCAAATCCGACAGGAGCTTTAGCAAGTTGTGTGGCGCCCGCATTGGTCGTCATGATGAGGATGACATTGCGGAAGTCGATTGTTTTACCGTTATTATCGGTTAACTTCCCGTAATCCATAACTTGCAACAAAATATTGTAAATATCGGGATGCGCCTTCTCAATTTCATCAAGCAGAAGAACACAATGTGGGTTCTGATCGACTTTATCAGTGAGCAAGCCTCCCTGGTCAAAACCAACATATCCTGGTGGTGTCCCGATAAGACGTGAAACAGCATGGCGCTCCATATATTCAGACATATCAAAACGAATAAGCTCAACGCCCAGCGTTTTTGATAATTGACGCGCGACCTCTGTTTTACCAACACCTGTTGGACCAGAGAATAAATATGAACCAATCGGCTTGTCGTGATCACGCAATCCAGCGCGCGCCATTTTAATTGAGTCAGACAACATGTCGATTGCATCATTCTGGTCAAAGACAAGTGTTTTAAGGTCGCGCTCAAGGTTAGCCAAAAGCGCTTTATCATCCTTAGTCACCGTCTTGGCTGGCATGCGCGCAATTGCGGCCACCACGCCTTCGATGTCTTCTTCTTTGATAACTTTTTTGCGCTTATCTGCAGGGACGAGCATTTGGGCCGCGCCAACCTCATCAATAATATCAATCGCCTTATCAGGAAGTTGTCTGTCCCCAATATAACGGTCAGAGAGTTCAACAGCGGCACGCAGAGCCTCTGGCTCGTAAGTTACTTTATGATGTTTCTCAAAATAAGGTTTTAAGCCTTCAAGGATTTTAATTGTGTCTTCAACGCTTGGCTCTTTAATATCGATTTTCTGGAAGCGACGGACAAGCGCACGATCCTTTTCAAAATAATTGCGATATTCTTTGTAGGTCGTTGAGCCAATACAGCGGATGCTGCCATTGGCAAGGGCAGGTTTGAGTAAGTTTGAGGCATCCATTGAGCCACTGCTTGTTGCCCCTGCACCAATAATTGTATGTATCTCATCAATAAAGAGGACAGCATCATCCATGCCCTGAAGCTCCTGAATAACACCTTTTAAGCGCTCTTCAAAATCACCGCGGTAGCGTGTTCCAGCAAGCAAAACACCCATATCAAGTGAGTAAATTGTCGTTCCCTGCAAAACCTCTGGGACATCACCTTCATATATGCGCTTGGCCAGACCCTCGGCGATGGCCGTTTTCCCGACGCCCGGGTCGCCTACATACAATGGATTGTTTTTTGAACGACGACAGAGAATTTGAATTGTTCGGTTAACCTCGTCCTCACGTCCAATAAGCGGGTCAATTTTACCGGATTTCGCACGTTCATTTAAGTTGACACAATAGGTATGGAGCACATTACCATCGCCCATAGAATCACCCTGCGGGCGCCCATCATTATCTACACCTTCTGGTGTTTTAGGAACTGGCGTCACTCCAGAAACCTTGGCGATACCGTGTGAAATATAATTCACCGCATCAAAACGCGTCATATCCTGTTCTTGTAAGAAGTAAACAGCATGGCTTTCACGCTCTGAGAAAAGAGCGACAAGCACGTTTGCACCTGTAACTTCCTCACGCCCAGAGGATTGCACATGAATGGCAGCGCGTTGCAAAACACGCTGAAACGCAGTTGTTGGCTTGGCCTCATTGTCACTTTCCTGCACCAAATATGTCAGCTCGTTATCCAAATAATGTTCTAACTGATCACGCAAATCTGTCATAGACACACCGCATGAGCGCAATACCGCCATAGCATCCTGATCCTCTGTTAATGAGAAGAGCAAATGTTCAAGCGTTGCATATTCGTGAGAGCGGGCATTAGCCGTTGAGAGGGCACGGTGCAGAGATTGTTCAAGATTTCGTGAGAGCATGAGATGCGCCTTCTTTCATTAGTCTTTTTCGGAGATACATTGCAAGGGTTGTTCATTGGCACGGGCAAATTCCATAACCTGATTGACCTTGGTTTCGGCAATTTCATAAGTGTAGACACCGCATAGGCCAACACCACGGCGATGTACATGCATCATAATATCTGTTGCATCCTGTCGTGATTTTTGAAAAAAACGCTCAAGCACATGAATCACAAATTCCATAGGTGTATAATCGTCATTTAATAAAAGGACTTTATACATAGCGGGCTTTTTTGTTTGCGTGCGTTCTTTAAGAAGGAGACCTGTGTCTTCTTCCTCTATGTTATTGCCGTTGTGATCAGGAGTGTCGTGATTATTATCTGTCATGCCCGTTTTCAAATATCTTGTAATTGTTTATTCAACTCTCTTTTCAAATATAGGCCAAAATCCGCTTTTTTCCAAGATGTGACGTAGTGTCATTGAGATTTTCGGTCAAAATAGTTTTATTGGACTTTTATTCTGCTTCACCATATCCTTATATATATGTGGTATTTTTCCTTACCCACCCTCAAATCTGTAACTTCTCAAAGTAACTTCATGCGCCTACACATCTGGTTCTCATTTTTTATCATTCTTTTCGCATCTTTTTGCGTGTCCTTGCCTTCCGCACAGGCGAATCCCAAATATGCCTCTATTGTGATTGATGCAGAAACGGGAACCATTCTGCGCGAGGAAAATGCCTCGCTTAAGCGTTACCCAGCATCACTCACAAAGATTATGACCTTAATGATGGCCTTTGAGGCGATTGAGAATGGTCAGACAACTATGAATTCCCATGTCAAAATTTCTCAACGAGCCGCAAATGCTGTTCCTAGCAAATTAGGCTTAAGACCTGGCTCAACAATTAAATTGAAAGATGCCATTCTTGCACTTGTGACAAAATCAGCTAACGACATTGCCGTGGCCGTTGCCGAGCATGTTGCAGGTTCAGAAGATAACTTTGCGCGCCTTATGACACGCCGTGCCAGACAAATTGGAATGAGTAACACGACCTTTAAAAATGCACATGGCTTGCACAACTCCAGACAAGTAACAACAGCACGCGATATGGCGAAGCTTGCGCAATATATGTATTTTCGCTATCCACAATATTATAAACTCTTCTCAACCCGTTCCTTCACTTATCAAGGTAAAACGTACAACAACCACAATAGATTGCTCGGTAAATATAAGGGAATGGATGGTTTAAAAACTGGCTATATTAATGCCTCTGGTTTTAATCTTGTTGCCAGTGCTGAACGCGGCAACAAACGCATCATTGGAGTTGTTTTTGGTGGGCGAACTGCCACAACGCGTAACAATCACATGGTCGAAATACTGGATGATGGTTTTGGTAAATTAAGAAACACACGTTATGTTCTTGCCAATCCACCCAAACCAGTAACAAAACCTAATCACTTGCGTGATGACCTTTATTTTGCCCAAACAGATAATATGCTGCCCGCGTCAAATGACGCAATTGGACAAAAAATATTAGCCCAAGGTGATGCAGACGAGGCCACAATGCGCCGCTTAGAAGCTGCCTATATAGCACAACAAGCCCATACAAGTGATGATAGCTTTGATGTCGCATCCTTAACGCAAGATCAGGGCGTTTCACGGAACTGGTCCATTCAAATCGGTGCGTTTCAGAGTCGCGTAGCTACAGATGCTGCACTTAAAACTGCGCAATCATTACTCCCTTCTGATTTACGCTATGGACGTACAATTGTATCCCCTCTGAAAACATCCAATGCACAGTGGGTCTATCGCGCACGAATCAATGGGTATTCCCGCACAGATGCAGAACGTGCGTGCAAACACTTTCGTGATTGCCTAGCAATTGCTCCTGAAAAATAATCTAGAACTTAATCGCGATTGATAACGTCTTTACGCTCAAAAGGGCCGGGCGGACGTTGATAATCAACAGAGCCGTAATGTTGCGTTTCGTCTAGCGGAAGCGGCTGAAGACGGGCTTCCTGCCATGCTACATCACCCTCTGCGTTAAGCTGGACTAGCGAGAAAAGATAACCCTGCATGTCTTTATCTATGCCCTGATCAATACCAAGGGCCTGGGTTGTTGTCCGCGGACGAAGCAAACGATGCTCCCCAATCTCATGCGCTAGACTTGCGTGATAAACAATTTCTTGTGCGCCTTCTGGGGTATTGGCAAGCACAAATCCAAAATCCTTAAACGCGGTGCGCAAAGCGTCATCATAAGCCCCATTTAATGCATCTATGTCATAGCGTGAGCGGACATAAACAGGTACACCATAGGCACTGTTTGTTTGCGCATAGGTGGCAACCATATCCTTTGCCATACCACGCAATGTTGCACTCAATGCATAACGTGCAGATTCAGGTGCTTCAGCGTAAGCAGTTTCATACCAATCAGCCGTTTTCGGCGGATCGGTTATCTGGCTCTGATGATGATAGGTATAACCATTAGGCATCCAGTTTGGAGAGACTTGCGCACATCCAGATAAGAGCACTGGAACAACCAAGCAAGCTGACGCGAAAAGAGGAAATGAAGTTTTTTTAGGCATGTTTCGAAGCAACCTCATAAAGATAATGCATTTTGTGCAAACAAGACTATCAGGCTTTTAAACAACAATCTATACGCTGAGATATTTCTTCAACCACGGAGAGGGGCGAATAGTTTTATAAAGTCGCTTTAGAGGTGGGATTTTCTTTTCAGACCAACGCCCCATCATCGCATCACTCACTTTTGGATCACCATGAAAACACAAAACGCGCGTATCCTCTGGTAAAACAGGCGTGACATAGGGACGCATATACCAAACAGGCAAACTATGAAACTTAAAGCTGCGCACCCAGCTCTCAGGCCAGAAATTGAGCTTACCAAAACGCTCAATAATTTTGTAAGAAAGATATTCTTGGCTGGCTGTTCTGTATTTCTTAATCCAACGCTTTGGTTCGGCTTCAAAATCAGACTTCACAAAGCCTATCGTCCCTACAACCCAAGAGTAACAAGAGGCTTGTCCAACAGAATCATCACGTGTGTTCCAGTCATTTGTCGTGATAAATTCATCTCCCTTTGGATACTCAAAGAAGTCATCCAAAGAGCCTGTTATAACGACATCAATGTCTAAGAAAAGGACACGCTGCCCTTTTAAGCCTCCAAGATTGTCATCGCAAAGGGCGGCCTCTTTTTTATAAAAATAGCGATTATCTTCTGGTGCGACATTCAAAACAGGTAAATCTTTGGTGATAATAGACTTATCTAAGCCCTGCGTATCATCCGTAAAGCAATAAAAAGCCAAATTATGCTTTTTGATATGGGCGTTCACCATACGAAACAAGCGGTTAACCTCACTTGCGTCATATTTATTACCCCATTTTATACAGATTACATTTGCCGTTTGAGCCATATCTTGGTGTCCGCGCGAATATGACTTAAGCATACCCATGTGCGCTTTATTTGAAAATAAAGATGACTTTTTACACAATCTTTAGAAATCGTCAACTTTTCTACTGTTTAATAGGGGAATACAAAAAAGACAAAAAAGCGGCTGTAGAGGGCGACCATGAGTAAAAAATTAGGATTTTTAGGACTTTTAAGGGCTTACATGAACCGCAACAAACTGGGTGATATCCTTGTTTTGCGTGGAATTTTGACATCAGATGACTTGCGCAAGCACCTTAAAGCACATAAACAGCAAAATTTGCGTTTTGGTCAATACCTCATTCAACAAAATATTATTTCGCGTAAACAGCTCGTCCTTTCACTTGTTGCACAATCCAGTGTACGTAGTACAGCCGCAACATTGGCCGTTTTCACATCACTTTCCGCCTTTGCGCCAAAAACAGCCTCAGCTGGTTCTATTAAGGACGTACCAGCCAATCTGATTCTGGCAAGCGCCACAGTTGGTGCGGATACGATTTCACGTGTTGCGCCCAAGCGTAATTTGTTTGGTTCCGCTGAGAAACGCTCATCAGACATTTCAGCTTTTACAAAATGGACTGCTATGTTCAACAATTTCGAGCGCGATATCAAATCACCTGAGGGAAATAAAGTTTTAGCCAAATGGAAATCAGATCTAACTACTTTGCGTGGTCAGTCTCTCAAACAGATGGCAGCGAGCGTGAATACAATGGTCAATAAAACGCGCTACATCACTGATGACCGAAATTGGGGCAAATCAGATTACTGGGCCACACCTGTTGAATTTTTCAATAAGGGTGGTGATTGTGAAGATTTTGCCATTGCCAAATATGCCTCACTACGTGCATTAGGCGTCCCTGAGAATCGCATGCGCATCGCCATTGTACAAGACATGGTTAAAAACATACCACACGCTATTTTGGTCGTTTACGGCGATGATGGCGCCTATATTTTGGACAACCAGTCACAGGCCATGAAATTTGCCCGCGATGTGAAAACATATAAGCCAATTTTCTCAATCAATCGCACTGGCTGGTGGTTGCACGAGAAAGCGCCAACTGGTGGCACAGTATTGGCCTCAGCCGCACAATAAAAGATTTAAACCGACACTTTACTGCTAGGTTCGAAATACCCCCTCCTCAAATCGCAATTGAAGGGGGTTTTTTGTGCTCGTCTTCTGGACAAAGCCTCCGCGCACCTGTATTGATGACGCCGTAGAGAAAACACCCATATAAATTTCGAAAATTTTTTGCATCATAGAAAGACGACATCTTATGCTTCGCCTTGTCCGCCGCTTTAACCTGACAGAAAATCCACGCGCCGATGTGCTTTCTGGCCTGACTGTTGCCCTAGCGCTTGTTCCTGAGGCGATCGCCTTTGCCTTTGTTGCAAAACTAGATCCTCTTGTCGGGCTCTATGCAGCCTTTTTTGTCGGGTTTATTACGTCCATTCTTGGCGGACGTAGCGGTATGATTTCTGGTGCCACAGGCGCGATGGCCGTTGCCATGGTTGGTATTGTAACGATTTATGGGCCTGAATATCTATTTGCCGCTGTTTTTCTGACAGGACTCATTCAAATAGGCGCAGGCGTTTTACATCTTGGTAAATTTATTCGTTTGGTGCCCTATCCTGTAATGCTGGGCTTTGTAAACGGATTGGCCATCGTCATTTTTCTGGCACAGTTAGGACAATTTAAAGGCACAAGCGAGCCACATGCCGTCGAAGGTGAAGCCGTTGTCGCGCCCCATAGTGCGCTTGATGTTGTCTTTAACGGGGGCTGGCTTCAGGGCACACAATTAAACCTGATGGTCGGCCTTACATTTCTGACCATGTTTATCATATGGGTGTTCCCCAAAGTACCTAAACTTGGGAAATTACTCCCCCCTTCCTTGGTCTCGATTTTGGTCGTGTCTTGCCTTGTTATCTTCATGGGATTGGATACGAAAACGGTTGGTGACATGGCAAGTGTTGCGGGTGGTTGGCCAGAATTCCATATTCCTATGGTGCCTTTCACACTAGAAACGCTTTGGATTATCCTGCCTGTTTCTTTTACACTGGCGGCGATTGGTTTGATTGAAAGCTTGCTGACGCTGACCCTAATTGACGAAATGACAAATACGCGCGGGCGTACCTCCAAGGAATGCGTCGGACAAGGCGTTGCCAATGCGACCTGTGGCGTTTTTGGTGCGATGGGTGGATGTGCCATGATCGGACAATCCATCATTAACATCAACTCTGGAGGACGTGGGCGCCTATCGGGCATTACTGCGGCCGTTGCACTTCTTTGCTTTATTCTCTTTGCCTCTCAATGGATTGAAATGATCCCACTGGCTGCTCTGACCGGGTTGATGATGATGGTTGTTATTTCGACCTTTGCATGGACCTCAATTCGTATTCTCAACAAAATTCCAAAAGAGGATGCCTTTGTTATTTTCTTAGTGACAGCCGTCACCGTCTGGCATGATCTGGCCGTTGCCGTTATCATTGGTGTTATCGTATCTGCGCTTGTTTATGCTTGGAAATCCGCCAATAAATTCTGGGTCACTGTCTGGAGAAACAAAGAGGACGGCAACAAAGTTTACAAACTACATGGCCCTCTTTTCTTTGGTTCGATCGCCAATTTTAGAGAAGAAGTCGACCCTGCCAATGATGAGGAAGACGATATCGTCATTGATTTCAGCCGTGCACGCGTTTGGGATCATTCCGCGCTTGAGGCCATTGATGCCATGGCTGTGAAGTACAAGGAAGCGGGAAAAACACTGCATCTTGTCCACCTCAGCCCTGATTGTCACATGTTGCTTAAAAATGCACGCGACATGGTTGAGGTTAATCTGATAGAAGACCCACATTACGGTGTCTTGGTCGATTATTCCGAAGTCATGGAAGAGGAGAACACAGCAAAGGCGTAAGTCATATCCACCTCTTGTTTTTTTAACTAAAAATCTGTAGGACTATGAAATTATACGGTGTCGTGGCCGCCCGAGCGCAAGCGGTCAAACAAGTCCAAGAGGACACGACATCAAAGATATTATAAGGTGTCGTGGCCGAGTGGCTGAAGGCGCACGCTTGGAAAGCGTGTATACGGTAATCCCGTATCGTGGGTTCGAATCCCACCGACACCGCCATTTTTCAGGGCCTTCTTACTGTTTTCTATAAACTAAAGCTCTGACCACTTATACACAATAATAAAATAAAACAACCTATTGTTTTTATTAAGTTTTTTTCATTAGACCTCTCTAATTCACCTTAATATCCGTTTAACCTAATTTTGCTATAATTTAAAGGTTAATGCTGGAGGAGCATGTGGACGGGGAAAATGAAGACAATCTAGAGCTTAAGCTCGATCGTAATGCGGTCCAAGATTCCGTGCAAGGCGAAGAAAACGCTCCTGCCGAGGATAAACTCGGCATTACACTTGATGATGGTCTGCTTAATCTTGAAAACCCGCTTAAAGATATTTACGAGAATTTGAAGGATATTGAGGCCTCTGCAGGTGAAGCGCCTAAAATTGATCTGCCTCAACCTGACATCACACAACTCACAGAACAGATTAACACACCTCAGGATACCCCCGTTCCTGATTCTGACTTTGTTGCAACCAAGGCAAATACGCCTAGCAACGACCCCTTTTCAATTTCTGATATTCCTACGCTTAGCATTGGTGCACTTGGCAATAATGAGCTTGACATTAGCCAGAGATCACAGCTTTCAAATCTTGAATCCTCACGTTACATGCAAGCCATGAATACCAAATCAATTGAAGATTTTGGTGTTTATATTTTTGACAGTTTTATCAAGCGTTTTGAAGGCGATGAAAATAGTATTTTACGTTCGAGTACATCGCTTAGAACACTAGATTCTCGTCCTGTTATTTTACAAGCAGTAGAGGACACAGCTACCACACCGACAACTCCTACTAATAGTGCTCCTGTTTCTCAGGCCAATACGGGTGCAACACTAATCGAAGATGGAAACACAACTATTACAAGTGCCATGCTTGACACAAGCGATGCAGACACAAGTGATATTAATCTTGTCTACAGCGTAACTGGCCTACCTTCGGGTGGACAGCTAGAGCTTACAAGCGCGCCAGGCATTGCCATTACAAGTTTTACCCAGGCAGATATTAACAGCAACCTAGTGACATATGTCCATAGCGGCGGCGAAGCTCCTACAGATAGCTTTAACTTTACAGTCTCGGACGGCACGACAACATTACCCGCAAGCACGTTTAATATTACAGTCTCGCCAGTTGATGATGCGCCTACGCAAGATATAAATACGGGCACCACAGTTGCCGAAGGCTCAACCACTACAATAACAGCGGCCATGCTTGACAGTTCAGACGTTGATACAACTGACCCGAATATCGATTACACGGTGACTGGCGCGCTCACCAATGGGCAGCTAGAGCTCACCACAAATCCTGGCGTTGGCATTACAACCTTTACGCAAGACGATCTTGTTAATAACCGCGTGGTCTATGTGCATGATGGCTCTGAGACAGTTGCTGACAGCTTCGACTTTACAGTCTCTGACGGCACAACAACACTTCCAACAGATACATTCAGCATAACTGTGTCGCCTGTTAATGATGCACCCAACTTATCTGTGGGTGTAGCACCAAGCATTCCCGAGGGAAGTGCACTAACGATTACAAATACTATTTTAAACGGTTCGGACGCAGATGACGCTGATACAGACATTACCTACACAGCCTCTTCCATTACAAACGGTCAGATAGAACTTGGGACTAACCCGGGTGTGGCTATTACCTCTTTCACGCAAGATGATGTAAACAGCAATAACGTTATTTTTGTCCATGATGGCTCTGAGACAGTGACCTCAGGTTTTAATGTTTCATTAGCAGACGGTGGAGAAGATGGTGCAACACCCGCTTTAGGAACAGTTACAATCGGCATAACTGCCGTTGACGATGCACCAATACTCGATACGAATATTGGTGCGACATTCATTGAAGGCACGACATCAACAATCACTACAGCCATGCTTGATAGTAGTGATGTTGATACAACTGACCCGAATATCGATTACACGGTGACTGGCGCGCTCACCAATGGTCAATTAGAGTTAACGGCCAATCCTGGTGTTGCCATTACAACCTTCACCCAAGATGACCTTAACAATAACCGTGTCGTTTATGTCCATGATGGCTCGGAAACACTCTCTGATAGCTTTGACTTCACAGTCTCTGATGGGACTACAACACTACCTGCAGATACATTCAGCATTACAGTCTCGCCAGTTGACGATGCGCCAACACTGGATACAAATAACACGTTTAATATTAATGAAGGTGCCACGACAACTTTAACAACGACCACGCTTTCGTCTTCTGATTCAGATACAGCCGATACTGCAATTATCTATACCTTGACGACGCCTATTAGCGGTGGTGGGCAACTAGAATTAATCACCAATCCTGGTATTGCCATTACAACCTTCACGCAAGATGATCTTGTCAATAACCGGGTTGTATTTGCTCATGATGGCTCTGAAAATACGACAGGTGGTTTTGATTTTACAATATCTGATGGGACAACAACTTCTGGCGGAACAACATTTAGTATTTCGATTTCCGCAGTCGATGATGCACCGATACTTGATACAAATAACACATTTAATATTAACGAAGGCGCCACGACAACTTTAACAACGGCCACGCTTTCGACTTCCGATTCAGATACAGCCGATAGCGGAATAACATATTCGCTAACAACCTTAATAAATGGTGGCGGGCAATTAGAATTAACTACCAATCCAGGCGTGGCTATTTTTTCTTTTACGCAAGATGATCTTGTTAATAACCGCGTAATATTTGTTCATGATGGCTCTGAGAACACTTCAGGTAGTTTTGATTTTACAATTTCTGATGGAACAACAACTTCCGGCGGAACAACGTTTAGCATTTCGATTTCAGCAGTAGATGATGCGCCGATATTGAATACCAATGTTGGACTCACCATCGATGAAGGTAATACAGAAACAATTACAACAGCAATGCTCGACAGTAGCGATGTCGACACAACAGATCCCAATATTGATTACACTATTACTTCTTCTCCCTTGGACGGGCAACTTGAGCTCACAACAAATCCTGGTGTTGTCATCACATCATTCACACAGGATGATTTGGCAAATAACCGTGTTGTGTACGTTCATGGAGGTCCAGCAGATGCAACGGATAGTTTTAATTTTACCGTATCGGATGGTACAACAACACTTGCCGCTGATACGTTTAACATCACAGTTAATGCAGTTGATGATCCACCTGTTGCCGGTAATAATACAGGGGCGACAACAGATGAAGGTTTAAGTGTTGTCATTACAAATGCTATGCTTTCTACAACCGATGTTGATACGGCTAATAATGCGCTTGTCTATACGGTCACATCTGCCCCTGCCAATGGGCAAATTAGGGTAAATGGCTTTCCAAGTGGCTCATTCACACAACAAGATATTAATGATGGGGATGTTGTCTTTATTCATGATGGGTCACCCACATTATCGGATTCCTTTGATTTTACAGTATCAGACGGCACGACAACGCTTGCCGCTGATACGTTCAATATTACGGTAAACCCTATTAATGATGCACCAGAGATTACAGGTGCGCGCGCGCATGTGGATGCGGCAATGACAACGGTCATTACAAGTGCCGATTTACAGGCAACGGATGAAGAAACGGCAGATCCAAACCTTCTGGTGTTTACAATCATGAGCGCCCCTGTTGAAGGACAATTAGAGCTGACGACCAACCCTGGTGTCGCGGTCGGCACATTTACTCAAGCCGATATTGATAATGGTGATCTCGTCTATGTTCATACAGGTGCGTCTGATGTCATTGACAGCTTTGATTTCACAGTTTCTGATGGGTCTTTATCATCTGGTGTACAAACATTCTCGCTCTTTACAGGGGATGTTGTTCCGTTTGCTAGTGGCGATGCAACAGTTACAGGAACGGCCAGTAGTGACTATCTTAATGGTGGTAACGGGAATGATACAGTCAGCGGAGATGACGGTTCTGACGAGCTACAAGGTGGTAACGGAAACGACATTCTCTATGGCGAAAATGGCGATGACATCATAGATGGTGGTAACAACAATGATATCCTTTATGGTGGTAGTGGCAATGACACCCTTAACGGTGGTAACGGGGACGATATACTTTACGGTGGTCTAGGTGCCGATAGTTTGCAAGGCGGTAGTGGAAATGACCGTTTTGTCTTTGAGGCGGCGAGCGTTTTTGATGCCGTTGATACAATCGAAAGCTTTAGCCTGTTCTTAGGGGGCGATATCATTGACATCAGCGACGTTTTGGTCGGTTATGACGAAATGACAGACGACATTTTGGACTTTGCCCGCTTTGTGGATAGTGGGTCAGACACAACTCTGGAAATCGATGTAGACGGTTTGGCCAATGGCGTAAACTTCCAAGCAGCAGTCTTTATCGTCAACGGCGCAAGTCTAGACATTGCTTCACTAGAGGCAAGTGGTAATCTGGACGCCGTTGTTTAGGCCACATCCTGATTTTCAACAATACGCATAATATTTTGACCCAGCGCATGCGCGTTGTAGCCATCGGGAAAAAACTGCGCGATTGCACTATCTTCAATATCAAGACTGCCTGTGTAACTGCCAAAGGCTGGCAGAATAAGACGTTTACCATCTTCTATAAAACAGCGCCTGCGTACCGATTTGCCCTTATGCCTCAAAGTAATACAGGGGTGGTAATGCCCACTCACCTCACCTAATTGGGCAACACTCAAGGCCTCATGTCGAAAAATAAGAGTCTTAGAAGGAAACTCGATATGTGCTTCGACGCCCTCAGGCACAAAGCCCTTTTCGTGGTTTCCAATAATCCAGATAACGCGATAGCGTTTGCAAATCTCTTCAAACATATCGATACAGTTCCTATCAAGACGTGCAAATCCTTGGGGATCGTGGACTGTGTCGCCCAACAGAATAAGCGTTTCGACCTCGTTATTATCAAGGTCATGTCTGAGACGTGTTAGCGTTTCACAGGAATCATAAGGCGGTACAAATCGACCAACTTTTAAAAAATCAGATCCCTTCTCCAGATGTAAATCTGAAACAACCATGACTTTCTCATCTGGCCAATAAAGGCAACCAGAGACAAGAGAGACAAGATTTTGTCCGGCAAATTCAAAGGCGTATTTATTCATTTTTTTCTAATCCAGCTTCCTTAAGAAGCTCTTCTTCCATATCCTCAAACAAGTAATCACTCACCGTTTCACGGTTCATAGATTCGCGTGAAATCTCCAAAATAAGGGGGACAGCCAATGGAGAGACCCTCTCCAAATCATGATGTATAATTTGCCCCTCCACACGATGCAATAATGATGACAATCTTTTCAAATCAATTAGCCCTTCAGCGGCATCCTCATACGCTGCGCGCAATAAAATATGGTCGGGCTCATATTTGCGCAACACATCATAGATGAGGTCAGAGCTAAAAGTCATTTGGCGACCCGTTTTCTGTTGCCCAGGGTGACGCCGCTCAATTAACCCTGCAATCACCGCGGCTGTTCGGAAATTACGCTTCATCAAGGGCGTTTCAGATAGCCATTCTTCCAAATCATCGGCCAACATATCTTGTGAAAAAAGCCCTTCTATATCCTCAGGTTTTTTAAGCGACCACACTGCAATCCCGTAATCACTAGCCACAAATCCTAACGGCTTATAGCCAAAGCGTTGCATGCGGCGCATCATCAGAAAGCCAAGTGTTTGATGCGCGTTCCATCCTTCAAAGGGATAGGCAACCGTGTAAAACTTGCCTTGGCGGGCAAAAGTTTCGACAACCAGATTGGTTTCAGAGGGTAAGACAGAGCGCTCTTTTTGTATTAAAAGCCAGTCTTTTACAGGGGTTGGTAAGCGCCCCCAGAGTGTTTCGTCATGGACAAGATGACGCACCTGTTCCGCCAGATGCGAGGAAAATGGCATGCGTCCGCCTGCATACGATGGTATGGATGGCGTCCCTTGCTTGGTCTTTGAAACCATCACCTGCATATCGCGCAAACCCTCAAAGCGCAAAACCTGTCCGCCAAAATAAAATGTATCTCCGGGCGACAATTTGTTGATAAACCACTCCTCAATTGTCCCTAATGTCTTATGACGCAATTTGACCTTGAGCGCGGGTGCCTCAACAATGGTCCCGATATTCATGCGATATTGTTGGCGATAGCGTTTATCGGACAGCATGTAACAACCATTTCCATCTTGTATAAGACGCCCAAAACGTTCGTAAGATTTGAGGGCATATCCCCCATCTTTCACAAAGGAAAGTGTTTTATCGAATGTTTGCTTATCCAGATCACGATAAGGCCAAGCCTGTACAACTTCCTCATAAAAATCATCTGCGTCAAATGGCCCGACACAGGCGCATGCAAAGATGTGCTGTGCAAGAACATCCAAGCCCCCATCACGCGGAATGCCGCCATCATAGATACCATCCTCAATGGCTGATTTAGCCGCCAAACATTCCAGATATTCAAAGCGGGAGGCAGGGACAAGAAGCGCACGCGATGGTTCATCCATACGGTGGTTAGAACGCCCTATGCGCTGTAAAAGCCTTGAGACGCCCTTTGGCGCGCCAATTTGGACTACCAGATCAACAGCGGCCCAATCTAGTCCCAAATCAAGTGAGGATGTTGCCACAACACAGTCCAACTCTCCGCCAGACATCATTTCCTCGACCTTACGACGCAGGCTGCGATCAAGTGAGCCGTGGTGCATGGCAATGCGCAAATTTTTATCGTTCACTTTCCACAATTCCTGAAAAATCAGCTCGGCTTGCGCACGTGTATTCACAAACACAACCGACATGTCCGCCTTCGCAACTGCTTGGTAAATCTCAGGGACAGCATAGGTTGCCATGTGGCCTGACCACGGCATACGGTTTTTGCCAACCAGAATATCTATTTTGGGTTTAACCTCATGTCTTACATTTATAATATTTCCGTGGTTCTTCCGTGCTAGCCAATTCAGGGCAAGTTCTGGCTCGGCAACAGTTGCGGATAATCCTATACGCTGTGCCTCGGGTGCAAGTTCAGCCAATCGCGCCATGTTAAGTGAAAGCAAGTCACCGCGCTTTGAGTGCATCAGCGCGTGAATTTCATCGAGCACAATATATTTAAGATGTTTAAAATATTTGTCAGACTCCTCATACGATAAGAGAAGCGCCAAACTTTCTGGCGTTGTCATCAACATATGCGGTGGCTTGGTCTTTTGGCGTTGCCGTTTCGAGGCTGGCGTGTCACCTGTACGTGTTTCGTACGTAATCGGGAGTGATAATTCTTTGATAGGGGTGCCAACATTCCTGTGCACATCAACAGCTAACGCCTTAAGTGGCGAAATATATAGCGTATGAAGTGTATGTTCTGGATGGGAATGCGCGCACAGATCAACAAAAGACGGTAAAAAACCTGCCAATGTTTTACCCCCGCCCGTCGGGGCAATCAGAAGTGTGTCTTTGCCTGACTTTGCTGACTCCAACACCTCTAATTGATGTTCGTGCCAGGCCCACCCTTTATCCCTCAGCCAACCCGTCAACGGATTATTTTCCAACACTTCTGGAAGTGCGGATGTCTCTGCCCTATTTTGTTTTTCATGCAATTGCTGAACCATAAATTATATATAGAGCCAATTGATGCCTATATCGACCCTTTGTCGCCAGTAAAAACTGCAATCGTAACTCATGGGCATGCCGATCATGCACGTGGTGGCAACGATCACGTCATTGCCACAGCTGATACGATTGAAATTATGAAGCGTCGTTATGGGGAGAATTGCGCCAAGAAATTTACAGTGCTTGATTATGGCGAGGAGCTTAAAATAAAGGACGTGGCAATTTCACTGCATCCCGCAGGACATGTTCTGGGAAGTGCGCAAGTTTTATTGCAATGGCGGGGACAGCGCGCCGTTATGACAGGCGACTTTAAAACGGTGCCCGATTCAACATGTACGCCTTTTGAGGTCGTGCCCTGTGATTTATTCGTGACCGAGGCCACTTTTGGGTTGCCAGTTTTTCAACACCCTCACCCTAAACATGAAATAGAAAAGCTACTTCACTCAGTAAAGAGCCAGCCAGAACGCTCTCATCTTGTGGGGGCGTACGCGCTTGGAAAGGCGCAGCGCGTTATCAAATTATTGCGCGAAGCAGGCTACGAAAAACCTATTTACGTACATGGCTCATACAAGAAGCTCTGTGATTATTATAAAAGTCGCGGCATCGATTTGGGCGACCTTAAATCACCCGCACATATGGACAAGGAAACCTTTCGCGGTGAAATTATTATGGGGCCGCCTTCTGCGCTTAAAGCGCAATGGGCAAGACGCTTTCCCGATCCTGTTGTTTGCTTTGCTTCTGGGTGGATGCATATCAAGCAGCGCGCCAAACAATCTGGTGTCGAATTGCCCCTCGTTATTTCAGATCATGCTGATTGGAATGAGTTAACAGAAACAATTCACGCCACAGGTGCGCAGACCATATGGGTTACCCACGGGCGTGAAGAGGCTCTAGTCCATTATTGTCGCTCTCAGGGACTTAATGCTGAACCCCTTTATTTACAGGGCCGTGAAGACGAGGATGAGGGGTAAATTATGGATGATTTTGCCAAGCTTCTCTCACAGCTTATTTTAACACCCTCACGAAATAAGAAAATCGCATATCTGGTTAATTACTTTCAAACGACGTCAGACCCTGATCGTGGATACGCCCTTGCGGCAATCACACGCGACCTCTCCTTCAAACAGGTCAAATCATCTTTTGTGAAAAAGGCTGTGTTAGAGCGTGTTGATCCCGTTTTATTTCAGCTCTCCTATGATTATGTAGGTGATTTGGGTGAAACTGTGGCACTCATTTGGCCTGATGAGAAGAAAGGTGAAATTCCCTCTGTCAGTCAATTTTTTAATTTTTTGGAAGAAACACCAACAAAAGAGTTACCAAACCTTTTTGCAGACTTGATGGACATGGCCGACGCGACACAGCGTTGGGCCATGATAAAGATGATAACGGGGGGGTTACGTGTTGGCGTCTCAGCACGTCTTGCAAAAACAGCCCTTGCACAATACGGCAATGTGGACTTGCGGGATATTGAAGAAATTTGGCATGGGCTAGAAATTCCTTACACAAAGTTGTTTAGATGGCTGGATGGAAAAACTGACAAGCCTGTTATCCATCATACAGAAACCTTTCACCCGATGATGTTATCCAATCCCATTGATGAGGAGAAAGATTTTGAACGCCTTAACCCTCATAACTTTGCAGCTGAATGGAAGTGGGATGGTATACGCGTACAGCTTGTTTTTAACGAGAACAAACAGCGTATTTTTTCGCGCACGGGTGATGATATCTCTCACACTTTTCCAGATTTGGGAGATAGCTTGAAAGGAAGTGCCGTCCTTGATGGCGAGCTTCTTGTCGGCCATGATTTTGAACCACTTGATTTTAATGCCCTCCAACAGCGCCTCAATCGTAAGACCGTTGTAAAGAAACATCTTGAAGACTATCCCGCTTTTGTACGCGTCTATGATATTTTGTTTGATGGTGAGGAGGATATGCGCAGTAAAACCTGGACTGAACGTCGTCACGCGCTCGAAAACTGGCTTAAGGTCAATAAGAATGAACGCCTCAGTCTCTCCCAGCTCATTGAATTCAAGGACTGGAAAGAACTGGGCGGTATTCGTACTGAAGGCGCCGAAACGCATGGACATGAAGGTATCATGCTAAAGGATAAAACATCCCCGTACCTACCTGGTCGTCCCAAAGGCCCATGGTTTAAGTGGAAACGCGACGCAAAGCTAGCTGATGCTGTTCTCATGTACGCCCAGCGGGGGCACGGGAAACGTTCCTCTTTTTATTCCGACTACACCTTTGGCGTTTGGAAAGGCAATGAAATTGTACCCATCGGAAAGGCCTATTTCGGATTTACCGATGCGGAGCTTAAAGAGATTGATAAATGGGTGCGGGCCAATACTGTTGCGCGCTATGGGCCTGTACGTGAGGTTAAAAAGGAACTCGTTTTTGAGGTGGCCTTTGACAGTGCCCACGAAAGCCCACGCCATAAATCGGGCATTGCCTTGCGCTTCCCCCGCATTCATCGCATTCGTTGGGATAAACCAGCGCAAGAGGCCGATACACTTGAAGCCATTCAAAAACTTGTTGGGTGATTTTAATAGCTTGTTAAGCTAGGCTTGTTAATAATTAAAAGAAAACAAACACTTCGTATCATTATGCCCTCAGAAAAACTCTCTATTATCGGACTTGGCTCTCTTATTAGCGAACAATCCGCACGACGCACCTGCCCTAATTTATCCAATTTCCGCCTTGGGTTCACGCATGGGCATAAGCGCATCTTTAATAAGGCCGACTCCTATCTTATTCGCATGGATAAACTGCCTGATGACAAAAAATATGCGTGTCTAAGCGCTGTCCCTGACAAATCAATACTAAAGATGTATGTGTCAATTTTCGATATCGCTATTGAAGATTGGCCAGCGCTCGTTGAACGTGAATTTGAGTACCGGCTAGTCGAAATCCCCTATGAGGAGCTTGATGGTGGAGGCACAGGTCATGCCATTGCTTGCCTAGGTGACTATACAGATGAAAAAACATGTCTGGATATCATTCATGCGGACCCTGTACGTAAGTTGAGATGGAAAGAATTTTGCAAAAATTACGACGGACCTATCTGGCGTTATGATCTTGAGCCATCTGAGTATTATCTAAATGCATGCCTAAAGACATTTCAGGATTTAGGAGCAGAATTTTACAACAACTTTCTGGACACCACCTTTGTCGGAGACGGTCGCACTATTCGTAACTATTTAAAGGATGCAGAATCAAGAAACCCTGCAAGGGGCATTTCCTCAGCAGGGTTTCCGTAGATACTTTGATCTTAAACGATTTCAGGCCGGATAAAGCCTGAAATATATTCAGGCTAGTTTGCCGCTCCCATGTGGGAGGACCAAATGCCGATCCTCGCCAGTGTTAAAACGTCATTAGCTCCGGCCTTAAAATTCTGTTCTGGATCACTCATCTGATCACCTCCTTTCATTGTTTGCTCAACATAGTAATAAGTATGGGGCAAAAAAAATGCGCGTCAACTGACACGCACTTTTTGAAATAATCTTAGATATTTATTTTATGCAGGGGCATTACCCTGTAGTAAAAGAGATGAAATTTGTGGAGCACCTTCACCAGATTCCGCTTCATCCAGCATACGGCTTGTATCTTGGGGCGATACTTCCAAGAAACTTCCCTCGAGGCCCATAAGGCGCATTTCATTGCGGTTAAGAATAATTGTCTCATTATTCTGACGGGCGTCCAGCATACGACGCGCGAGCTCAAATTTTTGCATGCCATCTGGCTCAATTTTATTGGCCATATTCACGCGGAAACTCTGGCGCATTTGTTCGTTTTCCACATCAGGAAGCGCCTGTTCGGCAAGAAGAACTAAGTTAAAGGAGTTGCCACCAATGTGATAACCCCGCTCATTAAATGAGGTAAACATGGCATCAATTTGGCGTACGCGATTACACGAATCTGAATTAAATGCATTATATTCGTAAGTAATCCCACCACAATTCATTGTTGGAATTTCTGGCTGGATTGTCGTACATGCGCCCACAGTTGACGCGGCAAATACAAGACCCATCATTTTACCAGTTAGTGGCTTCGATTGTTGACCTTTAATTGACATGGGCAAACCCCTTCGTTCTGTTCAAGTCCCAAAAGATTAACAGAATGTAAATATTATGTCAAATAAATAGTTATAAAGGGCTGTTTTCCAAACGATATTCGGAGACTGTCTGATCAGAAATACCCCAGAAATTAATTGTTTCTTGAAAATCAGGATCATTAGCAACTGGGATATTCCCTGTCATTACAGGCGGAATAACTCCAGAAGCTTGATTCTCAAAGAAATTATAGATAACGCGCATATCTGCGTCTGAAAAATATTCGGTCCCAATATTGACACAGGCCGCTGAGGTAAAACGCGCGGTGATGTTATCACTCAATGCGGCCTCCTGACGGTTTTGACCACGCACATCGAGCAAGCGATGAATAAAGAAACAGCCATCATTGGCCGTTTTACAGCCCACCTGAATGGTATATTCACCATAAAGCTCGCTTCCGCGTAAGCGGATAGGGTTAGGCGTTGTCAGAACCGCATGTGTAACGTTGGGCGCTGGCATATTCCCTTGCTCGCGTCCCCATTGCGCGCGAAAAGAATGGATAGGAACGCCGTCCTGAAAAAGAACAAAATTACCAAAATCACGGTCAAGGAAACCAAAAGTATCCGTTCCCATATCCTTCATCATATAATCAACAATCAACTGTCCACGTGGCGAAATCTCAATCGTGTTTTCTGGTGCGTCAACAAATGAGGCCGCAACTGCCTCATTCTCATTTGCAACCTCATCTTGTGCAAGCGCGGAACCAGCGCCCATAATAAGCGCAGAAGATAATAGAAATGATTTTGTTATTTTATTTAACATAATAATTTACTTTTAAGATTAAAAAAGCCAGTGCGCATGACTGGCTTTTTCTAACATTAATTTATGTGCTTAACCAGGCTGGTTGATAGCAAGGCATCCGCCAATACTTGCCATGCTTGATGAAAGTGTTGCAGGAGCAACAGCACCATTCAAGACATATTCTCTGCCACCGCGATCAACAACTTCACCTGTTCTTGCCGCGCATTGCTGAACAAGAGACAACTCGCCAGTTCTGTATTCAGACACTGGAGCTACAGGCAAGCTACGTGGCTCAACTGGCGCTGAATATGTTGAAATGCACTCACCTCTGTACTCATCACGCGAGAAAAGTGGGTCATCGCCTTCAAGCAAGCCATTAGTTTGTACGCTTGTACCAACCGCAACTGTGCAATAATCACTGTTCATACCAGCAATACGTTCGTCAGCTTGCGCAGCTCTTTCAGCAACACCAAGCGCAATACGCTCACGGCTTGCACGACCCTCAGCGACACAATCTTTATTTGTACCGAAATTAAGGCCAATACCACCAGTTGCACCAACTGTACCAGCCTGTAGCGCAATACCACCACGGCTACATTCGCCAGGGTTGCCTGTTGCAATAGCAGATGCTGTATTTGCTGCCGCTTCCCAGCGATTGTTTGTGCTCAACACGTTGCCGCCACTACTAGATGTCGCAGTCGCATCACCACCTTCAGCATTTGCTTGTGCACGAGCACGGGCATCAGCTTCGGCTCTAGCGCGCGCATCTGCATCAGCGTCACCGCCGTCGCCACCACCTGGCGTGCCTGGAGGAAGTGTTGGGTCTACAGGCCCAGGAGGCTCTGGAAGTGTAGGGTCACATCCTGACAAATCAGGACATCCATTAGGAGGCGAAACTGGCGTACCAGGTGTTACACATCCACCTGTTGTTGAGCCACCTTGTGGACAATCAATAGGAGCTGGAGGAGGAGGAAGCTGTTGCGCCTCGGCTGTCTCTGGTGCCATTGCATTCATTGATACTATTGCTGCACCGGCAAAAAACATTTTTCTTAACATGGCTAAAACCTTTCAAAAGTTTCTATGTAAAATTCGATGTTGGAGTTTTAATCTTTTCTTAACCTTATGTCAAGAAAATTATGAAAAATAATTCAAATAATTTTTCCCTATATATAAGACTCGATTTTTCACATCTTTTTACTTAATACTTCTTCCTAGCTCTTCATGAATACAGATGCAAGAAACTATTATCTTATTTATTATGAAAAATAACTTGCAATATGACAAAAACGCGCGTATAACAGATGACATTCTGAAATGAGGACGTTTTAAAGGCATTTAGAGATGACGCTTGGTTCACGCAATAGAAAATTAAAAACTTTCACCACAAGAGGTACTCTTGCGATCGCTGCTATTGCAACGACTGCACTTGCTGGCCTGGGTGGCACGGCCTACTTGGCAACTGATGGCTTTAATTCTGACGATGCTCCTGTAGCCACAGCCGAAGCCCCAGAAACAGCCCAAAACGAAAATTGTGTTGAAATACAATTAAATGATGGTTCAGTGATTTGCATTGATCCAACCTTGGATACTCCACTTGAAACTATTCCAACTACTGAGGAAACAACAGAAGTGGCCGCGGCCTCTGCCGAAGCTGCTGAGGCAGCTCTTGTTGAAGAGGATGACACCGCTGAAGAAGGCCTAACAGCCGAAGACCTTGCAGAAACAAATGATGAAACTGAAGCCACAGATACTGTTGCAACGGTTGATTTGGATGACACAAGCTGGCAGCGCGACCCCCTTTGGAAAATTAAGGATGAGGCTGTTGAGCTGTTTTGGGATGGGCAAAGAGAAGCTGCGATTGCACGTTACGAATATGCAGCCGCACATGGTTATCAGCAGGCAATCGATGACTTGGCGTGGCTATCAGAACGCGGGCTTTATCAAAGAGAAGCTGAAACACCAGCCTCTGCTGCACCTACTACCACAACAGAAACCGCAGAGAGTGAAACAGTTTTACCTGCGACAGAAGGTGCGTCCGATGCATTTACGCAAGCCTTTGGCACAGCTGATGTAACTCCAGAAGCTACTATTGGCGGTAGAGCTGTTCATGCACAAGAGCCAATTGCAACAGAAACAACACCCAGTGCTGCAACTGAAGTTTCAGGCGAAACATTTAACCACAGAACAACACCACAAGATGCTCTGGCTGCCTTTGCAACAGGCTCTGTCATTGCAGATGCGGAAAGTTCACGTTCATTAAGCTACAATGATCAGCTTGCTGATTGGGCCGTTGGATATACCCAGTTTTTGGCGCGCAATGATATTCCTTTGGAAAACAGTGTCTATGCTGAAGATTACAATCGCGCGATGCAAATGCCAGGTATGGCCACTTATGTGGCTGAAAAATGTGCTTGGTTAGAACAATGTGAATCTTTCAAAAGATGGGCATTAAGTGAAGAAGGCTTGGTTGAGCTTGCCTCAGGCAATATCTCGCCTTCTGTCCAGCGTAGCCTTGATAACATCGCTACTGGCGCACCAGATATTTTCTATGAAATTCTTGCGCGCGTAGAAGAAAATGCAACTGTAGAACTTGAATCCGCACTAGTTGAAACATCAGTGTCAGATAACACGCTAGATGAAACAGGTGATACAGAGCTTCCAATCAATCTTTTGGACGGAACAGAGACATTCGCAGTTGAAGAAACTATCTCTGAAGAAATAGCGGTTGCCACAACCGCGCCTCTTGACCTTCTTGAAGGCATTGATATGTCAGTTCCAGAAGAAGAAATGGCGACTCCTACATACACACCTGATTTACCAGAGGCCTCTGATTTGGGACATCTCGAAGATTATGCTCTTGCCATAGAGTCATTTGAATATGAGCCTCTTACTTTTGCCGTTGCACCTGAAGATATTCAGATTGAAATGGTTGACCTCACACAGCGTATTTCATGCGTTGAAGGTGAAGAAGCCCTTAATATTCAACGTACAAATTCCGTGCCATGGACATGCACAGACGAATGGGGCAATGCCGTTGACATTCAACAGGCCGTCTTTATGGGCGATGAACTGTCTTTCACAAATCCAGAATTAAATTACACAGCAAATTACCGCGTTGCAGTTAATAACATGACGTTTGGTGATTATTTCAGAACTGTTATTCGTTCTGATTACCGCGTTGCAGTTGCAGACTATCGCGCACAGTTGGCCCAGGGCCCTGACACGCAAAATGTGACTTACCTGTCTGCAGAGGTTGTACAAGATACACCAGTTGAAGACGAAACAGCGAATGACAATGACGAAATCGTGATTGCAAGTGCCGCTGGCGGGCCTGAAACACCTGCTCTTAATTAAGCCACTTTTTTCTTGGACGTTTTTGCGCGCATCTCTTTTGCGGCCTTGATCATATGCTCAAGCGCGGGCTTGACCTCTGCCCAGCCACGTGTTTTCAAGCCACAATCAGGGTTAACCCAAAGGCGTTCTTCTGGAATGACCTTGGCGGCCTTTTCAAGAAGGGCAACCATTTCATCCTCTGTTGGAATACGCGGTGAGTGAATATCATAAACACCTGGGCCAATTTCATTAGGGTATTTAAAGGCCACAAAGGCATCCAGCAATTCCATTTGTGAACGTGAGGTTTCAATTGAAATCACATCCGCATCCAAGTCAGCAATGGGCTTAATAATGTCGTTAAATTCCGAGTAACACATATGGGTGTGAATTTGTGTCTTATCCTCAACACAACATGTTGAGAGCTTAAAGCAATCAACCGCCCAATTGAGATAGTTTTCTCTATCCTCTTCACGCAATGGCAAGCCTTCACGAATGGCGGCCTCGTCAACCTGAATGACGCTAATACCTGCCTGCTCCAAATCAGCCACCTCATCACGAATGGCGAGCGCAATTTGGCGTGCAGACTCCTCCCATGTGACATCATCACGCTTGAACGACCACATTAGCATTGTAATAGGCCCTGTCAGCATTGCCTTCAAAGGTCTATCGGTCAGTGATTGTGCATACTGGCTCCAAAACACGGTCATGGGTTGTGAGCGCGACACATCACCAAAAATAATGGGCGGTTTAACACAGCGCGAGCCATAAGATTGTACCCAACCAAATTTTGAGAAAATATAACCCTCAAGTTGCTCTCCGAAATATTCGACCATGTCATTGCGCTCGGCCTCGCCATGCACAAGCACATCCATATCAATATGTTCTTGGTAAGAGACACAATTGGCAATCTCGGCTTTCATATCCTCCAGATATTCTTCCTCGGACAATGTGCCTTTTTTGAAGGCGGCACGACTTTTGCGTATCTCTTGTGTTTGTGGAAATGATCCGATTGTTGTTGTTGGATACATTGGCAATTGCAAATGTTCCTGCTGAACCTTGGCTCGTGCTTCATAGGGACTTTTGCGTTCACGCATATCGGAAGTCAGCGATGACACACGTTCCTGCACTTGCTTGTTATGAATACGGGAGGAGGATTGACGCTCAGCCACAATCTTATCACTTTGCGCAATTTCATGCTTAAGGTCAGAGGCCTCTTTCCCAAGAAGCGCGATTTCAGAGAGCTTTTGTGTTGCAAAGGCCATCCAGTTTTTGATTTCTGCGTCCATCTTAACCTCTAAATCAAGGTCAACAGGCACATGAAGAAGCGAACAGCTTGGGCCAACCATCACGCGGTCTGGGCCTATTTTCGCAATCGCCGTTTCAAGCTGTGCCACAGAACGTGATAGATTGTTTTTCCAAATGGACCGCCCATCAACTAAGCCAAGTGAAAGCACGCAATCATCACTCAACGCCGCTAAAACATCATCCAGCTGGTTAGGCGCGCGTGCCAAATCAATATGAAGTCCTTGCACAGGTAACTCGCAGGCAAGGTCTGTATTATCCTTCAACCCTTCGAAATATGTTGTAAGCAATAATTTAATATCCCCACGTGCAGCATTTAATGCGCTATAGGCTTGCTTGTAGGCTTTTGCATGGGCGGCATTTAAATCAAGCGCCAAGAACGGCTCATCAATTTGTACCCAGCCCACGCCCATATTATCGAGGCGCTTCAAAATCTGTTCATAAACTGGCAATAATCTGGGCAATAAATCCAGCGGATTACTCTCATCATCGCTCTTACCAAGCAATAGATAAGTTACTGGCCCAATCAGAACGGGACGCGTTTCAACGCCATTGTCTTTGGCCTCTTGATAGTGATCAAAAACTTTGGTTGAGGAGAGCGTAAAGACCTGATGTTTTGAAAATTCAGGCACAAGATAATGGTAATTGGTATCAAACCATTTGGTCATTTCGCAGGCAATCACATCGCGCCCATCTTTTTGCGCACCACGTGCCATAGCAAAATAAAGGTCTAAATCAATATCGCCGCCTGTCCAGCCATAGCGCTCGGGCACACAACCTAATGTAGCTGACATATCCAGAACCGTGTCGTAAAAGGAAAAATCATTTGATGGAATATGGTCGAGACCTGCGCTTTTTTGCAGCTTCCAGTTATTTAGGCGGATATTTTTGCCTGTTGCTAGTAGTTCCTCGCGCGACAGGTCGCCCTTCCAATAGGCCTCCACTGCCTTCTTCAATTCACGCTTTGCGCCAATACGGGGAAACCCTAAATTTGTTGTCGTAACCATCTTTTATCCTTTGAGTTTTAAATCTGCTTAATTAAATCGGAAGACCCGCATTCTGGCAAGCTTCAATCACCATCTCGTTTTTGTTGAGCGTATAGAAATGAATGTGGGGTACACGCTGTTCCACCAAATCCGCAACCTGTTCATTCAAAAGCTCTTGCGCGATACGTCCATAATCGCCTGTCTCGGCACGGTCAAATTTCTCACGCAGCCAGAGCGGCACATTTGCCCCACAACGTTCAGCAAATCCCAACATCTTCTCGTAATCATGAATGGGTAGGATACCCGGTACAATGGGCGTATGTATTTGCATGGCACGCAGACGCTCGACAAATTTATAATACACATCATTGACAAAGAAAAACTGTGTGATGGCACGCGTTGCCCCCGCATCGCATTTCTTCTTTAACGCTATTAAGTCATCTTTCATGGAGGGCGCATCAGGGTGCTTTTCAGGATATGCCCCAACCGAAATGTCAAAATCGTGCCAACGCAAAAGCGCCTCGACAAAGTCAGAGGTATATTGGAAATAATTGGCATCATCATCCAGCGGCCATTGCAAATCATCGGGCATATCACCGCGGAGCGCGACCAGATGACGAATATTCTTCTCCCACAGCATATCTGTGTAATCTTTGAGCGCCTGTTTTTCCGTATTGATAAAGGTCAAATGTGCGGCCATAGGTACATTAGTCTGCTCCCCAAGGCGCGTTACCATTTCCAATGTGCCGTCGCGTGTTGAACCACCCGCGCCATAGGTCACCGTCATAAATTTGGGATCAAGCACTTTATAAGATTGTGCAACCTCACACAGAGCATCTTTTGCTGTGTCGCTTTTAGGCGGGAAAAATTCAAATGAAACCGTTGTCATTGAGATAGAATGCGGTATTTAGCCCCGAGGCGCAAGTACGAACGCGCCCCTCACGCGGGCGTCTCATCCCATGGGAAAACAACCCATTCATCTTGGGGTATATCCTTCTCATATAAATCAGTAAAAGGTGCGCCCTTGGGCTTTGCAAAAACGCTGACAAAGAGACAGTTTTTCGTGCGCGGCTTGAGATAGGAAAAGGTAGTTCCTGTATCGACCAAATCATCAATGATGAGCGTATCAGCCAGATAATCAACACGCGGGGCTTTCAGCAATTTGACATCCCCGACCTGACGCTCGCCTTCTCCGCCATAGGTTTCCAGCGAGATTGTCTCGATATGTTTGATACCAAGCTGATAGGCGATAATCCCAGCAGGCACAGCACCACCGCGCGTCACGGCCAGTATCTTGGTAAACGTACGTCCGCTCTGATGTATCTTGTCGCACAGGCGCGCACAATGTACGTGAAATGCGTCCCAATCGACTTTATATTGTGCATCACTCATATCCCATATTAGGACTTAACTGCACATCTTTTGCAAGTCAGAACAAGAAACCTTTTAAAGACCCCGACTTTGGGGTAAAAGAATGGGGTATGAGCGCACATCCAAAAACAAATGATATCGTCAATATCCCCCAACATCACGACCGCATCCTGATACTGGATTTCGGGTCACAAGTCACACAATTGATTGCTCGGCGCGTCCGCGAATCTGGTGTTTATTGTGAAATCTGGCCTTTTAATCAGGCCACAGCAGAACGCATAAAGGCCTATAATCCCAAGGGCGTTATTCTCTCTGGTGGCCCACAAAGTGTGACATGGGAGGATTCTCCACGTGCGCCCGAGGGCTTGTTCGAGATGGGTCTTCCCCTTTTTGGCATATGTTACGGGCAACAAACAATGGTGGAACAATTGGGCGGCAAGGTCGAAAGCTCTGATCACCGCGAATTTGGACGCGCCTATGTGGATGTAAAGGCCAACACGGCCATTACCGAAAATGTCTGGGAAAGTGGCGCACATGAACAAGTCTGGATGAGCCACGGCGACCGCGTGACCGCCCTGCCCGAGGGGTTTGAGGTGATTGGCACAAGTGATGGTGCCCCCTTTGCCTTTATTGCTGACGAGACACGCAAATTCTATGCCGTACAATTCCACCCCGAGGTTGTGCACACACCCCATGGCGGTGATTTGCTCAAAAACTTCACTCATAATGTCTGTGGATGTGCGGGCGACTGGACAATGGCCGCCTTTAAGGACGAGGCGATTGCCAAAATCCGCAAACAAGTTGGCTCTGGCAAGGTCATTTGCGGGCTCTCAGGTGGCGTGGATAGCTCGGTTACGGCTGTCCTTCTTCACGAGGCGATTGGCGAACAACTCACCTGTATTTATGTCGATACAGGCATGATGCGCGCAGGGGAAAGTCAGCAGGTCGTCTCGCTTTTCCGCAATCACTACAACATCCCTCTTATTCACGAAAATGCGAGCGATAAATTCTTGGGGCTTTTGCAGGGCGTGAAAGACCCCGAGATGAAGCGCAAAATTATTGGCGCAACCTTCATTGACGTGTTCGAGGATATCGCAGGACGCATTGGCAAGGTCGATTATCTCGCCCAAGGCACACTTTACCCTGATGTGATTGAAAGCGTCTCCTTCACTGGCGGGCCCTCGGTCACCATTAAATCACACCATAATGTCGGTGGCCTGCCCGAACGTATGGATTTGCAACTGGTTGAACCCTTGCGCGAGCTTTTCAAGGACGAGGTCCGCGATTTAGGACGCGCCCTCGGCATGCCCGAAGATTTTATTCGACGTCACCCCTTCCCAGGGCCTGGACTTGCCATTCGCTTACCCGGCGAGATTACAGCCGAAAAACTGGATATCCTGCGCAAGGCCGACACAATCTATCTTGAGGAAATTCAGAGTGCTGGGCTTTATGATGCCATCTGGCAGGCCTTTGCAGTCCTCCTGCCTGTGAAAACTGTGGGCGTGATGGGCGATGACCGTACTTACGACCATGTGTGCGCCCTGCGTGCTGTCACCTCAACGGATGGTATGACAGCCGACTATTATCATTTTGACCACGACTTCCTCAGCCGCGTCTCCACCCGCATCATTAACGAGGTCCGTGGCATCAACCGCGTTGTCTATGACATCACGTCCAAACCCCCCGGGACAATCGAGTGGGAGTAGGGTTCCAATGAAAAAATTAAGTATTTTAATTTCTGTCATTTTCTTCTTATTCAGCGTCTTTTATTTGCATTATAATTTACGCGTTTTTCAACAATTATTTGCACATTACTTCTATGTTGAAACCCAAGCAAAACGCATAGAAAACCCGATAAGGAACAACTTTAACTGTATTACAGTAAACATTGTGCGTTCTGATAGTTTTTTAGACAGAAATGAATACATTTTGCGTGGTGGCTCGATCGCATATATTGCATTTGAATATGATGTAAATGGAAAACTACACCAGAACACACGTCGTAAAAGATCTTATATCGATGCATATTTCAGATGTGATGATTCTGTAGATAAAGCATACTACTTTCCTCTTTTCCCATCTTGGTCAGTTGTCGAAAACAAGATTCCCGACCCCATCTATATGAAGAACTTTTTTGTAAGTAGCGCTAAATATATAGGGCTATTATTGTTTTATTTGTCTTTCTTAAGTTATAGAAAGCGCAAATCAAAAACTTGAACTCTAACAAATATTAGTGATTGCTAAAATTTGAGAATACTCTAAGGTCGGGGCATGCAGTTAGTCACCTATATCAGCGATATCAATTTCGCACCCGCCGAAGAGAGCGCCAAGCTCACCGATATCGTTGGTGTGGCAAAACGCAAAAATCCCGAATTTGATATCACAGGTGTGCTTTTCTATTTAGAAGGCAAGTTCCTGCAGGTCATTGAAGGCCCGAAAGAGCATATTACACAATTGATGCAAAATATCAGTGCCGACCCGCGCCATAAAAATGTTGATGTCCTAATTGATACCCCTGTTGAAATGCGGGGCTTTCAGCAATGGAATATGGATCATTTCCACCTCAATAGTGAGCAGAAATTTGATGCAGTGACGTTGCGTGAATTGACGGCAAGTTTTCAAACCAACCTTTTGCCACGTTCGGATATGCTTGTCTTTTTCTATAAATCTCTGCTTGAACAAAAGGCAACAGAGGCTTAGGGCGATTAGCCCATTGAAGGCGCAAGCGCCTGAAGCACCTCATCTGACTGCACCACAAACACACCCGCATTAGCAAGTTGCATGCGCGCATCCTCGGCCTCGTGCTCTGAGATTGCATCACCTGCCGAATCCAAACCATCCGCTGTGGCATCCTCAAGCACAATCACGGTGCGCATATCATTGACCGCGCCAAGGGCTGTTTCCTTGACACAACGGCTAAAATTCACGCCTGAAATCAGAACAATGTCTTTCATATTGGACATCAACACATCATTTAAATCGCGATAGATACCATGCTCAGGCGTATAGCCAATGGCGCTTTCCTGTGCCTTGCGTAGAGGTAAATCACCGGGCTGTGGTGTCATTTTATATAGATCGTGTGGCGCAACATTTTCGTGATTAAAGTAAACCCAACAGGTCGGCACGCTTGCTTGGGAAAAGGCCTGCGCCACATCAGCAACCGTGCCTGTCACAACCTCGGTCTCTGGCGTTCCAAAATCACCCTCCATCTCGCGACAGAATTTCACCTGCATATCGGTGGCAACATGCATCATACGCCCAACATTTTGGGGCGTAACTACATCTCTCCAGGCTTCATTCATCTGTGTCATTGACAATTTTTCCTTAAAATAATGCATCTTTATACCTTATTTATTTACATAATGCAATATTTTGGTGGTTATTGGGTGATTTACCTCTCGACAAAAGATTGTCATTGCGAGCAAACGAAGTGCGCGTGGCAATCCATAGATTGCTTTGTCCTTTCAGTCCTCGCAATGACGTTTCTCATATTTGTTTTAGGGGGCATATGTTGCCCGTTGTAAATTAGGTCGCATGCGCTAGACTATATGCACCATGTCGACACTCCAGAAAAATCATCAGATTGAAATTTTGCGCGGAATATCCATTCTCGTTGTGTTTTTCTTTCATTTAAAGATGGATTTATTCCGCAATGGTTTCCTTGGGGTTGATATTTTCTTTGTGATTAGCGGGTTTCTGATGGCGCTTATCTATTTCGACATGAGTACAAAGGAGAAAGTTTTGCGCTTTTACAAGCGCCGCCTTGACCGCTTGCTTCCTGCCTATTTTGCAGTGCTTGCGCTCACCATCTTAGTGAGCGCCGTCATTACGCTTCCGTACGAATATCGCGATATTATGCGTCACGGGATATGGAGTGATGTGCTTGCCCCTAATATTGGGTTCTGGACGGATAATTCCTATTTTAACGAGCAACAATTCAAGCCTTTCCTGAATTTCTGGTCACTGGGCGTGGAAATTCAGTTCTATCTGCTCTTTCCCCTTCTCATCTGGATTTATAACAAGGTCAAGCCACTCTTTTACCTTATCGCACTTGGGTCATTTGTTGGCTATGTCGGCATGGATATTATTTCGCCTAAGACGTCCTTTTTCATGACGCCCTTACGCCTATGGCAATTTGTGCTTGGATTTTATGCGGCGCGCCTGATGCTGACGCGCCCCTTGCGTCACCCTGTTATTGGCCTTATTGCATTGGTTGCAATGCTCGCCCTTATGGGAACTGTCCCAAATGTGAACGTAGGGCTTCCGCTTTGGGCAGGCTTGCTTAGCGTCTTAACCGCCATTGTGATTGTTGCAGGATTGCCAGACACGCTTATACAGTCGCTCCCTGCACGCGGACTTGAGGTATTAGGGAAATACTCGTACTCGATTTATCTGGTGCATTTTCCTGTTATTGCCTTTTTCATCTATACACCCTTTAACGGTATTAAGGGCGTGCCAGATGTAATCGATATTGCGCTCATAACGCTTGTAACCGCTGTACTTTCTGTCGCCTCCTATCATCTTATTGAGCAACCCTTGCGTCACCGCGATCGCGAAAACGGCATGCGCCGTAACAAGATTTATGCGGTCACTGTGATTTTCATTATTGCGCTTATCTTTGGGTTGAAGCCGCTGAACGTTGCCAAATTTTCAGAAGGTGAACGACAAATATTAAGCGCGTGGTTCGATCGGGACGCTTATCGTTGCGGGAAGATCAAGCGCCTCATGACCCCGCTTTCTGATTCCTGTCTGATTGCAGAGCCAGACACACAAACCGATAAAGTCGCGCTTCTGGTTGGGAGCAGTCATGCTGATGCGATTAAGCAAAAACTATCTGAAGTTGCCGCAAGCCATAATTACGCATTGCGCCTTATGAAACTGAATACCTCGCTTGGCCAAGGATACAATGCACAAGATGTTTTGAATGAGGCCAAAAAATATGGCGTATCACTTATCATCATCCAAAATCCGCCACCTGCAATTTATCATGACAGTGTTGATTTAGTGAACCCTGTGCGTGACCTGCTAACGCTCAATGCCAAACAAGATAATCCTTTAACTGTGGCCTGGGTTGATCCTGTACCAGTCTACAGCTATCACATTCCTGAAACCTATTTTAAGGCCGCCAAGGGCGATACACAGGCACAATCACAAATTGAGGAACCCAAGACATTTGAGGGCTATGACCGCGATATCGCGGCTTATACATCACTCGACAGCATTAATTCTCCGCATTTCCAGCGCTATGAGGTCGGCAGTCAATTCTGCCGCCCTGAGTGCATCCGCGTGGATGGCAATGGCAATTTACTTTATTTCGATACCAATCACCTGACCCTCACAGGTGCACAACTTCTTGAGCCTGTTTTTGACCAGCTCTTTACGCAAAGCAAATAGTTTACATAATATTAATGGGTTTTGTGTTTGGGGGGTGTGATCGGGCTATTTCGACCAAAGGCTTTACACTCTGTTAACCTTTAAGTATTGTCGCAGGCGAAATATAGCCTTTTTCAGGGGATGAGTAATGAAAGCGCTTTTAAGAAAGAACAAATACCTCTCAAGCATCAATCGATTGCGCCACGGGCAAAAGCCTGTCTTTATCGAATATGATATTGATTTTACACCGCGCTGGACAGGCGACAAAACGGGTAATCCGCATCTGGCTAAAATCATCTCTAAGAATAAAAAGACCTTCCAAAGCAATCTTAAAAGGCTTAGCACATATGAAGATGTCGTTCAGGACATCCAAAAAGGGAAATTCAAATTCGATATCGATTGGCATAATGTGATGATGCCCGCACTTGATGCATTGACCCTCATGGATGCAGCGGTGAATGCAACATCAACTTACATGGAAATTGGCTCTGGAAATTCGACACGTTTCGTAAAGGCAGCGCTCAAAACACGTAAATCAAAGACCAAAATTATCTCGATTGACCCCTGCCCGCGCGCCGATATTGATACGCTTTGCGACAAGGTTATTCGTTCAGGTGTTGAAACGGTTGATTTATCCATGTTCGACACCCTCAAGAAAGGCGATGTGCTCTTTATTGATAACTCGCACCGCTCTTTCATGAACTCGGATGTAACCGTGTGTATGCTTGATATTCTGCCACGCCTGAAGAAAGGCGTACTGGTCGGAATCCATGATATCTTCCTGCCTTTTGATTATTTCGACACATGGTCGGAACGTGGCTATAATGAACAATATCTGCTCGCCAGCTACTTGCTTGCCAACCCCGATTACTTTGACATGCAATTTTCAAATTACTGGATTTGCCAACAAAAATTGCACGAGAAACCCCTACAAAATATCTGGGATATTCTGGGCGATAAAGTCAAAAACAGACCATCATCTGCCTTCTGGGGTATTAAGACTTAAATAGAGCTTCTGGACAAGCGTGACGTCTTTGCGCATAGTAAGAAAGATACACTCTCTTTCTCAGCTCATCGGGCGTTCTGCATGACTACTATTAAAGAAAAAATACCCTCTTCTCCCGCTTATCAGAATTTGATGCAACTGCACAAAAACACAGGGCGTCTGGAGGCAATTGCCGAGATTATTTCGCGTGATTTTTTAACGGCCATGCCAGAGGGCGCCTATAGCAATCGCGTTGACCAAATCTCCTATCTCCAGCGTCGTATCCATGAGGACTTAATAAGCAAGCAAGCACAAGCACAACTTGAAGAAGCACAAGAACACTTCGCCGCTCATCCGCAAATGTGGGGCAAATGGCATGTCGCTAACTTAAGCGGTATGGAAAATGTCTATAAAAAGCAGGCGATTTTAAGCACCGATTTAATGGAAACATCGGCGCTTATTGCCAATGAAGGGCGTAAACTTCATCAAGATATTTTAAATAGCGGGGATTGGTCAGAGGCCGAAAAACATTTAACGCGCGTTGTCGATCACACAAAACGACTGGCCGAACGCAAGGCCAAATGGCGCAATAGTGCCACATTGTACGAGGCCCTTATTCAAGACCACTCACCGGGTTTTGACTTGAAAACAATTTGGGAGTGGTTCAATCATCTGGACCGCGAACTCTCCAAGCTCTACCCCAAAATTATGGAGCGCCAGAAAAGGCGGCCTGATATTATTCCACTCAATGGGCCTTTCGACAAAGAGGCACAGATGCTACTCAATCGCTCGCTTATTGGATTGTTTGGTTTCGATTTTAAACGTGGTGCATTGTACGAAACAGGCCACTCACCTGTCGAAGGCGGCACGCCAGATGATGCACGCCTCGTCATTAAAAATGTCGATGACCGTAATTTCATGGATTCGATGAAATCTGCCCTACATGAGGGTGGGCATGGCCTTTATCTGCAAAACTTGCCCGCGAAAAAGAAATGGGCCTATCAACCTGTAGCACTTGATTTGGGCACAACCATTCATGAAAGCCAGGCCCTGTTCATCGAGATGATTATCGGACGCACGCCCGCCTTCTTTGAATTTTTAGCGCCCCGCCTTGAGGGCCTCTTTCATAAATTCAATGATCCAGCACTCACCGCAGAAAATCTCTACCGCATTAAAACAGAGGTTAAACCAACGCTTCATCGCCGATCTGCAGATGAAGTCACCTATTTCTTCCACGTCTTCTTGCGCTTCCAAATTGAGTGCGATTTGATTGAAGATAAAATAAAGGTCGCTGATATTCCTGCTTACTGGACAGAATGGATGCATAAAAAACTAGGCATTATGCCGCAAAATCATGCCGAGGGTGTGCTACAGGACGTACATTGGTTCGTGGGCAAGTTTGGCTATTTTCAATCTTACTCGCTTGGCCACATGATTGCCGCCCAGCTTTACGATAAGATGGGTGAGGACATTCCGCGTCTTCAAGGGGAAATCCAAGATGGTGATTTTCACTCTATTTCATCATGGCTCACAAACAATATTCACAAAAGCGGTAGCCTGTATGACACAGAAACACTTCTGAAAAAAGCCACAGGCAGTGCGCCATCACCTGACTTTCTTCTCTCACATCTTGAACAACGCTATCTTACAGATTGATTATGGTCGAGACACATCAAAAAAAAATAACAATTGAGGGCTTTCCATCTTACAAATATACACGCATAAAAACACCGCGTTTAATATTGAAAGCGCCTCAAAAAAGCGACCGTGAGGATTGGGTTGCACTGCGCGAACGCAATGAAGAATATCTTAAACCCTTCGAGCCCGCTTGGGGGCACGAGTGGCACACGAAAGGCATGTTTTCCAAACGCATCGCGCGACACGAAGATTACTGGAAGAATGATGCCGGTTACGGTTTCCATCTTTTTCTACGCCCTTCTGCGCAACTGATTGGCGCGGTCAATATTAATCATGTTTGTCGCGGCGCCGCACAATATGCGTGGTTAGGATATTGGATAGATAAAGACTTTGAGGGACAAGGATTGATGCATGAGGCGTTAGACGCAACTTTGCGCTTCAGTTTTTCAATCTTAAAATTGCATCGCATGAATGCCGCAACACTTCTCAATAATACGCGAAGCCAACATGTGCTTGAGGCGTGTGGGTTTAAGAAAGAAGGTGTGGCCGAAAAATATGTCGAGATAAATGGCGTTCGCCAGGACCATATTCTCTATGGCCTTAACAAAGCCTCATAAACCCAATCTTTCTTGTTGGAAGCGTATCGCCGCATCAAGCGCATCATAAAATGTGCCTCCACGAGAAATATTCATCGTTTCAACACCACGATTTGAAAGCTCTCTTAACTCGGCTAGTTTTTGTGTCAGGAAAAGACGATCCCCTTTTTCCAAATCAACAACATGGGCGCTATCAGCGGGTTGGGCAGGACGGTCCTCTTGTTCAGCATAGCTGCGCGCCTCTATGTCTGTTGCCGTTCTTTCATAAGCACTTGCCGCTTGAGCAACGCGCCCTTGTTGTTCAACCCCCTTAGGGGCATTATCTTTTGCACCCCCCTCAAACATGTCATCCTCATAAGGTGAAGTCATGTCCTCGGCCATTGAGCTAAAGCTTTTCTCTTGTGAGTCAGGTGCGTTACTTTCAACCATATCTGAAAGGAATGAAATTAAGGCCTCAACGCTAACATCAGCTTGGTCATCCACCAAACGTTCGCGCGGCCTGCGATTATCATCTGTTTCCCCGCGTCTACGTTGAGGCACATTTTCCTCACGTCGAATGGCCTGACGTGTATCTGTTTTTTCAGAGCGCCTGAATAATGTTTTCACGAAAGGCTGAATATTCCATAGCATCAGCGCGGCCTCGCTTCAGCAGCAAAGCTTTTTAATCTTTGTAACCAAATGGCTTGCCAGTTCCAGACAAGCGCCAATTCACTATTATAAAGGGACATAGCGCCGAGCTTGGAAAATAACACATTGTAGCTCTGTCCCTCTTGTTGCAATTCTTTCTTTCGTGACGTTTTGTAAGGCATAACATCCATCACAAGTAAGATTTGACCATCAAGTGGTAAACGTTCGGCAATGTAGCGTGCCTCGACCAGAGAAATCGGAATAGAAGAAAGCACATCGAGATTTTCAACGATAACCGCAAACTCCTCATCACCATAAGAGAACGGGAAGAAGGCCGTCTTTTGATTATCAAATGCGATTGAAAGAAGAGGTGGGCCATCTTCTTGATCAGCCACTGAAACGGTAACCACCGCACGAATTGTAATTGGCTGTGTTAAATAATCATATTGTGAAAAGGCAAGCTCTTGGGAAAGAACTTGCTCCTCTATCACTTCTTCCTTTTCATCTTCAGGCGCAGTCACTGCATCTTGGGAAAAAGACGCCCATTTTTCAAAGTTAGGAAATGTTTTGCTCAGCTTATAAAAAGCAATAGCCACATCGCGATCGGGGCTGGAGCGCTTTATTAAGTCCTGTTGCGCGTGTGACGTAAATGCAAACATCATGGCAAACAAGGCACTTAAAAAGACTATTTTACTTCGCAAAACCATTTTTCCAACATAGTATTTAATTTGAAAATTTAGTTTAAGGTAACTTCAACCAAAAGAGAAGGGCGGAAAGGACATAGCATGCATGAAAATGATGACGATTTATGGTCGATGTTTACATCCGATGTAAAACCTTTGAGCGCTAAAGAGGTTGAAGAAAAAAAGGCTAAGGAAGAAACACCCCCAAAAGATGGAGGCGCTGAAATCCTACCCGAACCTCAGGATGTCGTGATTGTTGAAAAAAAAGCAGCGCTCAAGAAAAAGCGAACCTCCAACCAAATGGATAAGAACACGCAGCAAAAGCTTGTTCAGGGTAAAATTAAAATTGAGCGTCAAATCGACTTGCACGGCCTAAACAGAGATGAGGCGCAGGACGCTCTCACGCAATTCATAAGTAATGCCTTTCAACAGAATATCCGCATGCTTCTCGTTATTACGGGTAAGGGCGCAACGTCCATTAATCCTGAACACTGGATGGAAGATAAGCGCGGAATTCTTAAAGAAAAGCTTCCGCAATGGTTAAGTCTCGCTCCTTTGAATGAAATGGTTTTACAACATCATCAGGCACGCCCGCGTCACGGCGGAGCGGGCGCCTTTTACGTTTATTTGAGAAAAAATAAATAAAGCCGAGCTTTCATCTTGCCATAAGTGCGTGTTCTGCTACAAAAAACTATGGCCCAAATTCAATTCACAAATTCACTTACACGCAAAAAAGAGGTTTTTGAACCTCTCGACCCTACGCATATTCGCCTCTATGCCTGTGGGCCTACAGTTTATGATTATGCCCATCTGGGGAATGCCCGTATGGCAGTTATCTTTGACCTTTTGCGCAATGTCCTCGAAACGCGTTACGAGAAGGTCACTTACGTGTCCAATATCACCGATATTGATGACAAGATTATGACACGTGCCAAAGAAACTGGGAAAGATATCAGCGATATCACAAAGCTTTACACCGCAATCTATAACGAAGATATGGCTGCACTTGGTAATCGCGCGCCAACCATTCAGCCACATGCAACTGACCATGTTGCAGAGATGATTGCACAAATTGAACAATTAATTGATGCAGGGCATGCTTATGAATCTGATGGGCATGTTCTTTTTCATGTCCCTTCCTTTCCAAAATATGGAGGCTTAAGCGGTCGCTCACGCGATGAACAAATTGCAGGGGCGCGTGTTGAGGTCGCCTCTTACAAGAAAGATGCGGCCGACTTTGTCCTTTGGAAGCCAAGTAGTGAGGATGAGCCAGGCTGGCCTTCCCCTTGGGGGCGCGGTCGTCCAGGCTGGCATATTGAATGCTCTGTCATGTCGGAAAAACATTTAGGCCTGCCCTTTGATATTCATGGCGGTGGGGCAGACCTCAAATTTCCGCACCATGAAAATGAGATTGCGCAATCTTGCTGCGCGCATGGCAATGAAGGCGATCTTTCTGCCTTTGCCAAAACATGGATTCACAATGGGTTTCTAACTGTTGAAGGCGAGAAAATGTCCAAGTCGCTTGGTAATTTTACGCTGATTAGAGATGTGCTGGATGAAGGAGTTGACGGCATTGTTATTCGTTTAGCGCTTCTTTCGGCAAGCTACAAAAAACCACTCGACTGGTCAAAAGAGCTTATCAGCCGCATGGAAAAAATGCTGAAACGCATTTACACTGTCATTTTGGATACAGCAGAAATTGGGACTATTGATTTAAGCGAAACACACAAAAACGATGTTTTGGCAGCTCTTTATAACGACCTGAACACGCCACAAGCCTTTGCCGACATTCACAGACTTCTTAGTGATTTGGAGCGGGGCGATGTGTCGTCAGAAGATAAAGAAGTGCTTCGCTCCGAGCTTCTCTTGCTATGTGATACATTGGGTTTGAAACCTGAAAATGCTGAAAACTATCTTAATAAAGCAGACGCCTCAACTCTTGATAAAGCACTAGTTCAAAAATTAATCACAGAGCGTGATGCTGCAAAGCAAAATAAAGATTATGCGCGCGCAGATGCTCTCCGTGACGAGCTTAAGGACATGGGTATAGCGCTTAAGGATGGCCCTGAGGGTACAACGTGGGAAAGATTATAAGCCAATTATTTTAAGGATATCTTTTTCCATGGATGTCGGCAGTGAGCATTTCACGCTTTCCACGCCTTGTTGGGCAAGCACATAAACCAGTGCGCGTCCTGTTCCAATTTCAATCCCATCAAAAATGCCAATGCCAAGCATGGGTTGTTCCTGAGCAACGTTATCTTTCAGGGACTTTTTCATCTCGACAACACGGTCTTTTACTGTGTCATTCAGCGCCTCTTCTGGCTTGGGCTGGCCATCCTTCAGCCATTCAAAAGAGACAATAGAGTGCCGCCAAGCCTCAAGCAATTTTTGCATGTCGATATCATGGCTTACAAATTTATCTGGCTTGGCTGAAACTGTTGCCGAAAGCATCCATTCCATGTGTTTTAATTCCCGTAAATAAGAAAATGGCGTCAGAACTCCACTAGACTTTTACAGATGTTTCTGTATAAATCGTTAAGAACAGTAACATTTTAAAAACCATGTGAAAATAGATGAAGCCCGACTTTCAAAAACCCGAAATTATCAAGGTTGACCGCCACGCAGACGGTGTATCCTGTGATGGTGGTTTGGGCCCTTTAGGGCACCCTGTTGTCTATTATAGCTTTGACGGCAAGCCAATGGTCGAATGTGGCTATTGTGACCGTCAATTCGTTAAATCTTAAGATGACAAAATTTATCATCTATATTTGATTTTTATCCGTATAAAGTTATATAAAGAGATGTAGCAATGCTCATGGTGAGGTTGCTCATGAAATAGTTTACTTGCTCATAAAAGAAGAGGAGTTGACACAATGTCTACACGTTTATCATTATTTGATAGCCCCCTGTTTTTGGGATTTGATCATTTTGAACAAACATTTGATCGTCTTAAAAAATCAGCCAATGAAGGCTATCCCCCCTACAATATCGAACAAATTAGCGAACAAGGATTGCGGATCACTTTAGCCGTTGCTGGATTCTCAATGGATGATTTGGATGTTCAGGTTGAGAATAATCAGCTGACCATCCGCGGACGCATATCTGAGGAACAGGACGACCGCACCTATATTCATCGCGGGATTGCAACACGTCAATTCCAGCGCAGCTTTGTTTTGGCTGATGGTATAGAAGTGCGTAATGCATCTTTGGATAAAGGATTGCTTCACATTGATATGGAGCGCGTCATCCCACAATCATCTGCACGTAAGATTGATATCAAAAGCAGTGACACCCAAGGGAACGGAAAATCTCCCAAGGCGTTGGCAGCTATAGATATAGATTCGACTGATTCAGATGAAGGCAACAAAAAGTCTGGCGTTAGCAAGAGCAAGAAGTAAGGGGCATAGATGAATAGCAGACCAAAAGATATTATCAGCTATCTCAAATCAATGGACTCCAGTGCTTTTAAAGTTATGGGCGTCAACGAGGTTGCCTACATTCGTGAAATCCAGCGTGACGGCCACCTAGAATATGCGCTCCATGCCGCTGATGGGACAGAGCTTATGACGAATGCTAGCAAGCAAGCGCTTGTGGGAAGAGTTATTGAAAATGATTTACACACTGTAACCATTCACTAGCCTCTCATCTCATAAATCATTTTAAAGACCGTACAAAAGCTTGTGCGGTCTTTTCATATGTGACATGTCGTGATAAACATCTAGAAACAAAAAAAATTTGAAGCCATGTTATTTAAGAAAATTGCTTTTGTAGATCTCTGTCAAAACTCAGGCGCCGCTGTTCTAGCTGTTTTTGCCAAAGCTGGGCGTTTATTTGCATTTCTTGGATGCACCCTGAAACATATTTTTACGCCGCCCTTCTTTTATAAAAACACGCTGCAGCAGTTTCTCTCTATTGGGTATTACTCTCTCCCTGTTGTTGGCTTAACAACATTTTTCACAGGGATGGTGCTTGCACTTCAATCCTATACAGGCTTTACGCGCTTTAACGCTGAAAGCGCCATATCAGCGGTCGTCACGCTTTCCATTACACGTGAACTTGCACCCGTTCTTGCTGGTCTTATGGTGGCAGGGCGCGTTGGGGCATCTATTGCCGCGGAAATTGGAACAATGCGTGTCACAGAACAAATTGATGCGCTCTCAACACTCTCTGTTAGCCCTTACAAATATCTGGTCGCCCCACGCATTATTGCTGGAACGCTCATGCTTCCTATTTTGGTGCTTATTGGTGACATCATCGGGATTTTAGGCGGCTATGTCGTCTCCATCCATGTGCTTGGTTTTTCCCCTTCGAACTATCTCTCACAAAGCTGGGATATCTTACAATTCATGGATGTGTTTTCAGGGGTTGTGAAGGCGGCCTTCTTTGGCTTTATCGTCACACTTATGGGATGTTATCACGGCTATAATTCAGGACGTGGCGCACAAGGCGTTGGGATTGCAACAACAAACGCGGTTGTCTCCTCCTCCATTCTTATCCTTATTTTCAACTATTTGCTCACTCAGGTATTTTTCTCATGAGCAAAACCAGTACAAAAAAGACAGCCACAAAGCCCATGATTGAAATGGATCATGTTTCCAAAAGCTTTGGAACAAAAACCGTTCTTAAAGATATCAATCTGACGATAAATAAGGGCGAGTCGATGGTTATCATTGGAGGCTCTGGGTCAGGAAAATCCGTGACGCTTAAATGCATTCTGGGCCTCATGGAAAATGACAGCGGTGTCATTAAAGTTGATGGACGTGATATTGCAGAGATGGATTCTGATGAACGTCATGCACTTATGAATAAATTTGGCATGCTCTTTCAAGGCGGTGCCCTTTTTGACTCTCTTCCCGTTTGGGAAAATGTTGCCTTTGGTCTTATCCACGGACGCAAGATGGACCGCAGGCAAGCCCGTAAAATTGCTTTGGAAAAAATTGATGCCGTTGGCATGGGCGCATCTGTTGCCGATCTTTATCCGGCAGAACTCTCGGGGGGGATGCAAAAACGCATCAGTCTTGCGCGCGCCATTGCAACAAACCCAGAAATCATTTTCTTTGACGAACCGACAACGGGCCTTGACCCCATTATGGCAGACGTCATTAACGACCTTATTAAAAAATGCGTGACCGATTTGGGGGCAACAGCCCTCTCTATTACACATGACATGGCCTCGGCACGTAAAATTGCTGACAAGGTTGCCATGCTCTATCAAGGCGAAATTATCTGGACTGGACCAATTGAGAAACTTGATAATTCAGGTAACGAGTATGTTGATCAATTTATCAATGGACGCGCCAACGGCCCAATTGCTAAGCATACAGAGCATAAGAAATAACACACCAAATGTTTGAACTCTCGACCCTGCTTTGGCTTATTCCTATAGGGCTTCTTGCGGGCATGACTGGACCCATCACGGCTGCCTCAAGCCTGTTTACAATTCCCTGTCTTATCTTGCTTGGTTTTGACGTAAAGCACGCGCTCGCCATTCAAATATTTGCCTCTTTTATTGCCTGGCTTGTTGTGACGAAACACATGCTTAAGGCAAAACATATTCGCTGGGAATTTGTGCCCGCTTTTTTAATTCTAGCGGTTACTGGGTCGGCAGTAGGCACATTTCTAGCCGTACAAACGCCAAGTGACGCACTCAAAAATATCGTTGGCGTATTTATTATTTTTGCATCTACTTTACTGATTTTTGCGCGCAAAGTTGGAACAGAGGAAAAAGTTAAGTCTAAAAAATCCCACATCATAGGATTATTCTTAAACTTTGGGGCAACACTTTACGCGGGGTTTTTCGCTGGCGGCCCTGGCATTATACTACGCACGATTAATCTTGTTTTTTTTGGCTTCACAATTATTCAGTCTGCTGCAACAGGCGGTTTCATATGGGTCTTTATTGCAGGTGTAAGTACATTTATCTACGCCCTAAACGGATATCTTAATCTGGACAATATATTTTACGCCATCACACTTGCTACGAGTATGGCGGTAGGTTCCAATTTTGGCTCTAAAGCGATGCTTGTCATGCAACTAAGATTAGTGAAAAATTTCTTTGTTATCTTTGCAGTTCTTTCAGGTTTATGGATTATTTTTCAATCCTAGCTTAAAGCGCGACTCCCAAGCCAAGATCCCTATCGGATTCTGTTTCGTAGAGATTGCTGAAATCCGAATTCAGGCGAAAATCCCACCATTCATTGGGAAGCGGCACAAGTTCGCGGCCGCAATTATCACCTGCCCGCACCATGATGCCTTCAAGCGTTTTTCTGTTTTCTAAAATTTGTGGCACAAAATCCATATAGTCGCGGGCGGATTTATTTGGCGCACCTTCGGCGTTTAATTCATCAAAGACCGTTCCATAATCTATTTTTTTACCACTTGCCGTTTCCAATTCTAAATCAATCGCCATACCCCTGGGGTGACCACCCATGCCCGCAGGGGAGAGCATGCGCGGCGGGATAAGCCATTGTGGGTTTTGTTTTACAATATCAGTTTCCGCCATAAGGGCCTGCGCCTCAACGGGGCGATAGCCATCCTTCAACACAAATCTTAAATCCATTTTCTCGGCTTGATTAGCCGCATCCAAGACAATTTCAGCCAGCAACTTATGCAGCCATAATTTTGCATCTGTGCGATAAAGCTGTGTTTTAAAAATATTTTCAGGATGGTGTTCCTGCGCATAAACAAGATCAACACGCAAGGCGTGTGACACTTCATAATCATTCATACAAACAAAATCAGAAGGAAGTAGTTTTTTCATGATAAAGACTTTATGATGTGATTTGTTTTTACGTCCCAAACCTTTATATCACTCTTATATGCATTACGTTGGAAAATTTTTTCTTTGGCTTATCTCTCTCGGTCTCATCGGGATGGTTTTGGGCTTTATTGCCGTTGCAGGTGTTTTTGTTTACTACAGCAAGGATTTGCCAGATTATTCCAAGCTCAAGGATTATGAGCCACCTGTTGTGACACGTGTGCATACCGGAGACGGTAGACTGCTCGCCGAATTTGCACAGGAAAACCGCATTTTCGTGCCTGTTGAGGAAATTCCAGATCTTGTTAAAAATGCCTTCATTGCAGCAGAGGACAAAAATTTCTATACGCATAAAGGCGTTGACCCAATGGCCATTGTCCGCGCGCTTATTACAAATATTAAAAATAGAGGCAAAGACAGCCGTCCTGTAGGAGCATCAACCATCACGCAACAAGTGATTAAGAACTTTCTCTTATCCAATGAAGTGCGTTACGAGCGTAAAATTAAGGAAGCTCTCATTGCTTACCGCATTGAAAACAATTTAAGCAAAGACCGCATTTTAGAACTTTATCTCAATCAAATTTATCTAGGATATGGCTCTCATGGCGTGGCCTCAGCCGCGCTTAATTACTTCGATAAGTCTTTGGATGAGTTAACCGTATCTGAAGTTGCCTACCTTGCGGCCTTGCCAAAGGCGCCTAACAACTATCACCCTGTACGCAAATATGACGCAGCCATCGCACGGCGTAATTGGGTCATTGAGCGCATGTTAGATGAGAATTTTGTGACTAAAGGCGAAGCCGAACTAGCTGAAAAACAGCCCCTTGGCGTTGAAAAAATGGACGAGGAAGGTGTGGTTAATGCGCCCTATTTTGCCGAGGAGATCCGCCGCGAAATGGTTGATAAATTTGGCTCTAAAAGTATTTATGAAGACGGTCTTTCCATTCGCTCCACCCTTTCTCCGCCCTATCAAAAAATTGCCGCAGAGGCGTTGCGAAAGGGGCTGGAAGATTATGACCGTGCACGCGGGTGGCGCGGCCCCGTAAAGAAAGAAGGTAATATTAATAATGTGCAAGAGGAGTTACAGGAAATAGCTCTTCCCGAAGGTATGCTAGAGGATTGGTCATTGGCCATGGTCATGGATAGTAGCGGCACGATTGCTCTTTCTAATGGAAAAAACGGCACATTGACGCAAGCTGATATGAAATGGACAGCCTCTAACCCGCTAAAATCTGGCCAGATTATCATGGTCAAAAACGTCAAAGACGATACATATAGCGTTAAGCAAGTCCCACAAATTCAAGGCGGGATTGTAGCCATCGACCCACAAACGGGGCGGGTATTGGCCATGCAAGGGGGCTGGAAATATGGCAACAGCCAATATAACCGCGTAACGCAGGCAAAAAGACAACCTGGCTCTGCCTTTAAGCCCTTTGTTTATTTGACGGCACTTCAAGAAGGCTTAACCCCATCAACACTTGTTGAGGATGCACCTTTTAGATATGTGGACACAGCTGGTAATGTCTGGGAGCCCAAAAACTACTCTAATCAGTTTTATGGACCAACACCCATTCGCGTTGGCGTTGAAAAATCCAGAAACCTGATGACTGTGCGTTTAGCAGAATATATTGGAATGGATAAAGTCGCAGACACAGCCGAGGCCTTTGGTATTTATGATAATTTAGAGCCCCATCTTGCCAATGCACTTGGTGCTGGGGAAACCACACTTCTACGCTTAACAAATGCATATGGCATGTTGGTGAATGGCGGTAAAAAGCTCACGCCTGTTTTCATCGACCGTATACAAAACAGATATGGCGAAACCGTATACAAATTTGATAATCGCAAATGTATGAATTGCGGCGATAAAATCCGCTGGCAGGATCAGGGTGTGCCCAATATACCCGACGTCAGAGAACAGGTCGGCAACCCGCAAAACATCTATCAAATTGTGTCTATTATGGAGGGCGTCGTCGAACGCGGCACAGGACGACGCCTAAAAGAGCTTAATCGACCCCTAGCAGGTAAAACAGGGACAACAAACGAATCTAAAGATACGTGGTTCATTGGTTTCTCGCCTGATTTGGTTGTGGGTGTCTATGTCGGGATGGACACGCCTAAACCTCTGGGCAAATCCGCAACAGGCTCTTCACTTGCACTGCCTATATTCAAAGATTTTATGGCCGAAGCCTTAAAAGATAAACCAGCTACACCCTTCCGTATTCCAGAAAATATCAACCTTATTCGTGTAGACCCGAAGACAGGATTACGCGTTTCACCCTTGGATGAAAATGCGATTTGGGAGGCTTTTGTGGAGGGCACAGATCCAGATGACCGCACCATCATAACAGATAAAAATGCGGCACAAACAAGCCCTCCTTTTATGTACGAGGATGAATTGCAGGTTAACCCAGATAATCCGTTTCAAGAAGCGCCCATTTATAACCCACAAGCCCCACAGAATGATACTTATACGCCGTCTTCTGGAACGGGCGGATTATATTAAGATGCTCTCTTAAGACGCTTTGAGGCGATAGCCATTTTCTATTGTTTCAATAGCCTGGCCCAAGCCTAGCGTTTCAAGCTTTTTACGCATACGGTAAACATGCGTTTCCAGTGTGTGAGTTTCCACACCTTCTGAATATTCCCACACATCGCGGAGTAAATTGTTACGCGTCTCGCCTGCCTGCTCTTTATGATAGAGCGCGCCGATAAAACGACACTCCTTTTCCGTCAAAATTATAGTATCGCCATCTTTATTGGCACAGCGTCCTGTTTTCGGGGTCAACACACCACCCTCAAAAAGAATAATTTTTTCGGGTAAATTCTTGAAATAAGTCGACTGATTGGTCAACGCCTCTAATGAATCGACAATTTTTCCTATGCGCACAGGCGTTTTTAGGAAAAGATCCGGCTTTAGACTTTTAGGCTCGCGGTCGCCAACAAGACAAATAAGCGCGTTTGTCCCTCGTTTTGCCGCCTCAAATGACACACTTGTATCAATCAAAAGGATATTACACTCAGTTTCAAGCGCGCCTTCGCTTGAAACATGCAGGTTTATCCCTTTATTTTCAAAGAGATCCTTATTTTCAATAAGGCTCTCAACAAAACTTTTATGTTCGCTCTGAATTGCTATGTTTTTTGTCATACACGTAAGAGTAAGCCTTAAAACCACAGATTTCCACGTCTATTTAGCAAAGTGGCACGCCTTTTGCATATTTATTCTCTGATAAAAATAAAAATAGAGCAAAAAGATCATGCAGGGAATTGGACAAGCAAACGGAAATAAGCATGTTTTGGGACTAACCCCCCAAAAACAAAAGGTTTTTTATCAGAAAGCCTCGGCCAATAGCCGCATGGGGGGGTCTGTTCCTGTCTGGGAAGTACCGCGCTCTGCAGAGGATGCCGTTGCTAAAAATATGCAAAGCGCCCTAAATCGCCCTGAAAAAACCTCTTCTTTTGTGCCTGGACAGGCTTATGCTCCGGGTGCACCCACGGAAAGCAATTCAGATGAGTTCACGTTCGGTGATGTTTTGGATATTGTGAATCCTTTGCAACATATTCCTCTTGTTAATATCGCCTACCGTGAAATCACAGGTGACCAGATTAAACCTGCGGCCAATATTATTGGCGGTGGTCTTTATGGTGGATTTATTGGTGCGGGTGTTGCGATTGCCGATACAATTATCGCAGAAGAAACGGGCAATACAGTTGGTGGTCATGCGATGGCCGCCTTTCGCGGGGAGCGTGCAAGTCACAATCAAGATTTAGGGGCAACCATTGCACACGCTGATTTAAGGTCAAGCCATACCCCGCGCTACAACGACTAACTCTACTCTCTTTGTCCAAATATGGCAGATCCAATCCGTACAAAACGCGGTGCAAGCGGCACGGCTTTCTCATAATCGTTGCTCATACCCATAGAAACGTTCTTCAATCCATGCTTATCAGCGAGCGTTTTCAAAAATGAAAAATAAAGCCCCGCAGGTTCGCCCTGAGGAGGAATACACATCAACCCTTCAATACTCAAAGAATGCGCATGGCAGGTTTCAAGCAACGCTTCCAAATCCTGTGGCAAAACACCTGATTTTTGCGGCTCTTCACCAACATTGACTTGAATGAAACAGGTCACATTGCGGCCTTCCTTCTTTATTTCTTCAGACACGGATTTTACAATTTTAGGGCGATCAATTGTTTCAATCACATCAAAAAGCGCAACGGCTTCGCTTGCCTTATTGGACTGTAGCGGGCCAATCAAATGCAAGCACGTTTCAGGAAAATCCTTTTTAAGGCCATCCTTCTCATTCCATTTTTGGTAAGCATCTTGCACGCGGTTTTCGCCAAAATGGCGATGGCCCGCCTCAAGAGCCTGTTTTATTTTCTCAAGTGATTGCTGTTTTGAAACGGCGACGATTTCCAAATTTTCATTATTAACATCCCAGCGCTTTGATAAACGCCTGATTGTCTTTTTGAGTGTTTCTAAATTTTCACTTATTTCATTCATGCAAGTGTCCCGCGACAGAGTGTGATTTTTGTATCTCCATAAATCTTTTCAACCGACCATTCCAAGTCCGCAAAAGAAATATCGCTACGCCAATCTTTTTCGGATTCCAAAACGAATGTTGTGATCGGCGCAAACCATCCGCCTTCGGAGAGACTTTTCAAACATGGGCTTATCATGTTTTTGCGATAGGGTGGATCACAAAAAACCAGCGACGCCTGAAAACTTTTGACATCATTAGCCTTTAGTTGCGTGCTATCGGCTTTTAAAAAATCACTTTGAGATTCAACCCCTAGCGTGCGCACGTTGTCCTTGGCAAGTTGAAGTGACTTTCCACTTTTATCGACAAAAAGCGAAAAAGTAGCTCCGCGCGAAAGCGCTTCAAGTCCCAGCGCTCCTGTACCGCAAAAACTATCTATAATAACATCGTCTGCAACACCACCACGAGAGTCGAGCATGTTGAAAATGGCCTGCCTGATTTTATCAGAAGTCGGCCTGACATCCTGACCAGTTGGTGCTTTTATTGACCGCCCACGATGTGTTCCACCAGTAATGCGCATTTACTTGAAATATCCTGGAATTTGTTGACGCAAGACCTCGCCATAGACTTCTTTCACATTACCACGCGCGAGCGTTCCCAACTGAAACGGGCCATAAGATTGGCGAACAAGGCGGTTCACATCCAGATTGAGCGCGGCCATGACCCGTCTGATTTCACGGTTTTTGCCCTCTTTCAACGAGACTGACAGCCAACTATTCTGCCCTTTGCGACTTTCAATATTGACCTTGATAGACCCGTAATGAATACCCTCAACTGTGATGCCCTTTTCAAGGTCTTTGAGCGCTTGTTCATCCAAATTCCCAAAAACACGTACACGATAACGGCGCGTCCAACCTGTTGCTGGCAATTCCAGATAGCGTGATAATTCTCCATCCGTGGTCAACAACAATAACCCTTCTGAATTCAAGTCCAGTCGCCCAACACTAATGAGGCGCGGCAAGTTTTTAGGTAAATTATCAAAGACTGTTGGGCGGCCGTGCTCATCCTTGTGTGTTGTCAAAAGACCAACAGGTTTATGATAAAGAAACAATCGGGTTGGCACCTTCTGCCCGATAATTTTTCCGTCAACTTTAATTGTATCGTTGTCGCTCACACGTTCTGCTGGATTGGTCAGCACCGTTCCGTTTAAAACAACACGCCCATCAGTAATCCATTGTTCGGCATCACGGCGCGAACACAGGCCCGCATGAGCCATTACCTTTGCAATTTTTTCACCGTTGGGATTTTGGGTCTCGTTTTTCATGTGTTTATCATCTAACATCTTTTTCTATGAATGACGACAATAGCTATATGCGCCTCGCAATGGAAGAGGCTAAAATTGCGCAAGGCAAAGATGAGGTTCCTATTGGCGCAGTCCTTATCGATAATGAGAGTGGTGAGGTTCTTTCCAAAGCACATAATCTCACACGCACGCGTCATGACCCATCAGCCCACGCAGAGTCCTTAGCCATTCGTGAGGCATGTACTTTACGAGAAAGTCAGCGTATTCCGAACACAACGCTTTATGTCACGATTGAGCCATGCCCCATGTGTGCTGCGCTTATTTCATATGCGCGAATTGATAGGGTTGTTTTTGGAGCAACTGATCCCAAAAGCGGTGGCATTACAGCCGCACCAAAACTCTATGAGAAAGATCAAATCCATCATAAGCCAAATGTCATATCAGGCGTTATGGAAGAGGATTGTCGCGCATTAATACAGCGTTTTTTTCAAAGTAAGAGAAAATAAATACGCGCTCAATTCACGCGATATTTTTGCAGATATCAGTACGATAAAAACCAGCATCCCATTCAATGTTTTTAAGAGCAGTATAAGCACGCGTGCGCGCCTCAGCGGGTGAATCGGCCATGGCCGTCACACCCAAAACGCGTCCCCCATGCGCCTCCCAAGTGCCGACCTCGCTACGTTTGGTACCAGCATGAAACACCTTGAACCCATCTTCTTCGGGAAGTTGTTCAAGATTCAAAATGGGTGTGCCCTTTTGGTAAGCACCTGGATAGCCTTGTGCGGCATACACGATATTGAGTGCTGTTTTATCATGCCAACGCACCTTACCCGACCATTCAGAGAGTTGCGAAGTTGCCGCCGCATAAAGCAGGTCAACAATGTCAGAACGCAAACGCATCATAAGTGCCTGACATTCTGGGTCGCCAAAACGTGCGTTATATTCAATTAAGTAAGGCTTCTTTCCCTCATCTGTATCTACAAGCATCAGCCCCGCATAAAGCACGCCACAATAAGAGATACCACGCGCCTGTAGCCCCTTAAGTGTTGGCGCAACGATTGTATCCAGCGTCACTTGCTCAAGCTCTTTATTCCACACTCCTTGACGTGCAGGTGAAAACGCACCCATACCCCCTGTATTAGGGCCTTCATCATTATCAAAGGCACGCTTATGGTCTTGCGCGGAATTGAAAGAAATGACTGTTTGGCCATCTGTAATTGCAAAGAAGCTGACCTCTTCGCCCTCCAGAAATTCTTCAACAACAATAGACGTTCCAGCCGCGCCAAAGCTTTCACCTGTCAGCATCTCCGTTGCCGCATCCGTTGCCTCGGATAAATTTTGCGCAATGATAACCCCCTTGCCAGCAGCCAAACCATCGGCCTTGATCACGAGAGGGAAATTTTGCTCTTCAATATAGGGAAGCGCCTCATTCAAATTTGTGAAACGCGCATAACGTGCCGTTGGAATATCAAATTCAGCACACAAATCTTTCATAAAACCCTTCGAGCCTTCAATCTGTGCACCATCCTTCTCGGGTCCCAAAACAGGGATATTTTTGTCGCGTAGACGATTGGCAAGCCCAAGCACAAGCGGGGTCTCTGGTCCAATAACAACTAATTCAATTTTGTTGTCCTCGGCAAAGGAGACGAGCGCATCAATATCCTCAACACTTATTGCAACGCATTGGGTATTGGGCTCTTGTGCGATGGCATCACTTCCAGGAGCAACATAAAGCGTGTCACATTTTTCTGATTGGGCAATTTTCCATGCCAAGGCGTGCTCTCGTCCGCCAGATCCGATAAGTAATATATTCATGGTGTCTCGTTATAGGGGCTTTCTTCTAGGGAAACAAGATGAGCATTACCGCCTGAGGCCGTTGTATTGATTGTCACTGTTTTTTCAGTAGCAAAGGCGTGAAGATAATGTGGGCCACCTGCCTTGGGTCCTGTGCCTGAGAGGCCACGTCCACCGAAAGGTTGGGACTGAACAATCGCACCGATTGTTGTGCGGTTCACATACACATTACCAACCTTCAATTTATCAGAGAGCATTTCAATACGGTCGCTGATACGACTTTGGATACCAAATGTCAGGCCATAACCCTTCCCGTTAATTGTCTCTATCACCTGATCCAAATCTTTTAATTTGTAGCGATAAACATGAAGCACAGGGCCGAAAATTTCCTGTGTAATATCATCCAAAGATTTAATCTCAAAGGCCACAGGCGCAAAGCTATTGTCTTGCGGATTACTGATATTGGCCTCTGCAATTTTAGTAGCCGTTCCCTCAAGCCTTGATTTGGCCTCGTGCAGGTTATGAAGTGCCTCTTGGTCAATGATAGGACCAACATCAGTGCGCAGTTCAAACGGATCACCCACATGAAGCTCTGCAATGGCGCCTATGAGCATTTCGATTGTTTTGTCTGCGATTTCATCCTGAACACATAAAAGGCGAAGCGCGGAACAGCGTTGCCCCGCTGAGCCAAAAGCACTTTGCAATGCATCATCAACAACCTGTTCAATCAAGGCCGAGGAGTCCACAATCATGGCATTAAGGCCACCTGTTTCTGCAATCAGAGGGACGATAGGGCCTTCTTTATCTGCCAATGCGCGTTGAATAAGTTTTGCCACCTCTGATGAGCCTGTAAAAACAACGCCCGCTGTATCCGAGTGTGCCACACATTGTGCGCCTGTTTTTCCGTCACCTATCAGTAAGTGAAGTGCGTCTTTGGGCACGCCAGCCTCATAAAAAATCTTAACAGCGCGCGCAGCAATAGCAGGCGTTTGTTCAGCTGGCTTTGCAATCACAGTATTTCCCGCCATAAGCGCCGCCATAACTTGTCCTGTAAAAATGGCGAGGGGGAAATTCCATGGAGAAATACATACAAAAGTGCCGCGCGGTTCCAGCGTAAGGCGGTTTTCTTCACCTGTGATACTTGGCATCACCTGTCCTGATGAATTAAAATCAATGCGTCCACGTAAGGCATAATAACGGCAAAAATCAATGGCCTCGCGTACCTCATCAATCGAGTCAGGCAGCGTTTTACCTGCCTCTTTCACACATAAGCCGCACAGCACATCCCGGTCACGTTCAAGCAAGTCTGCTGCTTTTTCCAAAATTCTGGCGCGTTCCTCAGCTGTTTTTTTCGACCATGTCTTATATGCTTGCCCAGCAGCAGCAAAGGCTTTCTCGACATATGGTTGCTCAAAGGTCGTTGGCACGACGGTCTTTTCAATTTCTGTCTGAAACAGTGCCACATTATCACCATCAGCAAAATCCAGACCGCGCGAATTTTCCCTGTCGTAAAAGATATTTGCTGGCAATGGAATTTTGGGGTGACGTTTGGTTGGGTGTAAGGCCACGCCTTCAATAACATCTTGTGCCAAATCAACGGGCGCATAATTTTCATCAAATATGCGGTGGACAAAGGATGAATTAGCCCCATTTTCCAACAAGCGTCGTACCAGATACGGCAATAAATCCTGATGGGGACCTACAGGCGCATAAATTGTACACGGAATATCATATGAGGCTTTGACAGCCGCATAGAGATTTTCACCCATACCGTGTAAGCGTTGCAATTCCAGATTATGTGTCTCATTTTTAGCAAGCTCGATAATTGCGGCAATCGTATGGGCGTTATGCGTCCCGAATAAACATGTCAGCACATCACGGTTTTGAAGCATTTTATGTGCGCAGGCAAGAAAGGATGCATCCGTATTAGCCTTACGTGTATAAACAGGATAATCAGCAAATCCATGTGCCTGTGCATGTTTAATCTCACTATCCCAATAAGCGCCCTTAACAAGTCTGATATGTAATTTTAAATTTTTCTCACGCGCAAAGACACTTACATGGTCAACAACATGCAAGGCACGTTTTTGATAGGCCTGAACAGCCAGGCCCATCCCTGACCATCCCTGAAGGGAAGGATGAACCGCAGCCGCCTTAAAAATATCAAGTGAAATTTCAAGGCGATCAGCCTCTTCAGCATCAACGGTCAACCTTAAATCATGCGCCTTAGCAATTTGGCAAAGTGTTACAAGTTTATCTGTAAGAACAGGCACACAAATATCCCTATGCGCAAACTCATAGCGTGGATGAAGCGCAGAGAGTTTAACAGAAATACCCGTTTTAGGGGCAACATCCATGCCACCTAGCGCCTCTAATGCGTCAACATATGCCTGATAATAACGCTCGGCGTCTTTTACAGTGCGGGCGCCCTCACCCAACATGTCAAAGGAGAGCGCGTAACCTTCTTTTTCAAAAGTACGGCCATTTTTAACCGCTTCTTTAATAGTCTGTCCGACAACAAATTGCTTGCCCATAATTTTCATGGCTTGGGCAACAGCAACGCGCACAACAGGTTCGCCTAGTTTTTTAAAAATACTATTGAGTGTTTTCTTTGTAATATTAAGGCCCAAAGCTGTTGCCTTGAGCATCCAATCATCTGTTTGGATACGTGGCCAAGCCGCGTCATCAAGCTTATCCTTAATAAGGTCATTGGCGTTTTCCGCATCTGGAATACGCAAAAGCGCCTCTGCCAATGTCATCAATGCGCGCCCCTCATCAGTTGTAAGGCCATATTCACGTAAAAATGTTTCGATCTCACCAGCGCGCCTACGCTTATTACGTGCAGATTGAATAAGTTCAGCTCCGCGTTGCGTTGTTTCCTGCGCCTGTACGTCAGTCCAGTTAAGTTGGTTCAAAACCAGGTTAACAGCGTCTGCTTCATCTTGATGTTTGTATTGGGCAAAAGAATATGACATGACTATGAACATAACATTTTTAACGCAACTTGCCACAAGCAAACGCGAAAGAATTTTGACATCATGACAGACGATTTATTTTCCATTGCAGATAAGGAAGAGAAGGCACCACAAAAAACAAATGCGCCTGAAATGAGCGTGTCCGAATTAGCCTTTTCACTTAAACGAACTTTGGAAGATACATATGGACGTGTTCGGATTCGTGGTGAGCTTTCGCGCGTTAAAATCCATACCTCTGGTCACATGTATTCCGATCTGAAGGATGATAATGCCGTCATCAATATTGTCTGTTGGCGTGGACAGTTGGCAAAATTATCTATCAAGCCCGAGGAGGGCCTTGAGGTCATTTGCACAGGGAAAGTCAGCAGTTTTCCTGCACGTTCAAATTACCAACTTATTGTTGAGAGTATGGAGCTTGCTGGCGAAGGCGCGCTACTCAAATTACTTGAAGAACGCAAAAAGAAACTTGCTGCAGAAGGTCTTTTTGATAGCGACAAAAAGAGGCCCCTTCCTTTTCTGCCACAAACAATTGGTGTCGTAACGTCGGAAACAGGCGCTGTTTTTCATGATATTCTACACCGCATTCGCGAACGTTTCCCCATGCGTGTTATTCTCTGGCCCGTTCCCGTTCAGGGCAAGGGCGCAAACGAGCAAATTGCAAAGGCTATTCACGGATTTAACGCGATGCCAGATGGAACGCGCCCAGATGTTCTGATTGTTGGACGTGGCGGAGGCTCTTTAGAGGATTTAATGGCCTTTAATGAGGAGGATGTTGTGCGTGCTGTGGCTCAATCACGTATTCCTGTTATCTCCTCAGTAGGGCACGAGACGGACACAACCCTAATTGACTATGTCGCCGACAGACGTGCCCCCACACCGACGGGTGCGGCTGAAATGGCTGTACCAGAACGGATGGGACTTCTTCAAACAACACAGGATTTGGAGCAAAGATTACTGACTGCCCTGCGCCGCACCCTCGCCGATTTAAAAAATCGTTTTAATGCTAATATTGCGAAATTAGGCTCGCCACAATCTTTGCTTGATGCACAGGGGCAAAAGCTTGATTATCTGGCTGATAAGACAAACAATGCGCTATCGGCTCTCATACAAAAAAGACGTATTCAGCTTGTCGAAAGTGCTGGGAAATTGATGCACCCTAGAGAGCGGCTGGCCTATGGTGTTCAAAATGTTAAAGCCCTCAATGACAGACTTATTCGCCTTTCAGGTCAGCTCACCGAAAAAGAGGAAAATAGGCTTCAAAATGCGGGACGGCTTTTGGAAACACTCTCCTTCAAATCAACCTTAAAACGTGGCTTTATCGTTATGCGCGATGCCTCGGGTACGCCTGTCACAGAGGCAGATTCAGTGGTCTCGGACACCCCCTATACCCTTGAATTTAAAGACGAAAAGCGTATTTTGGTTCAAAAGGACGGTTAAAAAGCTGTTTTTAAAGAAAAATAGTGTATAATGAGGGGGTTATGCGCAAAGTTTTGAAAGAATTCTTGATGGATTTGAACGTCCCATACGAAATGGGTCCGTATCAAACACAGCCTTGGTCCTATATGGATATCGAGAAGGGCCAAACTTGTTCAGCCGAAGTACGCATGGGGCCCGATGGTGAAGAGCTCGAGGCCGAAATTCAAATGATGTATGACACCCCGCCCGTTGGAAAGCCGCCTGTTGAGCAATTGATCTGGATTATCGCCACCAAACACGTTGACGGGCGATGGGACGTTTCCAATCTGCGTATTTATAACCAGAGTAAAAACGGCGAAATTTATGATTGGGAAGGCAAATCCTGCAAACTTTTCAGCATGTGTGTGAAAGACCTTATTGCTGAAAAAATTCCTGATTTTGACGAATTAATGAAAGAACACTTCAAAGAAGATGAACGCTTTGGCGGACGTCGTGGAAGCGGGACAAGCAAGTCACCAAAAATCAGACCAGCGGCGCTCCTCGATATGAAGCAAGGCGGAAGTTTCTAATTTAAATGCGCCTAGCGCTGTGCCAGATAGCACCCACAAATTTTAATTTCTTCTGTGTAAGTTTCGAGTTCGGAAAAGGCTGTCTGCACACTTAAATCAAGCAAATTGCCGCGAATTTCTGCAAAGAAAAAGGCCGCATTGAAATCAGGGTCGACATAGCTTTCCAGTTTTGTGAATTGCACGCCATTGACAGCAAAACACCCCAACGCCTTATAAAGCGCCGCTGGCACGTCGCGCACGCGAAAGAAAAAAGCCGTTTTACACGCTTCGGATTTCGCATCAACGTCCTGCGCCTCTTTTGATAAAAGGATAAAGCGTGTCGTGTTATGTGACTCATCTTGAATATCATCTTTCAAAATCTCTAGCCCATAAATCTCGGCGGTACGTGAGGACGCAATGGCAGCAATGGCTTTATCACCCTTTTCGGCAACTTCTTGCGCAGCACCTGCCGTGTCGGCGCGCACGATTTTCTTCCAGTTGTAGCGCTCGATGAATTTACGGCATTGGGGAAGCGCATGCACGTGGGAATAAACCTGCTCGATATCCTCAAGGCTTGCGCCTTTTACCCCAAGCAGACAGTGCCTGATTTTCAAATAATGTTCGCCAATGATGCTCAATGCACTCTGTGGAAGTAGGCGATGCACATCCGCAACACGCCCCGCCAAAGTGTTATCAACGGGGATCATAGCGTGGGTTGCTTTGCCATTTTCTGCAGCCAAGAAGGCTTCCTCGAACGAATGACAGGCCAGTGTTTTTGCACTAGGGCACATTTCCTGACAGGCCAGATCAGAATAAGCCCCAGGCGCTCCTTGAAAAGAAATTATCATTTCGCTGTGTTCTTCGACCTTGTCCATGGATAGGGAAACCTTTTTTCAAAATTATATATAGCCTGTTATCGACAAGCCCCGTATATTTCGATATCTTGACATCGACCTGAAAAACTTATTTAAAACAGGGCGACCTCATGTCGTTTTATTTGTAATAAAGGATTGTAACGCGCAATGAAAGATCTCGAGTTTAATAAAATTTTTGCTGCCATTCTGCTTGCGGGGATTATCGCAATGTTCTCTGGCTTTATTTCCGAGCTGTTTATCCCAGACCATGATTTGGAAAAAGACGCTGTTGCGATTGAAGGTATTGAGAGTGCCGGTGGCGCTTCAGCAAAAGAAGTTTTGGCTGAACCCATTCTGGCTATGATTGCCGAGGCCGAAATTGCACGTGGTCAAAAAATTTCAAAAGCGTGTGCTGCCTGTCACAGCTTTGACAAAGGCGGAGCAAATGGTGTTGGACCTAATTTGTGGGATATCGTTGGAAAAGCAAAACAGGGACAATCCGGATATAATTACTCAGGGGCACTTATTGCGCACGGGAACCCCAAGTGGGAGTATATTGACCTGAACGAATATCTCTATAAACCGAAAAAATATGCGCCTGGCACAAATATGAACTTTATCGGTTTGAAAAAACCAGAAGACCGTGCCGCGATTGTCGCTTACCTTAGATCACTTTCCGATTCACCTGTTCCTCTGCCTACGGATGCACAAATTGCAGCTGAAGAAGCAAAGCTTGCGCCACCAGAAACTGAAGGTGAAGGTGAAGAAAACTCTGAAGAAACATCGAACTCAGACACAACTGATACAGAAACCTCAGAATAATTATGACTGTCCAATTTTTACTTCCCAAATGGTTTGATTTGCATGTGCATCTCCGCCAGGGAAGTAATATGGTACATTACGTTCAAGCACAAATTGAGATGGCCTGTGCTGGTGTTCTCGCCATGCCAAATACGCTCCCGCCAACTGCCAAGATTTTGCAACAAGATGATTTGCCTTATTGGAGCTTGGAAGAATATCGCCAGATGCTTTTAGACGCAGGTGCGGATGCCTTTGAACAATTAATTGTGCCCCTTTATTTAACAAAGGACACAACACCAAACATGATTGAACAGGGCGCGCAATCGGGTTTATTGCAGGCTTGTAAATACTACCCGCCGCACGGGACCACCAACTCTGATCATGGGCGACCTTTGGCAAACTTCATGGAAAATGGTGTATTTCAAGCAATGGAGGAATATGGGATTGTTTTATGTATTCACGGCGAAAAGCATGGCCTAAAAGGTCCGGATTATTTTGACTCCGAGATCAATGCCGAACGGAGTTTCTACGAAGAAGATATGGTCAAGCTGGCTGTGCGTTTTCCAAAGCTTAAAATTGTTGCTGAGCACATGACAACGAAAGAGGCTGTCGCCTTTGTCAAAAAGGGTGGCAACAATATAGCGGGCAGCATCACGCCCCAACATTTGTTGTATACGGTGGGTAATCTTGTGCAGGGCTTGCGCTATCATCTTTATTGCCTGCCCCTTGTTAAATTTAATGCCGATTTGGAAGCACTAAGACAGGCCGTCACTGACCCCAAAAATACAAAATTCTTTGCAGGCACAGACAGTGCGCCCCATACCAAAAAGGCAACTGAGTGCGGGTGTGCCGCTGGGTGTTTCACAGGTGGCGTTGCGCCCCAACTTTATGCTGAGGCCTTTGAGGAGGACGGATGTGATTTAGGCGCACCCGAAAATCAAGAAATCTTCAAACGTTTTTTATGCACCAATGGGCCAAATTTTTACGGATTTAAGCCATCTGAAAAAACGTTCATGCTGTCAAAAACACCAGACGTTGCCAAACCTCTCAAAATGGATAATGGCGAGACCGTAACGCCTTTACCCGTGGGACTAGAGCGCCCAGAATTGGCGTGGAGTATCACGGACATTCAATCATGACACAGGATCAGATTTACCTGATTTTTATATCCTGTATTGCGGCACTTATTTTCGGCGGAGTAGCCTATCTCTTCTTTCGCCAGAAATATCCTTATTTTGCAAAAGACACACTTTTGACTAAATCGGAACTTCATTTTTATGAAAGCCTGAAACAAGTCACTCCTAGCAATGTTGGTATTGCCTTCAAAGTACGGCTTGCTGACCTTATATCATGTGACGATAAAAACTGGGGGCGAGGGTATGGGCGTCACATTTCCGCCAAGCATATCGACTTCACACTTTATGATATTCACACAACGCAAATTCTTGCCTGTATTGAGCTGGACGACAGAAGTCACGATCGACCCGACCGAAAAAGGCGGGATAAATTCATTAATAACGCCTTTCTTGCAACCGAGTTGGCGTTAATCAGGGTGCATACGCAGAAGCACTATAACCTTGCAGCCCTCAAAAAAGATTTGTTCACGGTTTTATAAATCGCTAATGTCCTCTTTTCGAACCTAAAAGGAAGCGCTCATGATTGGCTTTAACAGAGATGAAAAAGGTACGCTTTTTTGCGATGATGTTGATTTGAATGACATCGCTAAAGAATATGGCACACCCACTTACGTTTATTCTGCCTCACATATTGCGGGGCAATATAAAAAACTAGAAGGTGCACTTTCTAAAGAAATGGGTGATAAGGCACTTCCGCTTCTATGCTATGCCTGTAAGGCCAATTCGCATCTGGCTGTTCTCAAGCTTTTGAAAAATCTGGGCGCTGGACTTGAAGTTGTCTCTGGAGGAGAGTTAGAACGTGGCCTTAAGGCTGGGTTTACCCCTGAAAAAATTGTGATGACAGGGGTTGGTAAACAAGCACACGAGATTGCGCGCGCCATTGAGGTCGGTATCGGCTCTCTCAATATAGAATCCATAGAAGAAATTAGACATGTCGGGATAATCTCACAAGATTTGCAAAAACCCGTGAATATTTTATTCCGTGTAAATCCTGACGTCTCTGGCGGTGGTCATGAAAAAATTTCAACGGGGCGCAAACGTGATAAATTTGGTATTTCAATTGACCGCATTCGCGAGGCATATAAACAAGCGCAACATTATAACACGCTCAATATTAAAGGCCTGTCCATGCATGTGGGCTCACAAATTTTTGAAGTAGGTGCCTTTGAAAAAGCCTTCAAAAAAATTGCAGAGCTGGTGACTGAGCTGCGAAGTGAAGGACTACCTGTTACAACACTTGATATTGGGGGTGGCTTTCCCATTGCCTATGAAGAGGATGATGGCGCACTTGATTTGGACAGCTATGCGCGCTGGGTGCATGAGATCATTAGCCCCCTTGGCGTTGATATTGTTATGGAGCCTGGTCGCTTTTTTGTTGGAAATGGCGGCATTCTTTTAACGAAGACAATCATGGTGAAGAAAACGCCTGAAGTTGACTTTTTGGTTGTAGACGCGGCCATGAATGATTTAATTCGCCCCACACTTTACGAGGCCTATCACGAAATTGCTCCTATTCAACAGGATAAAGAGAAACAAGCAACTCCACATCATATCGTTGGCCCGGTTTGTGAAACAGGTGACACCTTTGCCAAGGACCGCAATATTCAACCCTGTGCTGAAGGTGAGCTTGTTGCCATCATGTCGGCAGGGGCTTATGGCTTTGTCATGGCCTCTAATTACAATACACGCGGTCTCCCTGCTCAAGTTATGGTTCAAGGTGAAGAGCACTCACTTATTAAGAAGAGACAATCATTCGAAGACCTTATTGAAGGGGAAGACATTCCATCGTGGGTTTAGCCCATGCTTTTTAAAAGGTGATATGCTATTTTAAAAAAAGTGAATTATAGACTGTTCAGAACTGGGTTTTTATGTGATTCTGTGTGTTCATTTTTTATGACTAGAACAATATGAAAAAAATTAGTCTAAAAACATTATTTGAGCACCTTAAAGCATCCGTTCCAAAACGGGCGCCGTCGTCACTTGGGTCAAATAGCTCTGGCACACAGGCCACAATTAAAAAATCACGTAAAAAATTTAATTTTTCTGCCGCGCAACGAACACCTCCTATTTGGAAAAGTAAAATCAGTTGGCGCATTGCAATTACTGTTTTCTCGACAATTGCGATTTTACAGGCCGCTGTTCTTGTCATTACAGCGCTCAACATTGAAAAAACACGCTATAACGAACTGCATGAATCAACGCGTGCGACAATCATGTCCGCCCTTGATACACAAGCAACAGATGGCGCTGTGCCAATCTCGGAAGTCTCGGCAAAAAATATCGTTGATAATACGCTGGTTCAGGGGATTGCGATTTATAACAACAATCTGCAGCGCCTTAAGGCTTATGGGGAGTCCACAATTCTGACCCCTACGCCAAACGCATCTTACGCGCAGAGGCACAAGGCCGCATCAGGAAAGTTTTTCGAGGCAATTTATACACCAGCACAATTGAATAATCTTCCCTATTTTGTTGTTGTTCGCACAAATTCAGAATTTATTGAAAAAGGCGTTGTACGCCACATTATGCAAAATATAGTTGCCCTTCTCATGGTATCAGCCTTTGTAACGGTTGTTTTGATGCTTGCTCTTGGTGTGTGGCTTATCGAGCCTTTGCTTTACCTCAATACAGGCCTACACCGCGCCCTTGCCAACCCCGAAACACCGCCGCCACTATCATCACCTTTTCTGGCTCGAAAAGATGAAATCGGAAGTGTAATGTCCATGGCACAACGCCTTATTAAGCAAAACGCGAAAAATATTCGCGAGGTCAAGGGGCGTGCCGAAGATCAAATTCACAAAATGGCCTATTTTGATTCCCTTACAGGTCTTCCAAATCGTGTTAATTTTCTGGAAAAATTGACGCAATTTACGCAGCGCACAGAGCTCAGCCCCTACAAACAAAATATCCGTTATGCTGTCATCTCGCTAGATTTGGATCATTTTAAAGATATCAATGATTCCATGGGACACTCCGTTGGTGATGCCATTCTAAAAGCTGTGGGCCAGCGCTTGCGCTCAACTCTTCCTGAAACAGCCGTTGTTGCGCGAAGCGGTGAGGATGAATTTTCTGTGGCGATGCCTTTGGTTGGCAATATGAAAACCGCCCGCCAAGTTGGTGAAAAGGTGCAGTCTGTTATTCGTTCTATGCCTATTACTGTTTTCAATGAAAATTTTCAGGTCAGGTCATCCCTAGGTGTATCAACCTTTCCTGATGATTCTCAAGAGCCGTCACAAGTTCTGAAAAACGCCGATGTGGCTCTTAACCGCGCCAAGGAAGAAGGCCGCGACAATCTACAGGAATATTCCAAAGATTACGAACGCGTTGTGCAGGCGCGTTTCCAGATGTTGCGCGATCTGAGAAACGCACTGGATAACGAAGAGCTTCTTTTGCATTTTCAACCCCAATTTGATTTGAAAACAGGGCGTATTATTGGCGCTGAAGCATTATTACGTTGGTTTACAGACGATGGGCAATTCATATCACCCGCTGAATTTATTCCCGTTGCCGAACAATCAGGTCTTATTGTTCCCATAGGCGATTGGGTCATGCGAGAGAGCTTCCGCTTAGCCAAGCAATGCCTTGATATGGGGCACGAAAATATTCGCATTGCGATTAATGTCTCTGGAGCACAATTCCACCAAAGCGATATTGTGGCTTACACCAGCAAGCTTCTCACTGAAACACAACTTCCACCCCATCATATTGAGCTAGAAGTTACAGAAAGCGTGTTCATGGATGACTTAAATCATGCCGTTGACGTTCTAAAACGCCTGCATGAACTTGGTGTAGAACTTGCCATTGATGATTTTGGAACAGGCTACTCATCCCTGTCCTATCTTCGTCAATTCCCAATCGACCGCCTCAAAATTGACCAGTCCTTTATCCGCGATGCTCTAAACGATCCGAATGATGCATCCATTACCAAGACGATCATTGCGCTAGGGCGCTCACTTAATTTGAAAGTTATTGCAGAGGGCGTTGAGACTAAAGACCACGAAATCTTCCTCATTGAACAAGATTGTGATGAGGTTCAGGGTTTCCGTTACTCACGCCCTGTACCGGAAGAGGAGTTCCTGAAATTTCTCAATAATTACACGAATGATTTTTCTTACTTTGATAAGGCAACAGCTTGACATCTCTGATGTGAAAGTCATAAAACAAGCCTGTCATTTGTCACACACTTAAATATTGGTCAGACATCCATGTTTCGTTCCGCAGACCTTTTTTCATCCAAAACACTTCAGACAATGTTCAAAACACCGATGGTGATTGCTATTGATGGCCCTACAGCAAGCGGTAAAGGTACGCTTGCAGCGCGTTTGGCTAAACGTCTTGATTTTGGATATATGGATACAGGCGCACTTTATCGCGGCGTTGCCAAAACAGCCCTTGACGCAGGATTAGACCCTTCCAAAAAACAAGATGCGGTTAAAGCTGCTAAAATCTTGCTTGAAAAATACACGCCTGCCATTCAGGACGACCCTGCCATTCGCAGCGAAGCTGTTTCACGCGGGGCGTCCGAAGTCGCAGCTGTTCCAGAGGTGCGTAACATTTTACACGATATTCAAGTTAAATTTGCAAAAGAGGGCTCTGGTGTAAAGCATGAGGCGCGCCTAAATGGCGTGGTTTTAGATGGGCGCGATATTGGAACAGTCATTTGCCCTGATGCGCATATCAAATTTTTTATAGATGCCAAGGCCGAGGTGCGAGCCGAGCGTCGCGCTAGCCAACTTGAGCAAAAGGGGCAAAAAGTTGATCGCGCGCAAATTATGAAAGATCTTCAAATTCGTGATGGGCGCGACACCTCACGAAATGTTGCCCCAACCCTTCCCGCCGAAGACGCCTTTATCATTGATACGTCCTCATTAGATTCTAACGAAGTTCTAGCGCGTGCACTTGACATTGTGCGTGGTTATTTAGTCGGAGCGCGTGCTGCGGCAAAAGCAAAAACTGATGCATAAAAGTTAGCTATTTTTGATCTTCATTATTCAATGTGGCTTTTTACTTGATTTCTTAGAAGATTCTTACTAAACCCTCAGGGAACAATCATGCTTACGGTTGGAGAAATCCAGGTCACCCGGGCGCATGCATTGAATTTATTCCTGAAGGGAAATTACTATTATGGCTAGTGTAGCTAAAAACCTAGAGGATCGCGAAGCAGACTCCGACTTTGCGAAACTATTAAACGAAAACTTTGGAGATAATAAATCAATTGAGAAAAACGTTGTGAATGGGCAAGTCATTGCCATTGATGACGGTTTTGCAACAATTGATGTTGGATTGAAATCCGAAGGCCGTGTGCCTTTGCGTGAATTTTCAACACCAGGCCAACCTGCTGAAGTTGCAGTTGGTGACACAGTTGAAGTCTTTGTTGAAAGAATTGAAGGCCGTGGCGGCTTGACAATTCTCTCACGCGAGAAGGCGCGCCGTGAAGAGGTCTGGGCATCACTTGAAAAATCTATGGAGAAAAACGACCGCGTCACAGGTGTTATCTTTAACCGTGTTAAAGGTGGTTTCACTGTTGACCTTGGTGGTGCTGTGGCATTCTTGCCTGGTTCACAAGTCGATATTCGTCCTATTAAAGACATCTCACCATTGATGGACACACCACAACCATTCCAAATTCTGAAAATGGACCGCGCCCGTGGAAACATTGTTGTTTCTCGTCGTGCCATTCTTGAAGAAAGCCGCGCGGAAGTCCGCTCCGAGCTTCTTGAGAATATTTCAGAAGGGTCTGTTGTTGAGGGTGTTGTTAAAAACATCACAGATTATGGTGCGTTCGTTGATCTTGGTGGCGTTGATGGTTTGCTTCATGTCACAGATATTTCGTGGAAGCGTATCAATCACCCAGAAGATGTTTTGTCTGTTGGTCAAAACATTGAAGTTCAGGTCATTCGTTTCAATGAAGATACAGGCCGTATCTCATTGGGTATGAAGCAGCTTGAGCATGATCCATGGGATGAATTTGAAAAGACTTATCAAGTTGGCAACCAGTTCAAGGGCCGCGTTACAAATGTAACAGATTACGGTGCTTTTATTGAACTAGAAGCTGGTATTGAAGGTCTTGTTCACGTTACAGAAATGTCATGGACAAAGAAAAACGTTCACCCGAACAAGATTGTATCGACATCCGAAGAGGTTGATGTGCAGGTTTTGGAAATTGATTCCGAAAAACGCCGTATCTCTCTTGGTATGAAACAGACACAACCTAATCCTTGGGAAGAAATTTCCCAAAAGTTCAAGGTTGGCGATGTAATCGAAGGTCCAGTCAATAACATCACTGAATTCGGCATGTTTGTCGGCTTGGGCGATGACATTGATGGCATGGTTCACTTGTCAGATGTTTCTTGGGAAGACCAATCAGAAGATGTTCTGAAAGCATATAGCCAAGGCGACAAAGTCAAAGTCAAGGTTCTTGACATTGATCCTGAAAAGGAACGTGTTGCATTGGGTATCAAACAGCTAACAGATGATCCTTTGAAAGGCGCTATGAGCGGTATTGCAAAAGGCGCTGTTGTAACTGGAACAGTGACGGATATCAAGGCGACATTCGTTGAAGTTGAAATCAATGAAAATGTTACTGGTCGTATCAAAAAGACTGAATTGTCACGTGAACGTTCAGAGCAACGCACAGACCGCTTCGCCGTTGGCGAAAAGGTTGACGCCAAAATCATCTCTGTTGATTCAAAGAAACGCACAGTGGATCTCTCCATCAAGGCGCGTGAAATTGATGAAGACAAGAAGGCTTTGGAAGAATTTGGTTCAACTGAATCAGGTGCGTCTCTTGGTGACATTCTTGGCGCAGCATTGAAAGAAAAAGGCGATGATAAGGCTGAAGACAAGCCAAAAGCCAAAAAAGCTGCTCCTAAGAAAAAGGACACGAAGAAAGACGATAAGTAAGTCCTAGATAAAATATTTATAAGGAAGCCACCTGTTATCAGGTGGCTTTTTTATTGACTTCTTTTTAATAATATGTAAAAAAGCGCGCAGAAAAGGACTGTGTTATGCGTTTTATATTTATTTGTTCCGATGAGAGCAAAAATGCCGGGGCAAGAGATTATGCAATGAGCATGGCCCACGAACTTCAGGCGCAAGGACTCCCTCCTGCACTTGCGTGCAAAATTGGGAATACGCAACACACACAGCGTGGTTTGAAAGATTTCATTTCCGACAACAAGTATTACGCAATACTGCCACTCTATGATGGGGAAAAGATTCTCAGAGAGTTTCCTGAGGATGAAACATGCGTCTTTATTGGTTTGGGCGAAAATACAATTGACGCTATCTGTGATATTTATGATCGCCTTGAAGGCAGTCCTCATCACTTTGCCTTTGTCTCACATATTCTTGAACCTTCACAACGCGAGGTTTTAAGGGCGCGTGAAATCACTGCCTTTACCCCGTCAGATATCAAACGCCATGATATTTCACATGTGCGCATTAGTGCCGTTCCCCATACAGCGACAACTCCTATTTTAATGCATCATGCCGCAGAAATGCTAAAACATGGCGATGAGCGCATCGCAGATATGATTAACCTACGTGAAGAATTTGCAATTGCTGTGCTTAACGCTGGGTTTGATGTTGAAAATGATTTGGGCGAAAGCGTATATGTCCCTTATTCGGAAGAAGAGGCATATGAGCATGGAAGAATCTTAGGCGGCATGATGCCTAAAAACACCAATCTCATTCTGGCCGATGGTGGTCCGCGTAACCTGCGTGATATTGCCGAAAGTCAACAAACAGGCCTACATTTTTTGGCAGGTTATTATGAGGCCAACGGAAACAACGAAACAGCTCCAAAGCTTGTTTACGAACGTTATGAGAAAGACCTGCCTTATAATGCTGTTTATGGCGCGATGTATCTGGCAAAGGCCAGTGGCTTATCACGTGCCTTCATTTCAAATGCCGAAGGTTATGGCACAATGGATGCCGCCGCTCTGCATATTGATAATTCAACACAAATCCTTGGCATGTTTCCCTTCATGGCCAATGCACTGGATACAACGGGGGATTGTCTTGAGAAAATCAAAGAATATAACGCGCTCGGTATCCAGCTTATGGATGTGCCAGATTACATGAGTAATTATACACCCGTTGATACACATGCAAAAACGCCCATTATTCAGGATGATGCCTCACGCGTCATTATTGATGCTTACAGACAGCTCGAAGCAGGCGCAAATCCTGCCCCGCAATCACCAGGATTCTCATAAATTTTACTTGAAAATTATCATCAGACTGCTATATCCATTAGCACTTGGTGGGCATAACGTCATCTGATGCAAGGCCTGCCACGTATTAGGTCAGGGGTTCTTCACTGAGCGGCCGATAAGGCGTTCGAAAAGAGCCTGCTTATTAACCCTATTTGGAGGAAAGGATAAACATATGAAATTCCGTCCATTACATGATCGCGTTCTTGTTCGTCGTTTAGAACAAGACGAAAAAACAGCAGGAGGAATCATCATTCCTGAAACTGCAAAAGAAAAACCACAACAAGGCGAAATTATCTCTATTGGCACTGGTCACATGAATGACAATGGTCAGGTCACGCCTTTGGCTGTCAAAGAAGGGGACCGCGTTCTCTTTACAAAATGGTCTGGCACAGAAGTCACCATTGATGGCGAAGAGCTACTGGTCATGAAAGAATCTGACATTATGGGCATTTTAGCCGCGTAATTGTATCAGATAAACACATAGAAAAAATCAAAGGAGATATATAAATGTCTGCAAAAGAAGTTAATTTTCAGTCAAGCGCACGTCGTAAAATGCTGAAGGGCGTTGATACACTTGCGAATGCTGTAAAAGTTACATTGGGACCAAAAGGTCGTAATGTTGTTATTGAAAAATCATTTGGCGCACCACGCATTACAAAAGATGGCGTGAGCGTAGCAAAAGAAATCGAACTGACCGATAAGGTCGAGAATATGGGCGCACAAATGCTGCGTGAAGTTGCCAGCAAGGCCAATGACTTGGCAGGTGACGGCACAACAACAGCAACAGTTTTGGCTCAAAGCATTGTTCGTGAAGGCTTGCGTTCCGTTGAAGCGGGTATGAACCCGATGGATCTTAAGCGTGGCATGGATTCAGCTGTTTCACGCATAGTAGAAGAGCTGAAGAAAACAGCCAAGAAAGTGAAATCAAATGATGAGATTGCCCAAGTGGGAACAATTTCTGCAAATGGTGACACTGAAATTGGTGACTATCTTGCCAAGGCAATGGAAAAGGTTGGTAATGAAGGTGTGATTACTGTTGAAGAAGCCAAGTCTTTGGAAACAGAACTTGAAGTTGTTGAAGGTATGCAATTTGATCGTGGTTACCTTTCACCTTACTTCATCACAAATTCAGACAAGATGGTGTGTGAGCTAGAAAATCCTTACATTCTTTTCCACGAAGCCAAACTGTCCAATCTACAAGCCCTTCTTCCAATCCTGGAAAATGTTGTGCAATCAAGCCGTCCGCTTTTGATTATTGCAGAAGATGTTGAGGGCGAGGCCTTGGCAACATTGGTTGTGAACAAGCTGCGTGGTGGCCTGAAGGTTGCGGCAGTGAAAGCACCAGGCTTTGGTGACCGCCGTAAATCAATGATGGAAGACATGGCTATTCTAACTGGTGGTCAAGTTATTTCCGAAGACATTGGAATCAAGCTTGAAAACGTATCAATTGATATGCTTGGTACAGCTAAGAAGGTTCGCATCACAAAAGACGAAACAACAATCGTTGATGGTGCTGGCGACAAAAAACAGATTGAACAACGTTGCAAGCAAATCCGTACACAGGCAGAGGAATCAACATCTGACTACGACAAAGAGAAGTTGCAGGAACGCCTTGCAAAACTCTCTGGTGGTGTTGCCGTTATCCGCGTTGGTGGGTCAACAGAGGTCGAAGTGAAAGAAAAGAAAGACCGTGTTGATGATGCAATGCATGCGACTCGTGCCGCTGTTGAGGAAGGCATTGTTGCTGGTGGTGGAACAGCCCTTCTTTACGCAACACGCGTTCTTGATGGCCTAAAAGGGGATAATGAAGACCAGACAGTTGGTATGAACATCATCCGTCGCGCTCTTCAGGCACCTATTCGTCAGATTGCCGAAAACGCAGGTGTTGAAGGTTCAATTGTTGTTGGAAAACTGCTTGAGCAAAAATCCAATACATTTGGCTATGATGCACAAAAGGATGAATATACGGACCTTGTGAAGGCGGGTATCATTGACCCTGTAAAGGTTGTGCGTTCAGCACTTCAAAACGCAGCCTCTGTCGCTGGCCTTCTCATTACAACAGAGGCCACAGTTTCAGATGCGCCATCTGATGAGAAGGACGCTCCAATGGGCGCACCTGACATGGGTGGCATGGGCGGTATGGGTGGCATGGGCATGATGTAATGCCACTTACGCTTTAGATAAATACTTTAAAGGCCAGAGCAATCTGGCCTTTTTTATTGCCTATTAAAATATATGGCCATAAATACCAATAAATTTGCCAAGTTTTTCTTGACATAATATAAAGTTATGTATAATAAAGCACATGTAAGTTCTGCTGATTGGCAGAACTTCCCCACATAAACTAGACAGCCACCGGACCATCGTTTGCCGGTGGTTTTTTTTGTCTAAATAAATCTCTATCCCGCTCTGTTCAAACGGGTGACATATGACTAAAATAAAGATATGGCACAAAAAAAGCTCGGCGCATTCTTAGATAAAGTCCCCACCCCGTTTTGGGGCATTTTACTTGTTGCTCTTATTTTGGGCCTCATTATTACCTTCACATCTTTTCAAATGGAAAAGCGCCAAGCATCTCTGAATGTTGATGATAAAGGGCCCCTCTACACTTATAACAAAACAGTTGAGCAAGCGCCCGATGCGGTACGCCGTAATTTTTCAGGCATCTTTACGGGCACGTGGATTGCGCGTCAGGATGGTGTTGAGATGGTCATCGATTTTTCACGCTCAAACATTTTTGTCATGCGCGTTATTCGCGAGGATATTCCTTTTATTGTTTTTGCCGCCCACGGGAAATATGGCCCTGCGCCCATCACGGATGAAAATGGAAAGCTACGCTATAATTTGATTATGTCCGAGCGTCGCGACACGCGCCTACCGCTCATTCGCCCGAATACGTACACCAAATTTAGAAATTTAGATGTCCGCGACAGTCTTTTTGACTGGCGAAAGTCAGGAGAGACATTAGCCCTGTCTGTGTCGTCTGCACCTGAAAATTTTAAGGCACTTTTTGAAGCCTTCGCAGGCGCTGATTCAAAATTTGTGCAATTTGAGCGTTTCCAATAAGCCATGCCAGAATTACCCGAAGTTGAAACAGTCCGTCGCGGTCTTGCGCCCCATATGCAAGGCAAGAAAATCCACGGCTTTCACCTTAGTGATAAAAAATTACGTTTCTGTAATGTCACAACGAAAATCCAAGAACAATTATCAGGCTCAATCATCAAAGAACTAACGCGTCGCGGCAAATATTTATGCGTGCATCTTGATAACGGCAAATCACTAATTCATCACTTAGGCATGAGTGGCTCTTTCCGAACTGAGCCAGAGATGAACCCACTTAAAAAGCATGATCATATTATCTATGAATTTGCCGATGGGGCGCGTGTGATTTACAACGACCCACGGCGCTTTGGTATGCTTTTTATTACGGACAGCGATGCAATTGAGGCGCATCCTGCATTTGCGCAAATGGGGGTTGAGCCAACCAGCGCAGCGCTTCAGCATGACCACTTATATCATCAGCTTAAAAACAGAAAGGTGCCAATAAAATCAGCGCTTCTGAACCAGCATATTATAGCGGGACTTGGCAATATTTATGTCTGTGAAGCTCTCTTTCTGGCCCGGATCTCACCCTTGCGTAGCGCAAACACACTGCGCAAAGCAGATTGTGCGCGGCTCTCAGATGCAATTAGCGCGGTTATTGAGGCAGCCATAAAGGCAGGCGGCAGCACACTTAAAGATCATAAGCAGGTGTCTGGCGAGACAGGATACTTTCAGCATAATTTCAAGGTTTACGGACGCAAAGGGCTAGCGTGCGAAAACTGTTCATGCCATATTGAAAAGACAGGTGGCATAAAACGAGTGACGCAATCAGGGCGCTCAACCTTTTATTGTCCGCATAAACAGAAATAGGAGCCCGTTTCTATGCATTTAAAGATTATTATCGCACTGTTCACGCTCTTGTTTTGCCTGCAAATTCCAGTTTTCGCACAAGCCCTGCCAGAAAAGCAGGCTTTTTTCGAAGTTCTGCCAGCGCTTCCCCTCATGGAGGGCTTAAAAGAACACAAAGAATCGACTTTCATCTTTGATAAACCGGATGGGCAGATTGTTGAGGTTGAGGTTTCGAGCGCAACCTTAAGTTATGAAAATATTTTGGACTTTTATGCCGCCTCTTTGCCACAGCTTGGATGGAAGAAAATTTCAAAAAATCAATTTGCTAAAAAAAATGAAATTCTGATTTTTGTTTCTGAAAATGCGCAAGCACAGAGTCCATCTGGAACGACTCTGAAAGTGATATTGTTGCCGCGATAAATTTTCTTAAAATCAAGGCAAAAGAAATCTTGACAAAGCGGCCTCATAATTCGTAAAACACACAAGGTTTTTTAAAAGTGAATAATTATATGCAATATATTCACAATAAAAATATTTAGGAGAGATAGAAGATATGGCTAATCACGCCTCAGCTAGAAAAAGAATTCGTCGCAATAACAAGCGCGCTATTATCAATAGCATGCGCAAAAGCCGTATTCGTACATTTGTTAAAAAGGTTGAGCTCGCAATTGAGCAAAACGATGCAAAAGCAGCAGAAGCTGCCTATAAAGCCGCTAAGCCAGAAATGATGCGCGGTGTTTCAAAAGGCGTCTTTGAAAAAAAGGCTGTCTCACGAAAATTATCTCGTCTTTCAGGACGTATCAAAGCTCTTAAATAAGACTTTTTGACGAGAAAACTTACAGAATTTACACCTGTAAAACTTATAATTTTAACAACACCCCCTTCACTTTGACTTAAGTCTAAGTCATTGATTGGTGGGTGTTTTTTTTATTGAAATAAAAAATCTTTTTTGAATGTTCCCGTTTTGTCCTGTTGCATCTGATATTTTTTTCCACTACCTTGGATAAATCGCCACTGAATTGGAACTTTTTCTAAAGTGACGATAAAGGAAAAATAACGTGCACTTTAGTGATGCAATAAAAATCTATTTTTCCGTCAAGGCATAAACAAGTATTACTTGCGCCATAAAAGATGTCATTTACAACCTGCTGTTGCATGCAAGCTGCGCTTGTGTGGACTCTTTTCTGCGCCTTGATTTTTGAGGGAGACCGTGTGTGCAGATTTGGCATTGTACACGTTTAATGTCTCAAAACTTTGTTTAACAAACACAGATTTGGAGTAGGGAAATATAAATGTCATCGAGTAAAAACAATAAAAAAGCATACTTAACAGTCGTAGGAAATGCTGCAACACCTGAGTCTTTTGAGCCGAGCGCAGAGATTAAAAAACTGTGGAACGCCATTTATAAAAATTTCCAAAAAGAATTTGGGCAAGCTGTTTACCGTAGCTGGTTAAAGCCGATGACTTTGCAGGCCTATTACCACAATACGCTTGAGATTTCTGTCCCTACACGCTTCATGAAAGATTGGATTCAGCAAAATTACGCACCGCGCATTCTTGAAATGTGCCAAGAGAAAAACACTGACATTAAGCGCCTTGAAGTTGTTGTTGTTCAAAATGCCATCGTTGAAGAGGCACAAGATGAAGAGACAGCCTCAATCCCTGAGCAGGTTAAGGCTAATGCCAATGCCTTGGCCGAGGAAGTTGCGCTCTCATCACCGCTAGACCCACGTTTCAAGTTTGAAAATTTTGTCATTGGTCAATCAAATGCGCTTGCTCATGCTGCAGCCCTCCGTGTTGCAGAAAGCGATTCAATGCCCTTTAACCCACTCTTTATCTATGGTGGTGTTGGTCTTGGTAAAACGCACTTGATGCACGCTATTTCATGGGCGTACCGTGAAAAGCACCCAGAAAAAACGGTTATGTATCTTTCTGCTGAGAAGTTTATGTTCCAGTTTGTAAAGGCCCTGCGTTCTCAAGAAATTGTCGCCTTTAAAGAATTGTTCCGCTCTGTTGATGTCTTAATGATTGATGATGTGCAGTTCATCAGTGGCAAGGAATCAACACAAGAAGAGTTCTTCCATACATTCAATGCGCTGATTGATTTAAACAAGCAGATCATTATCACGGCAGACCGTGCACCAACTGACCTACAAGGCATTGATGAGCGCTTGCGTTCGCGCCTCTCATGGGGGCTAGTGGCTGATATACAGCCAAGCAGCTATGAATTGCGCCTAGGCATCTTGCGTGCAAAACGTGAAATGTTGGGCTGTGATATTCCTGAGTCAGTACTTGAGTTCTTGGCCCTTAAAGTCACATCAAACATCCGCGAGCTTGAAGGTGCACTTAACCGTATTGCAGCACATGCTGATGTCACACGCGAGCCTGTTACGCTTGAGACAACACAGAATGTGCTTCAGGACTTGCTTCGCTCTCACGATCGTAAAATTACAATCGATGAAATCCAGCGCCGTGTGTCCGAGCATTACAATCTCAAATTGTCTGACATGCACTCACCACGCCGTTCACGCAACGTTGCGCGTCCACGTCAGGTCGCCATGTATATGGCCAAGCAACTGACATCACGCTCACTGCCTGAAATCGGTCGTAAATTTGGTGGTCGCGACCACACAACAGTGATGCATGCCGTGCGCAAAATTGAGGAGCTGATTGATAAGGATCCAGCAATCGCACAGGATTGCGATGTGTTGCGTCGCGCGCTCACAGGCTGATTACCAAACTACAAAATACCCGTATAAAATATGGGGAAACATAAGAGCCAATGTGGGATTCTGCTTGGCTCTTTTTGTTGCTCATGTATAGTAGAGACACATCGCATTTTATTAGAATCAGAAACGGGAAAATCTCATGAAATTGTCCATTGATCGCGCTGCATTACTTCGCTCACTCGGTCACGTCTATAACGTTGTTGAACGTCGCAACACCATTCCAATTTTGGCTAACGTCTATCTGAGTGCAGAAGACGGTGTTTTAAGCCTCAAAACAACCGATATGGATTTGGAAATCAGTGAATCTGTTGCAGCCACCGTGCAAACACCTGGCGCAACAACAGCCCCTGCGCAAACACTTCATGATATCGTTAGAAAGTTACCTGATGGTTCAACCGTTGAGCTTGAGCTTGATGATGCGGGCAACATCATGACAGTCAAGGCCGGGCGGTCACGTTTCTGCCTGTCTTGCTTGCCTGTTGCTGACTTCCCTCAGCTTGGCGCAGATGATTTAAGCACAAATTTCTCTATTCCTGCATCAAATCTTAGAACACTTATCGACAGAACAAAATTTGCCATGTCGACTGAGGAAACACGTTATTACCTTAACGGTATTTATCTGCACGCCGCAGAAAGCGATGGCGTGAAAGTTTTACGTGCTGTTGCCACAGACGGTCACCGCTTGGCGCGTTTTGATATGCCATTGCCCGAGGGTGCCGCTGATATGCCAGGTATCATTGTTCCACGTAAGGCTGTTCAGGAACTACGCAAATTGGTTGATGAGGCGGGTGACGCCATTCGTATCAGTTTGTCTGACAACAAAATCCAATTCTCATTTGATCATGTTGTCTTAACTACAAAGCTGATTGATGGGACATTCCCTGATTATAACCGCGTCATTCCGGCCAATAATGACAAGTTCGTTGATGTTGATCCGGCAATTTTGTCAAATGCCATTGACCGTGTTTCAACAATTTCTGATGGCAAGTCACGTGCGATTAAGATTTCACTCAATGGTAAAACAGTAACGCTTTCTGCAAATTCACCTGAATCAGGAAGTGCGACAGAGGATATTGAGGTCACATCAGATGTGTCTGATATCGAGATTGGTTTTAATGCGCGTTATCTTCTGGACATCACACAGTTGATTGATGGTGAAGGCTGCCGTATTGCATTAGCAGATGCGGCTTCGCCGACGATCATCCAAGACAGCAGTGATACATCAGCGCTTTTCGTGCTTATGCCACTTCGCGTTTAAGTCTTGTAGCACTTAAGAAAACACATCATGCGCTCCATCTTGAAAAAGATAGAGCGCATTTTTTATAAAGGAATCGTAAAACCCTCTCATGTCATTTTTAAGGACAGTTCGCCTTTCTGATTTTAGAAATTATGAAGCTGCAGATCTACACGATCTGGGGCGTGGGTTTGTTGTGCTTTATGGATCTAATGGGGCGGGAAAAACAAATGTACTTGAGGCTGTCTCACTTCTCTCGCCTGGACGTGGCTTAAGAAATACCAAGCTCTCAGAAATTCAGCGTCAGGAAGGCCACAGCCCTTGGACAGTGTTTGCGCAATGCGCGAGCACCTATGGCGACATCCCCATTGGAACAGCCTATGACATAGGCCGTGACAAGCGCCAGATTAATATCAAAGGCGTGCCTGCTAAGGCGCAAACAGCCCTTTCAGATTATTTGAATATCATCTGGGTCACTCCGCAAATGGACGGCCTTTTTTTGGGGGGCGCAAGTGAACGGCGGCGCTTTCTAGATCGCCTTGTCTTTGCCAAGGATGCGGCACATTCGGGACGCGTAAGGCGTTATGAAAATCTAATCTATGAGCGCTCAAAATTGCTTAAGAATGAAGACATTCCCAATGACCCTGTTTGGCTCGATAGTTTGGAAGCGCAAATTGCTGAGACAGGCATTGCGATTGCGGCCTCGCGCTTAGATTATATAGAGCGTCTGCGCCATGCCATTTCGGAAAACACGCTTAACATCACACCAGTATTTCCAACAGCAGCGCTCACCATGACGGGTTTCATCGAGGATAGCCTTGGCAAAATCCCAGCCCTTGAGATAGAGAAGAAATTCAAAAACCATCTCAAAAATGCGCGTGATATTGATGCTATTCAAGGGGGTGCATCTCTTGGGCCACACCGCTCTGACCTCAAGGTGACATTTGTACCCAAAAACATGGATGCTGCCAATTGTTCAACAGGCGAGCAAAAAGCCCTTTTGCTTGGGATTGTCTTGGCGCATTGCTGGCTCATCAAGCAGGAAAATGATGCTGCTCCTATTTGTCTTTTGGATGAGGTTGCTGCTCACTTGGACCCGCAAAGACGTAAAAGTCTTTATGCCGTTCTTGAAAATATGGAGGCGCAAGTCTGGCTCACTGGTACAGACAGAAACCTCTTTGAGGATACGCCAAAACAAACACGGTTTTTCAAGGTTGAGCGGGGCCAGATTTATCCAGAATAAAGGCTATTTCCAGAGCGCTTTCATGGATGGGAAAACAGGGTAAAACTTCAGGTTTTTCCTAGGTTAGGGCCCTACTATATGCTATAAAAATATATCAAAATTTAATGAGCTTATAAGGGAATAAAGAGGTCTCATGGCAGAAGCAGTTGCAGGTCAGCCAAACGCAGAATACGGCGCCGATTCGATTAAGGTTTTAAAGGGTCTGGAGGCTGTTCGTAAGCGTCCGGGCATGTATATCGGTGACACAGATGATGGGTCTGGTCTTCACCACATGGTCTATGAGGTTGTTGATAATGCGATTGACGAATCTTTGGCGGGGCACTGTGACCGCATTGATGTTATTATCAATCCTGATGGCTCTATGACAATTCGCGATAATGGACGCGGTATTCCTGTTGATATGCACAAGGAAGAAGGCATCTCAGCGGCTGAAGTCATTATGACCCAACTTCATGCTGGTGGTAAATTTGACCAAAACTCATATAAAGTTTCCGGTGGTTTGCACGGGGTTGGTGTTTCTGTTGTAAACGCCCTGTCTGAATGGTTGACTTTGCGTATCTGGCGTAATGACCAGGAACATTTCATGCGCTTTAAGCATGGCGAATCAGAGGCACCCCTTAAGGTAATGGGTGAGGCAAAGGGTAAAACTGGAACGGAAATATCCTTCATGCCGTCCACTGATACCTTCACCATGATTGATTTTGATTTTGCAACCTTGCAAAACCGCCTGCGTGAATTGGCTTTTCTAAACTCTGGCGTAAACATCATTTTACAAGATAACCGCGAGGAAGAAGATAAAAAAGAAGTTCAGCTTCATTATGAAGGCGGGATCACAAGTTTTGTCGAATATCTTAACCGTTCAAAACAAACTCTATTCATGCCACCCATTAGTGCTGACAGCGAATCTGAGGAAGGCATTGGCGTTGAATGTGCGATTGTCTGGACTGATGCTTACAATGAAACAACATTGTGCTTCACCAACAACATTCCACAGCGTGATGGTGGGACACACCTCGCAGGACTTCGCTCAGCGCTAACGCGTGTCATTGGAAAATATGCCGAGACAAACAACTTGGTTAAGAAAAAAGATACATCCATCACAGGGGATGACATTCGTGAAGGCATGACCTGCGTGCTTTCTGTGAAAGTGCCCGACCCTAAATTCTCATCCCAAACAAAAGACAAGCTTGTTTCATCCGAGGTGCGTCCTGTTGTTGAACAAAGTGTCACTGAATCACTTTCCATCTGGTTGGAAGAAAACCCAACAGAGGCCAAAAAACTTATTACAAAAATTGCCGATGCGGCTGGGGCACGTGAGGCGGCACGCCGTGCACGTGAATTGTCACGTCGCAAAGGCATCATGGATATTTCCAACCTGCCTGGGAAACTAGCAGATTGTCAGGAAAGAGACCCTGCGCTCTCAGAACTTTTTATTGTTGAGGGGGATTCAGCGGGTGGTTCTGCCAAGCAGGCACGTAACCGTAAAAATCAGGCTATTCTTCCTTTGCGTGGTAAAATCTTGAATGTAGAACGCGCCCGCCTTGACCGTATCCTTGGAAGTCAGGAATTGGGGACGCTGATTACAGCACTTGGCACAGGCATACATGACGAATTTAATATCGAAAAAACACGCTATCATAAAATCATCATTATGACTGACGCCGACGTTGATGGTTCGCACATTCGTACGCTTTTGCTAACCTTCTTCTATCGCTATATGCCTGATATTATTGAGAAGGGGTATCTCTACATCGCACAACCTCCGCTTTATAAGGTAAAACGCGGGAAGGCCGAGCTTTATTTGAAAGATGATGGCGCAATGGATGATTATCTTATCTCAAGTGCCATCAATGACCTCGTTTATGTGAGTGCTAGCGGCACGCAGCACGCGGGCGAAGACTTGCGCGCCTTGATTAAAAAGTCCCGAAAGGTTGCCGAATCCATCAATACGCTTGCCACACGCGTCGGTGCGTCTAAGCAAGTTATTGAACAAGCTGCCATTGCTGGCGCCTTCCAACAGGATATCGAGGACGAGCCAGCAGACGGTCAAAATTACGCTGAAAAGACAGCACAACTTCTTAATAAACTTGCACGCAAAAACGAGGACAGGTGGTCAGGCGAGTTCTCTCCTACAACCGGCTATAGACTTCAACGTACTTTGCGTGGCGTGACTGAACGCGTGAACATCAGCCTTGATAATGTCCGCTCACCCAGTGCTTCACGTTTGAGTCGCACCGGTGATTTCCTGAGAGAATTCTTTAGTGGGCGCGGTCAGTTGACTGCCAAAGAAAACGAGATCGCGGCAATTGACGGGCCATCTGGACTATATGTTGAGACAATCGCCTATGCGCGTAAGGGTATTCAAATCCAACGCTATAAAGGTTTGGGGGAAATGAACCCTGACCAGCTTTGGGAAACAACTCTTGATCCAGATGTGCGTTCACTGCTTCAGGTGCGCATCGAAGATGCGGCATCTGCGAACGACATTTTCTCTACATTGATGGGAGATGTTGTGGCACCGCGCCGTGAATTTATTCAGGACAATGCGCTCAAGGCACAAAATATCGACGCTTAAATTAAAGCGTTTTATAAATTTCTGAAATAGCCGCGACAGGGTCGGGCGCTTGTGTAATCGGGCGACCTATGACCAAATGCGAGGCGCCAGCCTCAATTGCATCTTTTGGTGTCATCACCCGTTTTTGATCGTCTTTTGCACTTCCCTCTGGGCGGATGCCTGGCACCATCAGGATAAAATCATCACCACATGTTTCTCTGAGCAGAGCAACCTCATGTGGGGAGCAAACAACACCATCCATCCCTGATTTTTTGGCAAGCTGTGCAAGCGCATTAACACGCCCTGCAATCGCGCCCGCATAACCAGCTTTTTCAAAACCCTGTTGGTCAAAGCTAGTTAAAATAGTCACAGCCAGAACTTTTGAGCGACCATCAGCTGCCTCAACAGCCCGCTCCATCATTTCCTGTCCGCCACTTGCATGCACATTGATAAATGCAGGTTGTACAACCTGCAAAACAGACTTAACCGCCCCTGCAACCGTGTTGGGAATGTCGTAATATTTCAAATCAAGAAAAATGGGAAGGTCGGGCGCGCTCTTTTGAATTTTGGCAACACCCTCAGGGCCAAAGCGATTGAAAAACTGTAAGCCTAGTTTTAGACCAGCTTGCCCCTGCTCAACCGCGCTTGCCAACGTTGTAATAGTATCAAAATTATCAGAGTCAGCCGCACAGAAGATTTTAGGATAAGACACGCGAGACCTCTTGATTATTATCCTGTTCTGCCTTTTCATTCAGTGTTTTTTCGTCTTCAATTTCAGTTTCCAGCGCCTTAATTTGTTTCTTGGCTTGACGCAAATCTTTGCGTGTGTGTGCGCCATTAATCCAGACAAGCAAACCACCCCATATGAAGCCGACGCTTAGGCTGCCTAAAATAACAAAGTAGAGTGGAAGCGCAAAAGGGGCGTGGAATGGTGTGAGCTGTACGGATGTCGATTCGAGGTTACTCAGCGTAAAGCCAAGCACAATCAGGGCAACTGTAGCTGTTGCAAGCCAGCGAAAAACACGCATTATGCGTCTTCGCCGTTTAATCTTTCACGTAGCGCCTTCCCTGTCTTGAAGAAAGGCATTGATTTGGCCTCAACCTGAACGCTCTCACCAGTACGTGGATTACGGCCAATGCGTGCATCGCGATGCTTCACAGAAAACGCACCAAAACCTCTTAGCTCGACACGGTTACCATCTGCTAGCGCATCTGTAATTTCATCAAAAATTGTGTTCACAATCTTTTCAATGTCACGCAAGTAAAGGTGCGGGTTACGATCTGCGATTTTCTGAATTAAATCTGATTTTGTCATATGCTTATCTTTCAGGCTCTCTCTTAGCTATTTATGCTTTACTATACAATGATTTAGAGCAGATAACAACGGAGTCTATATCTCTTTTAAAAAGAAGAAGAAAACCGCTATTTTTGTACTCTTTTCACGAAATATGTTAAGATAATAGATATGACAGAAGGAGTTTTTTATGGATAAGGATAATCCTGTTTCTAACGTCAGCAAACAACTTGTCTCTCATTATCGTCTCACGACAGCAGAGATACTTTACTTCATGCCCGACCACCCTTCTTTTCTGCAAAGCTATATCTGGCAAGAATATGATATTGCGCCAAGATTCCCGGAATTGAAGAATTTTCTACGATTTTGGACGCGTGAACTGGATGGCAAATTGCACTCAGTTTATATGGCGAGCAAGAAAATTATCTCGCCAGAAGAGTTTGATTATTGGGGCAGCGAGATTACGCTACAGTAATTAGGTTTTTTCAATTTCTGCCTGTTTGCGGTCGAGGCGTGTTTGAAGCCTAGAAACTGCATCAAAAAAACGTGATTTCGTGTCTTCAACAAATGGATTTTCTTCTTGAATAGCCAAAAATAAATCATCGCTGTCATCCTTAATCATATCGACCATTTCAAGCAACAAATCATAGGTGCGTGTTGTTTGGGCCGTTTCCCCCACATCCATCATGGCAAAGACCTTGGCCATCATGTGTGTTAGGCCCATCACATAGGACATGTCCCTATCATGTTTTTCAGGTGTGGTTTCAATGACATTAAGATTCAGTTTTTCTTTTAGAAAAAGCGTAACACATTGCCCGCGATGTGACCGCACATCGCACAGCGCAATATTGAGATTTTCAATGCCGTTACGTCCGCTTTGTGGACCAAAGAGCGGGTGCAGACTGATAAAATCTATTGTCTTTGGTAAAATGTTCAGAACATGTGCGACTGGTTTAATTTTCACCGAACACACATCAATAAAGAGACATTCTGGGTTAAGCTTATCTTTAATATCCTGAAGCACATTTTCCAATGCCTGAACGGGGGCAGCATAAATGACAATATCGCAGCCACATACCGCCTCTAAGGGCGCGAAATGGGCATTTGGAATGTTTGTGCCTACATCTCTTTCGTTTGCATTATCATAGATTGAAAGCGTGAAATATGTTGCAAGATGTTTGGCCATAAAGCGCCCAAAAGCGCCAAAGCCGATAATGCCACAAGACATAGCCTTATTCACAGTCATGGCTTTGCGCTCTCTGCCAATGTCACTTCCAGGCCATCTAGCTCCTCAGACATGATGATTTGACAGGACAGGCGTGAATTATCTTCCTCGTCGTAAGCTTCAGCCAACATATCGTCCTCATCATCGCTTTTTGGATAAAGCTTATCCTCCCAAGCTTCATCCACATAAACATGGCATGTTGCACAACAACACGCGCCACCGCATTCGGCCTTAATGGGCAAACCATGGTCACGAATAATCTCCATCACACGCCATCCTTCGATGGCATCAAGTTCGTGTTTCTTGCCTGTTTGATCTGTCACGTAAATTTTCATGGAGCGCTTTTTTCAATATGAACGGGTGTAAAACCATATGATTTAAAGATGTCATAGAGCAATGCCACAATAGATGTTGTTGCCAAAATCTTGACAATAACTTCTGCAACAATACTAACTGTAATAACGACAAAAGCAATTGGTTGAGGCGCGTCCATAAGCCCGCCACTATAGGGTGCCGTCAGTACGCTAGAGAAGAACAAGACGATAAAATAAAAGGGAATGACAGACAGCAACCATGTCGCAATCATATAGATAGACGGCATCAACCCCTTTAACTTGCCCAAGAAAAACTGTGGCGGCATTAGAATAATCATTGGAATGTTTAACCAGATCAGGCGAAAAGCCCAGATACTCACAAACAAAGCAACAAAGGCAAAAAGTGCTGCATAAGGATTATCCTGATAGGCAAGAGCCCCGCTCACATCCTCAGATCCGATTGCCTCCATTTCAAAGAAAAGCGCAATAGCGCCACCATATACGACTGAAATAATGACATAGGTAATAATTGAGGCGAGAATACCACGCGCGCGCTCAAGCATAACATCAAAGTTTTTATCTCCACGTTTAGTGACATGTGCAGGCCACGCATGACCAGTTAATATAAAGCGAATAAATTGGGCAATTAGCCAACCTTCCGTGAAATATGAGGGAAGCATAATGAAAACATAACGCAAGTTTGTCTGGTTAATGTCCAGCATAAAGGCAGTAAAAAAGCACAGTAATTTGACAATGAGTGGTACGGTTATCAATCGCAAAAGAAATTTGCGGTGTGTCCAGGTGAGTACGTACCCGTTTTTTACAGCATTTAAAACATCATATGTCATAACAGACAATCTTGCATATTCGCAGGCTTAAGTACATATGCGATGCGCTCAATTAGGCAGCGTTTTTATTGCCTTTATCCTCATCGGCTACACCCAATTTCTGCTGAAGGTCTGATGAGGATGTTGTGTATTGGAAACGCAATTTCCTATCAGGGTAGATATAGCGGAAGGCTTGCTGTGACATGAGCGCTGCCTCATGAAAGCCAGACAGGATAAGCTTGAGCTTTCCTGGATAGGAATTGATATCCCCTATGGCAAAAATACCAAGCTCCGAGGTTTCGAATTTTTCTGTATCAACAGGTATCAGATTTTCATGCAAATTTAAGCCGAAATTAGCAATTGGGCCAAGCTTCATTGTGAGCCCATAAAAAGCCAATAGCGTGTTGCACGGCACGGCAAAGGGTTCTTCGCCGCGCTTTTGAATGACAACCTTTTCAAGCTGCCCATTTTCACCATGAAGTTCCTTAATATCCCCGACATAGAAATCCATTTTACGGTTATCGACCAGCGCATGCATTTTATTGACGCTATCAGGAGCCGCACGGAATTCAGGGCGACGGTGCACAAGGGACAAAGAATTTGCAATCGGCTGTAAATTCAAGGTCCAGTCGAGCGCTGAATCACCACCCCCCGCAATCAAAATATCCTTGCCTTCAAATTTTTTCATCTCACGCACTGAATAGAAGACAGAAGCGCCTTCAAACTCTTCGAGCCTTGGAATGTTAGGCTTTTTCGGCATGAAAGACCCACCACCTGCAGCAATAATAATCACAGGCGCTTCAATCGTTGTACCAATGTCTGTTGTAAGCAACCAGTTACCATTATCTAATTTGGCTAAGGATTCTGCCATTTGTTGCAAATGAAAGACAGGGTCAAAGGGGGCAATCTGCTCCATAAGACGATCAGCCAACTCTTGCCCTGAAATAACAGGCCAAGCCGGAATATCATAAATGGGCTTTTCAGGGTAAAGCTCGGCACATTGCCCGCCTGGCTTATCCAGAATATCGACAAGATGTGCTTTGATATCAAGCAAGCCCAATTCAAAAACGGCAAAGAGGCCGACAGGACCCGCGCCAATAATTATTGCGTCTGTTTTATGTTGCATTTCATTGTTCGTCTGGTCTTTTTCACTCATGCGCGCTATATAACATCAGAAGTTATGAGCAAATCAAGCGTAAATAACAAACCTCTTGTGAACTGGATGCTAGCAACAGCCTTCATGGTTTTCTGTATGGCTGTGATTGGAGCGATTACACGGCTAACGGAATCAGGATTGTCCATGACAGAATGGCGACCTCTTATTGGTGCGCTTCCTCCTCTTTCTGAAACAGAATGGAACCGCGTCTTTGATCTTTACAAGCAAATTCCCGAATATCAGCAGGTCAATAGCTGGATGGAACTATCTGACTTCAAACAGATTTTCTTTTGGGAATGGTTTCATAGGCTTTGGGGGCGCTTGATTGGCCTCGTGTTTGTCGTCCCTCTTATCTATTTTTGGGTTAAGGGGGCGTTAGCGCCATGGCTAAAAAAACGCGCTTTGTTATTACTCGCACTAGGTGGCCTTCAAGGTGTTATGGGGTGGTTCATGGTGATGAGTGGACTGACCGAGCGCACAGATGTTTCTCATTACCGCCTGGCAGCTCATCTCACACTCGCCCTTCTTGTTTACATAGCCCTTCTTTGGACTGCCTTTGATATTAAATATGGACGGCCTTCCTTTGATATGTCGCGCTTTTGTTTGAAGCGCCACGGTGTCATCTCACTTACTCTGCTTATAATAACAGTTATCTGGGGAGCGTTTGTCGCAGGGCAAAATGGGGGGTTAATTTATAATGACTGGCCACTTATGGGCGGAGCGCTTATTCCAGCAGAGGTAAACAGCCTCAATGCGCTCCACGCAAATCCAGCGGCTGCACAATTTTTTCATCGTTGGATAGCCATTTTAACAGGGCTTTCCATCTTTACATTTGGATTACGCGTTAAAAATCACGCACTCTTGCTTATGACCTTACTGCAAATTGGATCAGGCATTGCCACGCTTCATACGCAAGTCCATATTGGTTTGGCAGCAACGCATCAAGCAGGCGCTTTCGTATTGTGCGGTCTTCTCATATATGCTTTGCATTCAGTTTTTTTAAATGGCTGTGCAAAGGATAAGGGTGGATCCAAGCGTAATAAGAAAAATACGAAATAATCAGGAGAAAATAACTATAATGGCCTTCATAAATACAAAAATTTTATCAGCTCCAAAAATGCTGGCTTCTATGGCACTTGTGATTGGTGCGCTTATTTCCTTTCAGTCCTTTGCCGCAAGCAGCACTGCGCCCGAAGTCATGGCTGCTGAAAAATATCTGAAGAATATGGACACGGTCCGCGCGCGCTTTGTTCAGGAAAGCAATGGATTGCAGGCGACAGGAACATTTTATCTGGACCGCCCAGGCAAGTTGCGTTTTGAATATGATCCGCCTATTCAAGACTATATCGTCGCCGATGGCATTTTCATTTATTTTTATGACAGCGAACTAGGTCAGCAAACAAACGCCCCCATTGGACAAACACTGGCCGATTTTCTTCTACGCGAAAATATATCGCTCAGTGGTGATGTTGTTGTAAAGGGCATCTCTCACACACCTGAAAATGTGAATATCACAGTTGTTCAAAAAAGTGATCCTTTGGCAGGCGCACTCACATTGACGTTCAATAAGGAACCTTATCAACTAAAAAAATGGACGGTTGTTGATGCAACGGGTGCGCAAACAGATGTAACGCTTCTTGATGCAGAAACAGATGTTGCACTCGACAGCTCTTTATTCGTATATAGAGACCAGAAACCCAAAGGTCTAAACCAATAAGATTACATGTCACTTATTAATGCTACAGTAAAATGCAAGGATTGCCCTTCTAAAGAAATTGCACTGATTAAGGTCACCACTGACAAACCAGTGAAATATAAGGCGGGGCAATTTGTCACTATTCAAGCAGAAGATTTTGAGGCGCGCTCTTATTCGGTTGCAAACGCACCAGAGGGTGGACAATCCTCTCATCTTGAATTCCACATCGGACAGGGGCGCGCTCTTTCTAAATATATTGTGCAGGACTTAGACGCAGGTGAGTCCCTGAAAGTTTCGCATGGTCAAGGCAATATTACCTTTAAAGGCGTTTGTAAAAAGCCGCTCTTGATGGTTGCCGGCGGAACCGGTCTTGCGCAGATAAAGGCCCTTATTGAAGCTGCCCTTCAAAAGGCGCGCGACAATCCAATTTATCTCTATCACGGGTCGCGCAACAAAGACGGGCTCTATTTACACGCGCATTTCAAACAACTCGAAATAGAAAACCCTCTTTTCACTTATCGTTTCGCCCTCTCAGAAGAAAACCATAAAGATTTTCCGCACGGACTTATAACGCAATTGATAGAACAGGATTTTGAGGATTTAAAAAATTATAGAAGCTATATGTGTGGACCAGTGCCTATGGTTGAGGCCACAAAAACGCTTTTACTTAAAAAATCAATTGACCCTCAGCGTATTCATGCTGAAGATTGGTCTCTATGAGTGAAAATGGCCTCCAACATTTAATCAAAATTCTTGCCGGGCTTCCTGCACTTGGGCCGCGCAGTGCGCGCCGTATTGCGCTCCACATGGTTACCAAAAAGCAAAGTGTAATGGAGCCTCTCATTCAGGCTCTAATTGAAGCAGAAAAGAATATTAAGACATGTGATACGTGCGGCAATCTGGACACGGTTGTGCCATGTTCACTATGTCAAAGCCATTCACGTGACAAAAAAACATTATGTATTGTGGCCTCGGTTGCTGATATTTGGGCCATTGAGCGCACAGGGCATTTCAAAGGGCTTTACCACGTTTTAGGCGGGGTTCTTTCCAGTATTGATGGCATTCGTCCAGAAGATCTGGGCATTTCAGATATGTTGTCGCGCATTGATAATGAAAATATTCAAGAAGTTATCTTAGCCCTTAGTGCCACAGTTAATGGCCAGACAACATCGCATTACATTGCTGACAGGCTTGAAGGTACGGGTGTCACAATTACAGGGCTTGCACGCGGCATTCCTGTCGGGGGCGAGCTTGATTATCTGGATGACAGCACAATCACAACGGCCTTTAAATCGCGCAAGGAAATCGCGTAAGGCCGTTAGTTAATCGCTTTAAATTTAAAGAAATTAGTTCTGATAATATTCTTTGTAACGGCCATAGTAATAGGCTGTATCACCATATCCATAACGTGCGTGACGTTTAACATCAACGCTTGAAAGAACAAAACCAAGGTTTTCATAGCCAAAGTCAGAGAATTGTTTCACACCAGTTGTAACAACCTCGCGTGGCGTTTTGTCCCATTCCACAACGTAAAGCGTGTAATCAGATTCGCTTGCCAAGATACGTGCGTCTGAAACTGCCAAACAAGCTGGTGTATCCAGAATTACAAGATCGTAAGCTTGCTTCAGTGAAGCAATCAGTTTGCGCATTTTTTCTGACGAAATAAGATCAAGCGCACTATTTGAAACAGTACGCGCATAAATCACATGTGCTCCTGATGGGTCATCCTTATTGATAACTTTATCCAAAGCAACATCACCTGTTAAATAATCGACCAAGGCCTTATCATTTGATTTACGCATAATGCGATGCAAATTCGGGCGGCGGAGATCGCAGTCGATAATAATGACCTTCTCACCTGACTTGGCTGCAGCACGCCCCAACCATGATGATAATGTGGTTTTGCCTTCAGCAGGAAGTGACGATGTTATTGTGACAACCTTTGGACGTTCTTCAATATTTGAACCTGCTCTTAAATTCAGAACCATACGGAGTGTGCGTATTGATTCAGCTACCGCAGATGATGGCTTATTTAAGATATGATCCGCAATTCCACCTTTACTTGAACCCTCAGCAATAGGGATAAGTCCAAAACAAGGGTAGCCCGTGCTGCTCTCTAACTGAGACGCGCTTCTGAAAGCATTATCCAGTTTTTCTAAAACAAGGACAAATGTAATCCCAAGGAAGAGCGCAATGGCAGCAGCAAGAGATATAATCAAAGGCTTGTTCGGGTAAGATGGCTGTTCAGGAACAGCCGCGTATGACAAGACCTGTGCCTCTGGGCCTTCAAGCTGCTCTTTTTGATCGCTTCTTTTGTAAGTATTTAAGAAATTATCATAAATAAGGCGTGTTGATTCAGCTTCACGCTCCAATTCACGTAGTGCGATCATATCCTGATTTTCACCACGCTTTGTATTTTGTAATTCATTAAGTGTTTTTTGAAGAGAGTCTACACGCGCTTGCGCAATCTCTAATTCCGCCTCTAACGTACCTGCCACCTTCGCACTTTCCGCACGCAAGTTTGCACGCAAATCAGCAAGCTCCGCATTAATATTAATCATCGCTGGATGCTTTGGCCCATAGCGCGATGAAAGATCAGCCTTGCGACGAAGAAGGTCTGTTTCTGTTTTTTTCAGGTCTTGCACAAGACGTGCATTCATAACATCAGCTGAATCTGCACCTGCAGAATCTATAGCCCCTGATTTCATGTCTTGTAGGCGCGCCTCAGCCTCAGCCCGGTCCGACTTGGCCAGAACAAGTTGAGAGTTCAACTCTGAAATCTGCTGCGCTGTAACTTCATAGCGCGCACCACCAATTAAGTCATTGTTTGCACGGTAATTTTCAACAGCCTGCTCAGCGACTCTAACTTGCTCGCGCAATGTCTGAAGGCGACGATCAAGCCACTGCGTTACTTTTTGTGTCGCATTAAATTTCTGCTCAAGTCTTTTTTCTAAATAAACATCAACAACTGTATTCGCGACAAGCGCTGCCATTTTAGGGTCTGTATCTGTGTACGATATTTGAATAACGTAAGACCCTGGGATGGATTTGATAGATAGGTTTTTCAAGAACTTATTAACGAGGCGTGTTTCACGGCCACTCATTAATCTATTATCACTGTCTTGGCTTGTCACAGAAAGAGTTTTAAAGTTGCCTGATTTTTGCTGAGGCGCCGCCTCACCGCCTATCATTTGCAGTCTTTCCACCACGGCTGCAGCGACCGTACGGGAACGCAGGACCTCGACTTCGCTCAATACCAACGCAGTATCAAGCCTGTTTTCTGACAAGAAGTTTTCAAGGTTAATGCTGGATTGATTAATATTCTCGCTCTCAATACGAACCAAGGCTTGTGCTGTGTAGCGTGTTGATAATGTGAATGTAATAAGCGTCGCAATTACCAAAGCGGCAACAACAAATGTCAGGATAACCCACTTCCTGCGCCACAAAAGCATCAATAGACGTCGCAAATCAACATCGAGTTCATCGAAGTGACTGCCGAGACGTACTGATTCATTTCCTGTGTTCATGTGTGAGCCTTGATTTATCATAGTTATTTGTTTTTAAGAGATATCAAAAGAAACGCTCTCTGATACGAATAATGTCTCCAGGAAGAACGGGGTCATCTACCCCCAATACAACCTCAATATTTCCGCCGCCTTCTACTGGTCTAATAACTTCAACTTGCTTTGTTTTTGCGCGGTAAGTAAACCCGCCCCCCACAGCAACAGCGTTTAAAACATTCATACCGTCGATATAGTTATAACTTCCTGGTCTGCGGATTTCCCCTATAATGTAGAAAGGACGATACTCTGAGATTTCAATCGCGATGCTCGGATCAACTAGGTAGCCTTCTGCAAATTTCTCCTCAAGCAATCGTTCAGTCTGAAGTGGCGTCAAGCCAGAAACAAGAACATTCCCAACAAGCGGCATTGAAATATAACCCTGTCCATCAACTGTGTAAGTTTTGGAAAGCTCCTCTTCACCGAAAACAGTAATATCCAACTTGTCGCCAGAACCAATGCGGTAGGCATTAGCGACCGTTACGTTTTTAGTAGAGACAACCACCACGTCTTCAGCTTCAGACGCAGGAATAATTGCAACTTCGGTCTTTTCTTTCGAAGACATTGCAGGCACAAGATCGCTTCCACTTGAAGCCTTTTCAGCAACAACCACAGTTTCAGCGAACGCAAAACTAGCCTGCGCAAAAAATGCAGCAAGCCCAATAAATGCAATCAACAATGTTTGTTTCGTTTTTATCATAACCATGAGAATCATGGAGCAATTTAAAGAATGTAAGTAGAATCAATGCTCTACATAACATAGTATTGGTTTATGAGTCGTGTGACAATACTCTATTTCAATAATTTTTTACTCGCCGATTTTTCCCCTAACTTATTGATATTAAATTAATATTGACCTGTTAATCTTACAATGAAGAGATTTTGATCGAATGAATTTGCTTCACTTGAGCTGTCCTGATTCGCGTGAACAATCTCACCAGATATATTAAAATATGGGCTTGGCTTATACACAACACCCAATCCCGCACGGTACAGATCATCTTCGCGAGAAATTTCATCAAAGTCACGATTTAAATAAGTAATATACCCACTTAACAATAAGTTACGCTTTAATTCATGGTCAATTGAAACCGTTCCTTGCGTTTGAACAATCCCCTGCCTAATCTCATTGTCCTGCACAATGCTTCGACCTAGGTTGAGGCCTAGAGTAGTTAATCTCGTTACGTTCCAATCAAGCGTTGCATCAATCGCGAGATTCCCTACATCAGAGATTTGATCGCTATCATAGTCAACGCTAGAATACCCAACACCTATATCACTAAACAAAATTCCCTTGTAATTGGTAACAATACCCGCAAGAACGCGCGCATTATCACTGTCCCTGAAAATCCCTGTGGAGGTTTGAGTGTTATCGTCGAAAATACTGGAATCAAATTCTGTACGTCCAAGCGTGCCTCGAATAAAAGCGGAGTGATTGGCGTGGAAATCATAAGTAACTTCGATCTCGCCCTCGAGTGTATCAAAATTGGAATCGCTTCTGACCACACGGAATGTAGGATCCCTCAAAGACACTCCATCTTCATATTCTTTGTCTATATAGCGCCCTAAAAGCTTTAAGCCCAATCGATTTGGCTTATAAGAAACACCCCCCTCTGCCTCGAACTCTCTAATTTCCAAAGGATTTTCTGTAAAAACACGCGAGATATTATCTGCGCGGCCCTGATGGCTGCGCTCGTATGTTACGGAATAAGGCAAAATAAGATCGTGTTTTGCTTCAAAAAACCCACCCGCACTTACAAGGAAGTTTTCGCGATCTTCATCTGTCTCTTCAAGATACCGTATTACCTCAGCCGAAGCCGTAAGCCCAAACGGGTGTCTGTTTTTGATGGTCTCAATTGTAATGGCCGGCGCGAGAGTGGCGTAAACATCGCTCACCTCATCATTATTATTTGTATCGCTGCTTGCAAAAATATTGTCATTATAAGTAGATGAGGTCGTCAGGCGCGGAAGAACAATGAAATTACCAACAATCATGCCCTTGGGCGCAAAATCAGGAAACTGTCTTTCATCAACAGGAACCATTGTTTCTGGATCTGGCTCACGCTCGATGGAGCGCACGTCAAACACACCCTGGTACCCCGCACCTTCAAGTGTTGCATATTCTGCATTTGCATCTTGAGCGTGCGCGTTTTGCACAACACCAAATGACAATAGCGATGAGCAGAACAAGCCAAGAAAAATATGCGCAGAGCTGCGCTTGAAAGGGACGGCGTACCAAGACATATGGGCACTCTATAATTGTAGTTTTGAAGATTGACCCCCAGAAAAGAGTCAAAACGAATCATTAACAGGATATCATGGGAAAATAAGATTTCCACAATTTTCAGAAGAAAGACCTTGGAGTCAGCCTAATTCGATACGCTAGTTTCACTAATACAGCATAAACCGGTTGGCAATTCGATTAAATCGAAAGCCAAATCGACGGGGATTTCACTATCTCCAAAGAGGCTAGCTGGGTCGCTTAACTGTGCAACAAAACGCGCTGTTGCTTCTTTCGGCTCTGTTGAGTCTTCAACGCCAAAAAACAAGATGGCATATTCCGCCACGTCAGTTTGTGACAAAATGTCGCTTTGCCTACGAATGGTTGAAAGCTCATGTGCCAGCTGCGCAGATATTTCATTTGCCTTATACGCGCCAAGCTCTGCCGAAATAGACTTGAAGTTACTTATTGATATAAAAAGCGTATAGGTCTTCTCGCCGCGGCGTTCGGCACGATCGATTGAAGATATAAATAATTCATTATAGGCAGATTTAGCCAAAATACCGCCGCCCGATGGAAAGTCTTTTTTCGTATCAGAAAGTTTTTGCCTGAGGCTACCCAAATTTGTTGCATTCAGAACAACGCCCTCCAACGCACTCTCGCTTACTGGCTTCGATAAAAAGAAATGCGCGCCACTTTCCAAGTAAACGCTCTCGATATCCTCGTTTGTGCTCATGACCGCGACGTAGCAAGATTTTAAATTTGCATCTTTAAGCGCTGCTACAATCTGCTTCGGCATAGCCAAAGGGGCAGGATCAAAAAGAATAAGATCAACACGAGATTCTGAAAGAGATGCGAGAGCCTCTTCACGATGGGAAAAAGACACAGCGTCGTATCCCATTGCGGAAAGCCTTTTTTGCAGTTGCCGAACATGCGCCTCGTCACTATCGATAATCATAACTTTCATGGACATTATCCTTTCATGTTCGCGTTCTTTTGAAAAGAGAGCGATATATTTTTTACACGATTTTAAGGGCGCCAAATTGCGGGCACGAAAATGACAACAAATGTCAAAATTTCAAGTCGTCCAGCAATCATAGCCGCACATAATATCCATTTCGCCGTATCAGGTATGCTTGCAAAATTACCCGAAGGGCCGATGATTTCGCCTAAACCCGGACCAACATTCGCTATTGCCGTTGCAGCGCCCGAAAGAGATGTTACGAAATCAAGGCCAGTGAGCGCCAGCAACATCGCAATAACGATGTTCGACAATATATATATAAAGAAAAACGCCATGATGGAGTTAATCACTTTTCCCTCGACCGGCTTTTCATTATAGCGCAAAGGGAAAACGCCCCTTGGGTAAATCAATTTGCGCAATTGCTGATAAAGCACCTTGGCCATCAAAACGATGCGAAAAATTTTTAAGCCGCCAGCCGTTGACCCTGAACACGAGCCCAAGAATGTAATAATAAAGAAAACTGCAACAGCTAACCCGCCCCAGAACTGATAATCACCGTCAGCATAGCCAGTCGTTGTAATGATCGAAATAACGTTGAAAAAGGCGTCTACAATGAGTTTCTTTTCAAAAGTTCCAGGTAAAAGAATAAGCGAAACCGTGACCAAAATGCTTGCATATAGAATAATAAAGAGAAGCGTGACAACTTGTTCGTCACGATGAAAAGTAAACTGCCCTTGCACAACCAATTTTACAAACAAAACAAAGGGAATACCGCCGCCTAACATAAATAGCGCACCAATAATCTTAAGAGGAATGGAGTCAAAATGACCAAAAGAGTCATCGTGTGTTGAAAAGCCGCCCGTGGAAACTGTGGTCATCATATGATTAAACGCATCAAAAAGGGACATGCCAAAAGTTGCATAAAGACCGAAACAAAGTATGGACAAAATGAGATACACAGAAACTAAAAGCTGGAGATATTTTCCCGTTAAAGGGATTGCCTTACTGGAATTATCAGAGGATTCTGAGTGGAAAAGTTGCATACCGCCAACACGCAAAACAGGCAAAAGAATGATGGCAAAGGCAATAATGCCAAATCCGCCCAACCATTGAATAATTGAACGCCACAACAATAATCCAGGATCCATTGCGTCCAAATTTGTTAAGACTGTGGATCCGGTTGTTGTCAAACCAGATACAGATTCGAAAATCATATCGACGAGGGACATGTCCATTTTAGCAAAGAAAAAAGGCAGCGCCCCCAAAAGGGACATCCATATCCAACTAAGTGAAGTAAGCAGGAAAGCCTGTTTTGCAAGCAAATCATAGCTGCGACGATGATTTGCAAAGAAGAGTGCACCTCCGACGAGCAAACAAAGCAGAATGCTAATGGCAAAACTCTCGAAATGCGTACCCGCATAAATGACCTCATACCCCAACGGGATAAGCATTGCCATGCCGTAAGCAATTGACAAAATTCCAAGCGTATATCCTGAGAGACTAATCATATCAGGCACAGTCTCGCATGCCTCTTGAATCCTGCCAAGCCCATTTATGAAAGCACTCCTTGCATTTAGCGGGTAATTTCGTCATAAATTACGCACAGACTTTGAGGTTACTTTATATGACAATTTTTCTTTATGAACATGATATTCCAGACAATCTAGAGTTTCCAAATGGTGTAGCGGTCGATACCGAAACACTTGGGCTAAATCCTTTGCGTGACCGCGTCTGTGTGGTCCAGCTTTCATCAGGCGACGGAAACGCACATCTTGTTCAAATCCGCGAAGGTCAATATGACGCCCCAAATTTGAGGAAGCTGATTGGCGACACTTCAGTTACCAAAATTTTTCATTATGCGCGCTTTGATATGGCCATTTTTAAGCATTATTTTGATGTTGAGGCGATGCCTGTTTTTTGTACAAAAATCGCTTCTAAATTGACACGGACATACACTAACCGTCATGGCCTCAAAGATGTCGTTAGCGAGCTGGCTGGCGTTACGCTTGATAAGCAACAACAGAGCTCTGACTGGGCCGCGGAAGAGCTTTCAGAGGCCCAGCAAAATTACGCGGCGAGTGACGTTCTTTACCTGCATAAAGTAAAGGCAGGGTTGGAGGAGCGCTTGGAGCGGGAAGGTCGTGAGGCATTAGCACAAGGATGCTTTGACTTTCTTCCCACACAAATTGAATTAGACCTTAACGGATGGGGCGATGACAATATCTTCTCCCATTCATAACAGCGAAGGATGCAAAATGTCGGACCAAAACGACTCTCTCTCAATTGCCCGAGAGGCACTTGCCGTTGAAATTGATGGCCTGCGCCAATTATCATATTCTTTAAATGACAGCTTTACACAGGCTATTGACGCAATCTTTGCCCTGAAAGGCAAAAGTGGAAATGGGCGTTTAATTGTTTCAGGTATTGGAAAATCAGGTCATGTTGCCAATAAAATTGCAGCAACCATGGCCTCAACAGGTACACCCGCTTTTTTCGTACATCCCAATGAAGCCTCGCACGGGGATTTGGGCATGATTACAGAGAACGATGTCGTCTTGCTGCTTTCAAACTCAGGGGAAAATGCCGAACTTTCAGATATTATTGCTTACACGCAGCGTTTTGGGATTACGCTTATTGGCATGACAAGCCGTCCTGACAGCTCACTTGGTAAGCATGCTGATATCCCTCTTATTATTCCACGCGCAAAAGAAGCATGTGGCATTGGTATGGCACCAACAACCTCGACAACGATGATGATTGCTTTAGGGGATGCGTTGGCCGTCACGCTCCTTAAGAAAAATGGACTAACAAAAGAAGATTTCAGTGTATTTCATCCGGGTGGAAAACTGGGCCAAAAACTCAAACGTGTTGATGATCTCATGCTAAAAATGGGCGAGTTTCCTTGCCTTAAAAAGGATACAACTATGGATGAGGTCGTCATTGCCATGGTTGAAAAAAACGTTGGCTCCTGCATTATTATTGACGAAAAAAATCACGTACTTGGCATTATCACGGATGGTGATATCAAGCGCATCATGGGGCCAGAAATGAGTAAAACAAAGGCTGAGGACGTTATGTCGAGCAACCCAAAATCCGTTCAGCCTGACGCGCTGGCAGTTGAGGGAATGGATATCATGCTCAATAAATTCAAAACTCCGATTACCTCACTTGTTGTGACAAATAATGCGCAGGAAATTGTTGGAATGCTACGTATACAAGAATGTCTCAAAGCTGGTCTTGCCTAATTTGCAGCAAAGGTGGGGAATATGAGTGCCACGCAACCCGATGATAAAAAGAATACGTTGCGCGACCTCAATATTTCCGAGACCGTCCCATCACAACGTGACACACTCCTCTTTCGTTCAAAAGTTGTGCGCATTATGCGTCTCGCCTTTCCTATTTTGGCAATCGCATTGCTATTTGCGGTTTTCATCTTTAACGACAGGGAAATTGCGCAGCCAACTCGTACTATAGAAGAAGTCGCGCCTCAACAAATGGGGGATAACGAGCTTATAAATCCGCAATTTCGTACCCAAGATAGCAAAGATGGCGAAATCACAAATTATTTACTGGAGGCTGATCGTGCCTTCCAAAAGAGTAATGATGAAGATTCTGTCATTTTGGAAAAGCCTAAGGGCGACCTTGCGCTGGATGGTGGGGATACATTCATACTCAAAGCCAAGGACGGTGTTTTTCATCAGGAAGCCAACACGCTTGACCTTGACGGGGACGTTGAATTGCAAGATAGCGCAGGATATACTCTAAAAATGCCTCAGGTCTTTATTGATATCGACAATCAAACAGCCGACACAGATTTACCAACACAGCTCAACGGTCCAGATGCCAATATCGACGCCTCGGGTTTTTCAGCAGATGGTAAAACCTCAACCTATATCTTCAAGGGTCCAGCGAAGTTAACGCTCCAACCTCAAAATACAGAAGGAGACACGCAGTGATATTTCGTTTTGTGATTATCTTGGCGTTGGTTGCTGTTGTGCCAAACCTTACACATGCGCAAGAGTTGTCGCAAAAAGAACCTATTGAAATTACAGCCGATGGTGCGCTCGAATGGCAAAAACAGGAAAATAAATATGTTGCGCGGGGAAATGCAGTGGCCAAACAAGGAGAGATGCAAGTTAGCGGCGATGTTTTAGAAGCTTTTTACAACCCAGCAGTCAGCTCAACAGATATCACCAATTTCGTAGCAACTGGCAATGTTTTGACAGAAACACCAGATGGCACAGTGCGCGGTCAAAAAGCAACCTATGACGTTGCCTCAGGTGAGGTTATTTTTACGGGAAATAATTTAAAGCTTGAAGGTGATGGCTCAACCATTACGGCTGACAAGTCACTAAAATATAATCGTATTGAGCAAAAATTTACGGCAACTGGCAATGCGCGCGCAACCGAACCCGAAAAAAGCATTACAGGTGATACGCTCATCATCTATTTCGATCAATCCAACAAGAAAACAACAAGTTTCAAACGTGCCGAGGCCGTTGGCAATGTGACTATCCTCTCTGGTAAAGAAAAGGCCACCGGAAACAAGGCAACCTATACAAAGTCTAATAATCTGGCGGTGCTTGAAGGGGATGTTAAAATCACGCAGGGCACAACCATTTTAGAAGGTGCGCGCGCAACAATGAACACAGAAACAGGTGTCAGTCAGCTTTACGCCGATCCTGGCACAAAACGCGTCAAGGCCGTTTTCTTCCCGAAATAAAATTTAATGTCTTTTGCGTCTGCCATTTTGATTGGCAGAGGTTTTCGCTGACAAGAAAGTTGCTGTAAATTCAGCCCAATCTTTTTCAGGATCTGTTTGCGCGTGGCGACGCGCTGCTTTCCTTAAAAGATATTCCAGCTTTTCAACTGTTAAATCAGGCTCGTTCAAAAGTGAACGAAAACGATTTAAGGCCACATGACAGGCATAGCCCGCATAATCCATGTTTGGATTTCCTGTTGAACACACCATTGAATACACAGCATTTGCCTCTTCCAAGACAGTCTTGATATTTCTCTGAATAATAATTGCTGACATGGCTTTTCTCCTCTCCAAACAACAACCTCACGAAGTTTCAGCACACAAAAAACACAGCGCCTTAACACTTCGAGAGTAATTTTATTACAATTTTTATATTTGTATTATTCATTTGTAGCAAAAAAAGGCTGCCTTTGCAAATTAGAAAACTACGGTATTCAGAAAATGCATGGCTAAAAAACTGTGATATTTTGTTTTGCACTTTTTTGATTGACTTCATGGCCCTCAAAGTTTTCACTCTACGTGATTTTTGACGTTAACAAACAAAGGTGACACATCTTATGCGCGCATTCGTTTTTCCAGGACAGGGCTCTCAATATATCGGCATGGGCAAGGAGCTATACGAGAATTTCCCAGTCGCCAAGCAGGTTTTTGATGAGGTTGATAACGCTCTTAATCAAAAGCTTTATGCGCTGATGTCAGAGGGCAGCGAATCCGATCTCAACCTCACTGAAAACACACAACCCGCACTTATGGCTGTGTCTATTGCAACGACACGCGTACTCGAGACTGAAACAGGTAAAACGCTCTCTGATTTAGGCGCTTATGTTGCAGGACATTCACTTGGGGAATATTCGGCGCTGACTGCCGTAAATGCGCTGATGCTTCCAGACTGTGCAAAGCTATTAAAATTGCGCGGTCAAGCTATGCAGCGCGCCGTTCCTGTAGGCATGGGTGCAATGGTGGCCATCTTGGGTCTAAGTTTTGATGAGGTTATGGAGATTGCAGCTGAGGCCTCTGCCAAGGCGGATGGAGACAATATGTGCCAAGCAGCTAATGATAATTCCGATGGTCAAACGGTTATTAGTGGTCATAAACAGGCTGTAGCTTACGCAATTGAAATTGCAGGTACGAAAGGTGCAAAACGTGCGATTGAATTGCCTGTGTCTGCGCCTTTCCATTGCAACCTAATGGAGCCCGCAGCCAAAGAAATGGCCGCGGCACTTGCGAGTGCAAACATTCAAAGTCCGAGCTTGCCTTTGATTGCCAATGTGACAGCACAACCTACACAAGATCCTGCGCAAATTCGCGACTATCTTGTACAACAGGTCACGGGTACTGTGCGCTGGCGCGAAAGCGTGCAATGGTTGAGCGCTAATGGCGTAACTGAAATTGTTGAGCTTGGTGCGAATAAAGTCCTCACGGGGTTAACGCGCCGCATTGACAAGGATATCAACGCCACTTTCGCAGAAACGCCCGATCAGATCTCTACACTAATAGAAACACTTTAATACTTAGGAGAATTTCAAACATGTTTAATCTTGACGGAAAATGTGCGCTCGTAACAGGTGCAACTGGTGGAATTGGTGCTGAAATTGCGCGCGCTTTACATGGAAGTGGCGCAACTGTTGCCATTTCTGGGCGTAACGAAGATAAGTTAAATGCGCTGAAGAACGAGCTAGGGGAGCGTTGTCATGTTTGCCCTGCGGATTTGTCAGCAGAAAATGCTGCCAGCGACTTAATTGGCGCAGCAACAGAAGCCATGGGTAAGATTGATATTCTAGTCAATAATGCAGGGCTTACGCGCGATAATCTGTCTATGCGTATGAAAGATGAGGAGTGGGACGAAGTTATCAATGTCAATATGACAACAACTTTCGCACTCGCCAAGGCCGCACAGCGCGGCATGATGAAGGCGCGCCATGGGCGTATTATCAACATTGCGTCTGTTGTTGGGGTGACTGGTAACCCCGGGCAATGTAACTATGTGGCCTCGAAGGCGGGCATGATTGGCTGGTCAAAGGCCATGGCCCAAGAAATTGCCTCGCGCGGAATTACGGTCAATTGTGTGGCGCCAGGCTTTATTGCAACGGCCATGACAGATGCGCTGACGGATGATCAAAAAGACAAAATTAATGCCACAATCCCCATGCAAAAAATGGGGAGCGCGCAGGATATTGCCTCGGCCGTTGTTTATCTTGCCAGCGATGAGGCGGGTTACGTTACGGGCACGACACTTCATGTGAATGGCGGCATGGCGATGGTTTAAAAGCCTATTTTAGGGCTAATAGCTTATCCACATAACCCTAAAAAACATGTCCTAACACACGTGCATCCCCGCTAAAAGCGTGGCATAGTGCGGTGTCGTTTAAAAGAAAACAAAATGACTTGCATTCGTAAAACAGTGCTTATATGGTCTCCAACGATTCAAGTTATTTGAAATATTTTTTACATATTAGAAAAGGAACGAAACATGAGTGATGTAGCAGAACGCGTAAAAAAGATTGTTGTTGAACATCTTGGCGTAGAAGAAGACAAAGTAACTGAGAATGCGAGCTTTATCGATGATCTTGGTGCTGACTCTCTTGACACTGTTGAGCTGGTTATGGCTTTTGAAGAAGAATTCAAAGTCGATATTCCTGATGATGCTGCTGAAAACATTCAGACTGTTGGCGATGCCATCACATTCATCAAAGAAAACTCAGCCGAGTAATCTTTAATCATTTAAATATATGAGACGTGTTGTCGTCACAGGTATGGGTATGGTGACACCTCTGGGAACAGGGGTGTCAAACAACTGGTCTGCACTTACGAATGGGCAGAGCGGTATTGCAAAAATTCATAAATTTGACGCCTCCGATATCACCTCCCAGATTGCTGGACAGGTGCCTCTTGTCTCTGAAGACCCAGAAAACAAATATGCTTTTAATCCTGAAAACGTCGCAAGCGTCAAAGACCAAAAGAAAGTCGACACCTTCATCCTTTATGCGCTACAGGCCACTGAAGAAGCGCTAGAAGACAGTAACTGGCGCCCAGAAGATTCAGAATCTTTTGAACGCACAGGCGTGCTTGTTGGATCTGGCATAGGCGGTCTTGAAACAGTTTATAATACTTCTCTTCTTTTGGAAGAAAAGGGCCCACGCAGATTGTCGCCTTTTTCTGTGCCAGCGATGCTGATTAATCTGGCCTCGGGTCACATCTCAATTAAACATGGGTTTAAAGGCCCCAACCACTCTGTAGTGACCGCCTGTTCATCTGGCGCACACGCTATTGGGGATGCCGCACGTTTAATCATGTGGGGCGATGCTGATGTTATGATTGCCGGTGGCGCAGAGGCAGCCGTCAATCGCCTTGGTGTTGCAAGCTTTGCCGCTGCGCGTGCGCTTTCAACCTCTTATAATGATGCGCCTGAGCAGGCCTCCCGCCCCTTTGATGAAGGGCGCGATGGCTTTGTGATTTCCGAGGGCGCTGGTATCATTGTGTTAGAAGAATATGAACACGCCAAAGCGCGGGGCGCTAAAATTTATGGTGAGGTCGTTGGATATGGTCTTTCAGGAGACGCATACCACATTACATCACCTGCCGAGAATGGTGATGGCGGGTATCGCGCGATGAAGGCCGCCCTTAATCGCGCCGAGCTTAATCCAGAGGATATCGATTACATTAATGCGCACGGCACATCAACACCCCTCGGTGATGGTATTGAATGCACGGCTGTAAAACGCTTATTTGAACCAGCGCTTGATAAGGTTTCTATGTCATCGACAAAATCGTCCATTGGGCATTTGCTCGGCGCAGCAGGTGCTGTTGAGGCAATTTACTCACTCAAGGCACTGGAAACAAATACACTTCCTCCAACACTTAACCTTGAGGATGTGTCCGAAGCCTGCCAGGGCATAGATCTTGTTGCAAAGACCGCAAAATCGAAAACTGTTAATGCGGTCCTTTCAAATTCATTTGGATTTGGCGGAACAAACGCCAGTCTTGTGATGAAGAAAGTTTAAGAGACTTTTTATCGCCCGGCAGTTTCAGAATCCTTGATAAAAAAATCTAGCCTATGATTTTTTTTTTGAGCCCTTTCGCCCTCAGTGGCCTTTTTAAAATAAGTATAGCTGTAACAAAGAGCGAGGAATATCCAAAATCCTGTGTTCCTGAAATTTTGATGGGTTAGGCCATATAGGACAATAGGTATCATAAGCACCCCATAATAAAGTGGCGCGTGGCGGAAAACGAGCACAACAAAGAGGCCAAAAAGCGTAAAGCCCAATATTCCATAAGAAAACAAGATTGTGGCAATGCCCGAATGCAATTCTTGGCGGGCATTAAAGCGCCAGTGTGCGCCTTCACCTGCTCCACCTAGGAGATAAGCTGGATACTCAAGTAGGCGGCCATATCCACGTCCAAGCGCACTATCATCTCTATCCACCCCGATTTCGCCAAGACGTTGGGTTACCGCCTCAATATTATCAGTTGCGGTAATAATAAGCCGCGTTTCAACTGGGGCAGTCACTTTTGTGATTGTAAAAACACACAAAAGCATCAAAAAGATTGCCTTTAGTTTTTTATTAGCAACAGGCGAAAACGCCATAAGCAACACAAGCAGTCCAAATGTAATAAGCCCCGCTTTAGACAGTGACTGTGTCTGAATATAGGCAAGCATACTAAAGAGGGCCATATCAAGCAGGTTAAGGGATGACGAGCGTTTCAAAACAATAAGCATCGCCCCCATCAACAGTGCCCAATACGCCAATTGGTTAGGATTGTTAAACGTGCCCTCATGCCGTACACCAGCTGTGTCGACAAAATACACTATAATAAACTGAACAATGATAATGGCTGCTAAAGCCAGATAGGTGCCATAGTTCATTAATTTCGGTGAGATCTGAAATAAAAATACGACAAAGCAAAACACCAGAAAGTTATAAAAGTAAAACATACTGGCAAACATGAGCTTAGGCTCATTATAAAACAAAAAATAAATGCCATTAATAACAACCGTTAAGACCGCGAATGAAAAACCAACAAGGTAAGTCAAATCAAGACGTGTTCTCGGATTGGTAGAGATAAAAAACATAGCCGGGATAATACCGAGCAAGAGGGTGACATCGGCAGGCTGTGGAAGCCCGCTATGCAAGACGTAAAACGGGGAAAGGAGGAGATAAACAATCCAAACACCAAAAAGAAATTTGGGCACATTGCGTACGGCCCGCGTTTCCGCAGCGGAACGGAAGTGTAAATTATTTACGTTCGTTCCTAGCATATTTTATTCGCACTCTTATTGTTTAAATCTTGGGAAGAAATTCTATCCATTGGATACCTCCCTCGCGGGCCGCGTTATTAATGATAACTTGTTTTCTGCTATTGAGGCAACACGTTCCTTTACAGCATAGAAATGGCCAGAATACGCACATGCCAAAAAAACCCAGAAGTAACTAAAGCGAATATTTTGATGGGTTAAGCCATAAAGAAAGATGGGCACAAGCATCGCCGTGTAATACCAGGGAAGCTTAAAAAATATATTTCCAAGAAAAAGAAGGAAAACGGAGAAGCCAAATATGCTGTAACTGAAGATCAGCGTAGCGATCCCCGAGTGTAGTTCTTGACGTCCAAACCTCCAATACGCGCCTTCGCCTGCACCAACAAATAGATACTCAGGATGCTTGACGAGCCTTAAGTACCCTCGCGCTTCGGGGGTATCATCACTCTGTTTTCCGATTGTATTTAATCTTTGCGAAACCGCCTCAATAGTTTCAACGCGGTTCAAAGCCTCGAATATTCTCTTGGCATTAGAGAGGTTGCTTATAATTAAAAGTGAAATAATAAAGACAAGAAAAACACGGTATGTTTTAGGCATTTGCGGGGCCGCAAGAAAAATAATAAAAAGAACAAAAAAGACAACTATGCCAGCCTTTGATAAGGACAACATTTGCATATATGTAAGTATTGTAAAGAGAGCAATATCAACAAAATTTATTTTTTTGTTACGCTTTAGAATAAGCAAGAGAGATGCTGACAATACGCACCAGTACGCCAGTTGATTGGATTTATTAAATGTTCCACTTGCCCGAAAGTCATCATTATCTGGAAAAAATTGTACCGCGATAAATTGAATCAGTATGATTGCCGATAGCGCAATATAAGTGTATCTGTTCATGCGAACTGGCTCACGAGCGAATAAATTCACCACATAGAAAAATATTCCAAAATTAAAAGCATAAAATAAGCTATGCATAATAAATTTTACATCTGCTATAAAATGAAAATGTATAAGGTTTATGGCAGCTGTAAGTCCCACAAAAATCAGACCGAAAACATAGACGGACGCGACATGTCTGCTATAATACATCTTGCCTATAGCAAGAAAAACAAGGATGCCCCCGAAAATTATAATATCTGCGGGCTGAGGCAAGCCGCTCTGGAAAACATAAAAAGGCGAAAGCACAAAATATAATAACCATATGCCACCAAACAAAAAGAACCCGTCGCCCTTCTTTAGCTTTTCCAATCCAAGCTTTTTACTGCTTGGCATCGGCGGTAGCGTTTGTTTTATTTTATTGCTCATATTCGTATTTGTTTACGGTGTAGATAAGGATATAACCGAAGAAGACACACAGGCCCTGAAGACCATGATGACACAAGCAGGGTACAGCGAAAACATAATTTCGAAAAATAGAAATTTTAGCGAGGAAATTAAAGATATCAGGCATATTCAGGATGCTGTGCTAACCGCCTCGCCCCAACTTCTCAAAATCCCGCTAGGACAAACAAGAGAACCCGCCGATTTGCTGGCTATTGGTCACGGACAATGCAGTGACCGCGCGCGATCAATAGAAAAGGGGCTTACGCTAGCTGGCTTTGAAACCCGTTTCGCAAGTATTTTTAGCCGCCATAAAGAATTCACACCCCCTGCAACGCTTGCCATCGATAGTGGTTATGATTTGCGCTCACACGCAGTAATTGAGGTCTTGACTGAAAAAGGATGGCTTTTTGTCGATACAAATGCGCGTTGGATTTCTCTTGATGAAAACGGCAATCCTGTCTCGCTTAAAGAGCTTCAGGAAGAAGCGAATAAAACTGGGCTTAAATGGGACAAACAAAATGTGGGCGATCTCTACTGGATTTTCAAAGGGCCCTTTTCAGTCACATATGGGATATATTCGCGCCATGGACAATTTTACCCGCCCTACACACCTTACGTTCCAGACATAAATTGGGGCGAGTTCATCATAGAAAATCTAAAGAGATAATATGCGCGCTCTATCAGTAATCAGCACAGCTTTTGTTCTTGCCGCTTTCATGGCGATCGCAGCTTTTTTCTTTGGACACTCCTCTTACAACAGTGCGGGTCCACTGGAAAGCCCAGAGATTGTCCTTATTGAGAGTGGCTCTGGCGTTTCACAAATTGCGGCAAAACTTGATCAACAAAATGTCATATCAAGCGCTCTTGCCTTTAAGGTTGCAACTCACCTAACACACAGGCAATCCAGCTTAAAAGCAGGCGAGTATGAGTTTCCGTCACATATATCACTGCGTGCTGTCCTAGATAAACTTGAAGCAGGTGACGTTATTTTGCGCCAAATTACTGTGCCAGAAGGCAAAACAAGTTATGAGGTTACACAGCTTATTAATGGCAAGGACGACCTGACAAATAATGGAGCGCTGCGACTTGCAAAAATCCCGCCCGAGGGAAGCCTTCTTCCAGAGACCTACCGCTATCAATCTACAGACACCCCCGAAAGCATCATTGCGCGCATGACCACTGCTATGACAAAGACACTAGATGAAGCATGGGGGAATAGAGCACCCAACTTGCCCATAAAAACCAAAGAGGAGGCCCTTGTTCTGGCCTCTCTTATTGAAAAAGAAACAGGCGTAAAGGACGAGCGCAAACGCGTTGCGGGCGTTTTTATAAATCGCCTGAACAAGGGGATGCTTCTTCAAACTGACCCCACTGTTATTTATGCCATTACAAAAGGCGCGCACAAAAATGATGGTAAGGGCCCTCTTGGGCGGCGGTTGCTAACGAAGGATCTTGGTATAGATTCTCCTTACAATACTTATAAATATGCGGGGCTTCCGCCGGGACCAATTTGCAACCCTGGAAAAGCCTCTATTGAAGCTGCTCTTAATCCAGAAAAGCATGATTATCTGTTCTTTGTTGCGGACGGAACTGGCGGGCATGCCTTTGGCAAAACAAATGCCGAGCACCTTAAAAATGTTTCAAAATGGCGCAAAGTAAGAAAGAGCCAATAAGGCCCTTTCTACAATAGTCTGAGATTCTTAAGTAAATTCTATTTTAAGAATGAACGAAGCATCCAAGCTGCTTTCTCATGAACATCAATGCGCTCAATGAGCATGTCAACTGTTGCCTCATCTCCTGCATCTTCAGCTAAACGCAAAACAGGAAAGATATTTTTAACAATTGTCTCATTATCATTGGCCAACTCCTTTACCATATCCATATCTTTGGGAATTTTAGTTTGCGGCTTAAGCTTGGCGTTTTTCAAAATTTCATCATAATTTGTTGGTGCATAAGTCTTGAGAGAGCGAATGCGCTCTGCAAGCTCATCTGTAAATGACCATAAGTCGTTATATTGCTCTTCAAACAGCTCGTGCAACGTCTTAAAGTGCGGGCCCTCTACATTCCAGTGGAAGCTATGTGTTTTGAAATACAAAACAAATGTATCTGAAAGAACCTGCGTCAGCCCCTCTGTAATCTTTTTGTTGGCTTGACCGCTCATGTAATTATCTTGTGACATAAATTCTCCGTTTTTTCTCAATGCGATAAATTGATTTCTCTGTTACACTTTATAAACGTAAATAGAACAAAATGGTTTCAAAAAAACCCTTTAAAGAGAAGTAATAATATGTGCGGTCTCACAGGTCTCATCCCCGAAAATAAGAGCACAGGTAGCCATCGCCTTTTAAAGATGATGACAGATTGCATTGCCCATCGCGGACCAGATGCAGATGGGTTTTGGTGGGATAGCGATAATTATGTGGGGTTAGGACATAGACGACTTTCTATTATTGACCTGTCTGAGACAGGGCGACAGCCAATGGCCTCTCACTCTGACCGTTTCATCATGGTTTATAATGGGGAGATTTATAATTACCTAGACATTCAGAAAGAACTTAGCCCCCATAACATCACATATAAAGGCCACTCTGATACGGAAGTATTGCTGGAGGCATTTGAAATTTTTGGTTTTGCAGAAACGCTGAAAAAACTGAGCGGGATGTTTGCGCTCGCTCTTTATGACAAGAAAGAACAAAGGCTTTATCTTGCACGTGATTTTCTAGGCAAAAAGCCACTTTACTACGGCTGGTCTGGACAGGACTTCCTGTTTGGTTCGGAATTGAAAAGCCTGCGCGCTCACCCTGCCTTTCAAGAAAACAACATCAATCAGGATGTGCTTGCGCTTTATCTTAAATATGCTTGTGTACCAGCGCCCTATTCCATCTTTGAGAATATTCATCAGTTGATGCCAGGCACTTATCTCGAAATTGATGTTAACAGCCTTTCAAAAGACACAAAATTAAAACCAAAAACTTTCTGGTCAGCCACAGAGGCAGTGAAGGCGGGCGCAAATAAACGAAATGGCTCTGTTTCTGAAGCGGACGCTCTATCTGGATTTGAGACGCTTCTCAAGCTTTCTGTTAAGGAGCGCATGATCTCAGATGTACCCCTTGGTGCGTTTCTCTCTGGTGGGATAGATTCCTCAACCATTGTCGCGCTCATGCAGGAACAAAGCGCAAGCCCCATTAAAACATTTTCTATTGGGTTTGACGCAAAAGTCTTTAATGAGGCTGAATTTGCCAAGGATGTGGCGCGTCATTTGGGCACAGACCATCACGAGATGTATGTTAGTCCTAAAGACGCGCTTGATGTTATACCAACATTGCCCCAGATTTATGATGAGCCTTTTGCTGATATCTCACAAATCCCAACCTACCTCGTCGCCAAATTTGCACGCCAGCATGTCACCGTTGCGCTATCAGGTGATGGTGGTGACGAACTTTTGGGGGGGTATCGTCGCCATACACTTATTCCACCACTTTGGAACAAATTATCTGCGCTTCCCAAGCCTGCGCGCCAAACGCTTGGAAAAATATTGGAAACCACAGGAACAAAAGGCTGGAGCGCTATTGGCGGCCTGCTTTCACACCCACATCTTGGTGACAGCGTGCAAAAACTGTCTGGCCTCATGGGTTCGAACAACACGCAAGAGCTGCATGATTATCTGCTTGGGTTTTGGAATGATCCTTACGGCCTTGTACAGGGCGCAAAACCACTGGATTTAACTTATAATGATGAAAAATTAGCGCCCGAGGGGCTTTCTCTTTCCGAAGAAATGATGTGGCGAGATAGTATTTCGTATTTGCCAAACGACATTCTGGTCAAGGTTGACCGCGCCACTATGGCCAATTCGCTAGAGGCGCGCGCGCCGCTCCTTGATCGTCGGCTTTATGAATATGCTTGGGAACTGCCAATCGAGATGAAAATTAAGGGTAAAACGGGCAAATATTTGTTGCGCAAGGTGCTTGAGAAGCATGTTCCTTTGGCATTATTTGACCGTCCGAAAAAAGGGTTCTCTCCGCCAGTTGGGCAATGGCTTTCGGGTGAATTGAAGGGCTGGAGCGAGGAATTGCTGTCACAGCAATCGCTGGAATCGGCCGGTTTTAACCCAAAACCTATCCGCAAGGCATGGGAGGCACATAAGCAGGGCCACGTTAATAACGGCGTGAAACTCTGGTCAATATTGATGTATCAATCCTGGCTAAGAAGCCTTTGATTGATTTTTGACTGGTGTCCAAGGCTTCCATTTTTCCACGAGCTTTTCTGCCCCCAGCGCATCAATCAGCAAATTAATGGCATCCTTTTCGGCCTGCGAAACACGCGGGCCACGGCCAAGACGTACGATCTTGCTTAAAAGTGGGTAAAGGCCAAACCACCCTTTTTCTGGGCCACCATAGAGATTATGTGCGCCCAATGGGCGGTCGCCTGAGGCGCGCGCCACAGCTTCGGCAACATCAATACAAGCAAGTTTGTAAAAATGACGCTCCACCTCGTTGTCCAAAATTTGCAGCAAGTCGCGCACGCGTTTCGCCCCTTTAACAATGCCTTCAGATACGTCTTGATTGTTAGCTTCTTGGTGGTTTGATTTGAGCAGTTCTTTTAAAAGCTTACTGTTGTCATATTTTGACTGGGTACGAATAACGGCCTCGGACAGTGCGTAACGTTCTCTCTTTAGAGCTGCCTCACCCCCACCCTTGTCCTGAGATGACATCCAAATACCAACCTGGTAAGGGAAATTCTTAAGAAACACCCAATCTTTGTCTGAAAATAAATCCTGCATGACTGTCTTTACCTCTTTTCTTGAAATAATTTTGTATAAAAAAACATTGAATCTCAAGCACTTTCTATTTTCTTATGTAAACTATTGCTTTTTAAGGGGTTTTTTTCTGTTTTGGTAGGATTCCGTTAACCACTTCCCTGCATAATTAAAGAGTGAGGGGCGTAATGTCGTCGCAAATAAATTATTTGGACAAATTGGGATAGAAACATGAGTGGGCCAGCAGATAACAATATCATAATCGATTTCACACCTATAAAGGGTTACAAGGTCGCCTACACACTTAACAGCACACAACCTGTGCGAAGCACACTTATCGGTGAAGAGCCGATCTTCTTTATGGACCACAGCGATCCTATTGAAGAAGAGGGGCTTTTCGACATGGCGCTTTTGGAAAGCCTGACCAGTGAATTAGGCGACTTGCAGAAAAAAGTTGCAGGCTATGAAGCGCTTTCACGTGGCTTCAAAAGAGACGCCTCGTATACTTCTGACCTTTTTAGCGCTGAAATGGATATTTTCGGGGCAGAAGCCGAGACGCAAGAAGATGCGCCTTCATTGGATGCTTTCTTAGCCAAAGCTGCGCAAAGCCGCATTTTAAAAACACTTCTTGATTTTGCAGAGAAACAAGGCGTTTCTATTGCTTGGTCTGCACAGGCAGAAACTGCAGATTATGATCGCAAAAACGGTGTTATTTTTATTAATCCAAACATTGAAGAAGCCAGTCAGATTTTGCTACTTGGCGCACAATTGCGTCAGGTGTGGCAGCACAAAAACGGTGTGGCCGTTGACCCAATGGCCTTCTATCCCGATCACGGTATCTTGATTAACAGGCTGCAAGCTGCTGATCTCTCGCTTTTTATGATAAGAGCCGCATGGGAATTACAGCTAGCTGATGAAAAATCAGTTTGGGAACTTGTTGAGAACTCAGCCCTGTCTGATTTGGGCCGCGCCTTTGCACGCGAAGTAACGTACGATTTCCGTACACTTAATAATGGACGCGCAGGACTATCGGTCATTGAATCTTGGTTCCTGTCAGAGCGTTGCCGCAAACACGATAGAAGCTTTATCCAGCGTATGCTTGCTGGTGCGCCAGAAGGTGGTTTTAATTCATCAGAGGAATTATCACGTCAGGCAACGCTTGCACTTATTTGCAAGCTGGGCGATACACCTTACGGTCAAAATTACCTTTCAGGTCACATTACAACTATTTTGGATGACCCCATTTTCTACGAGGTACGCGACAGATCAAACGCTAACTTCCTGTGGTTTATTAAATTTGAGAATTCCTTTAAGGAAGCCGAAGATAATATTCAGGAAAAACAAGGCCTTAAGAAGGCGCTTGCCCCTGATTTGCAAAAAGACAAGACAAGCGGGGGTGATATGGTGTATAACCAAGCCTCTTTTGGAGAAATCATCTCCTTTCCTAAGGAAAAAGTTTCTTCAAGAAATGTTACTCACAAGAAAAGGGGTAACACCGCATCTGAGAGGGGAACAATTCTTCCATTCGGGTAGTTATTTAAACGTATATAGGTTTTCTAGAATTTTTTAAGGCACCTATTCTTCTTCAAACACCCCATCCGGGGATCCAAACGGTGAAAGCCATGACGGAATATGATTTAACAGTTTCAGACAGCTCGTTACCCCAAAAGGGCGACAAGCCATTTTTCTGCCTTGCCAAATCTGCACAGTTTAACTTTGCAGAAATCATTGCCTATGTAGATGAGTCCGAGTCAACAACTGCGCATCACTTAGATAATATTAGTGACGCAGGCTCTGCGCTTGCATGGTGTGTGTCTGTGGCCCTTGAATCCCAATCAGCAGCTGACTTGTTGATGTCTCTTCCACTGGATAATTGGACAATAAAGCTATCTAATAGCGATTCTGGATATAGCTTTGACCTTGAGGGGCAAACGCTATCTCTTGGGTTGGATGAACAAACAATAGATATATTGAAAAATTCAGCCTTCTTACGCGAAACCGTCTTTAATGACTTTCTATATGCATTGCGCGACATTTGGTTTGAGCTTTATACACAGGAGGCCGCGGAAGACCTCTCACCTGAAAGCTATTTGCTGTGGGAGCGTTTCCGTCAGGCCGATATTGCCTCTTTTAGCATTCTGGTTGCTTGGGAAATCCTAAATATGGGGGATGCCAGTTTTTGGCGCCACGCCACTGAACATGAAAATGGCGACATGGCACTTGCCTTTATTCATCACTTAACGCGCAACGAGAAAAACTCTGAACATCCTTTGGATAGTGCCCGCTGGCAGGCCTTTAAAGTCTGGTATAGAGAGCGTGAGCGCCTTACATTTTGTGACCGCCGCAGCCTTGATTACATGGATGATATGCTGGCAGAAATAGGGCCTTGCGCCTTTGGTAACGACCGCTTCTCAACTACCTTCATACAAAAAATTTCAGGCCTTACAGGATTTCAGGATTATATTGGTGACAAGGCCAAAGATCTGTCCTGTGCGCCCGAGTTTTCAATTATGCCTGATGAAATTTCACAAACACATCTTATGCATATTATGAACGACCTGACGGGTATTCAAAAATCAGGTGTAACCTTCCGCGATAAAAAGCTTGCCCATCTTATCTTCCCTGACACTGAATAGGCTTTATCAGGGATAGCACAGGGTGTAAGCTGTGGGGCATGAGCACGCAGGCAAAACCAAAAACCTTCTATTTCCATCTCGTCTCTGATGCAACAGGATCAACGCTGCAGGGGTTGACCCGTGCGGCGCTTGTACAGTTTTCTGGAGTATCAGCCCAAGAGCGTTACTGGCCTCTTATCCGCACAGAAAAGCAGTTACAAAGCGTCCTTAAAGAAATTGAAAAAAAGCCGGGCCCTGTGTTCTTTACGTTCGTTGAACCAAAAATGCGGCGCACGCTGAAATCATTTTGCGACAAGCGTGATATACCCTGCATTGCTGTGCTTGATCCAATCTTAAAGGCTCTCAGTTCCTATACAGGTCAGCGAGCTAAGGGTATACCAGGCGCCCAACACGCTATGGATGAGGATTATTTCAAGCGCGTTGATGCGATTGATTTTGCAATGGGCTTTGATGATGGGCAGGTGATTGACGGGTTGGAGGATGCTGATGTTATTCTGGTAGGTGTTTCGCGAACCTCCAAAACACCAACATGTGTTTATCTTGCACGACGTGGCATCAAAGCGGGCAATATACCGCTTGTCCCAGGTGTACCTTTTCCAAAGAGGGTGCTTGAATTCAAAAGACCCTTTTTTGTCGGCCTAACGGAATCTACAGATCGACTGCTTTCCTTGCGCGCCTCCAGACTTAAGTCTGAAAGCGATCATCCTTCGTTATTCAAAAATGCCTATCTTGACCCAGAGGCTGTTGAGGATGAAATCAAGCGCGCCAATAAATTATTCAAGAAAAATAAATGGCCGATTATTGATGTCACGCGCCGCTCGATTGAAGAAACAGCGGCCGAAATTATTGTGTTATTGCAAAAAAGAAAGGCAAGGCACGAACGTGACGATCTATAAAAACTCACACGGCACTATCTCTCTCGGACTGACAGGCTCACTTGCGATGGGGAAGAGTACGGTTGCGGGCATGTTTGAAGATATGGGCGTGCCAGTCCACGATTCAGATAAAGTCGTGCACGATCTTTTGCAAAACGACAAGAGTGTTAATGCCGCAATTCAAAAAGAATTTCCAAATTGTATTTCAGAGAACGGCGCAATTGACCGCCAAGCCTTGGGCAAAATTGTTTTTAACGGCCCAATGGATAAAAAAAAGCTTGAGGCGATACTGCATCCGCTTGTTCATATCGCGCAGGATAGGTTCTTTCAGCTTCACAAGGATAAGGGCACGAAAATTATTATGTTTGATATTCCGCTGTTGTTTGAAACGGGGCGGGATAATGACTTTGATCATGTTGTCACAGTATCTTGCCCCAAATTCATACAAAGACGCCGCGCGCTAAAGCGACCCTTTATGACAGCACAAAAATTTGAGGCTATTCTCTCTGCGCAAATGCCAGACGGTGAGAAGCGTAAAAAATCCGACTTTATTGTGCATACAGGGTGGGGCCACGCCTTTGCAAAGTGGCAGGTCACCTCTATACTAAAGAAAATCAAAAAAACAGAAAAGTTTATAACAGATGCGTGAGATTGTTCTTGATACGGAAACAACTGGATTTGACCCCGATAGCGGCGATCGTATTATCGAGATTGGATGTCTTGAGGTTGAAAACTACATCCCAACAGGAAAAACATACTGGCAATACATCAATCCTGAACGTGACGTCCCCGCCGAAGCACAAGCCGTTCACGGCATCACAACTGAATTTTTGCAAGACAAGCCCACCTTTGGTGAAATCGTGGGTGATTTTCTGGCCTTTGTTGGCGACTCGCGCCTTGTCATTCACAACGCCGAATTTGATATCAAATTTTTAAATGCTGAACTTAAACGTTTCGGCTTTCCAAGCTTTGCCCTGCGCGAGGCCGTTGATACGCTTGCTATTGCGCGTCAAAAATATCCTGGATCGCCCGCTAATCTCGATGCGCTTTGTCGCCGCTTTAATATCGATAATTCAAATCGTGAATTTCATGGGGCGCTTCTTGACTCCGAACTTCTAGCCGAGGTTTATTTGGAATTGATGGGTGGGCGTCAGCATGGATTGGCGCTCGCCAAAGACGAGAGCAAAAAAGCCTCCTCCTCTACAGAAGTACAAAGCAAAGAAAAGCCCTTCCGAGAGCCGCGCATTTATACATTATCTGATGCGGAAAAAAAGGCGCATGACGCTCTACTAGAGAAAATCGATGCGCCCCTCTGGGATAAATATAAAAAGGCTAAGTAATTAGTTTGCCTGCTTACCCTTGGCTTTTTCTTCTTCCATTTTCTGAACATAGAGTGCTGTAAAATCAACAGGATTTAGCAGCAACGGTGGAAAGCCACCCTCTTGCGTCAAATCGGCAATCAAGCGCCTAACAAACGGAAAGCTAATGCGTGGCACTTCAATAAAAAGAAGTGGCATATTCTTGTCCTCTGGGACGCCCTCTAGGCTAACCAGCGTTGCATATTCAACATCACAGATAAAGACAGGGCCTCCGTCGCGCTCAGCTTTCGCCTTCACTGTTAAAACGACTTCATACAGATCTTTTAATTTCTCTTCCTTGATCTCGTTTGTGTCAATTTGAAAAGAGATGTCTGTTTTCGGACCAGATTGTTCCTGTAGAGATTGCGGTGCGCGCGGATTTTCAAACGAGATATCCTTTACATACTGAGCGAGCACACGGACATTCACACCTTGTGGCGCTTCTCGGGGGGCTTCTTGGCCTGTGTCTTTGGTATTCATATAGTTTCCTCTTTGAACTTCTTTGATATAAAGCTATGTTGTTAATTTGTATGACTATAGGAACTAAAGGATAGAAGCACAATGGGTGAAATTCCAGCCGATCTTTTCATATATATCATTATTGCTGTTGTATTGGTCATCTGGCTACGCAACACACTTGGCACGCGTCATGGAGATGAGAAAACGCGGCCCAACCCTTATGCGCAGGATAATTCAAAACAAAAGACAGCCTCGGCAGTATCTACGCCTTTGGCACAAGCAAGTGATGATACAGTGCAGGACCCTACTGCATTTTTCACGTTTGAAAATGAGTCTGCGAAATCAGGAATTGAAGAGATTGCAAAAAAAGACCGCTTTTTTGAAGCGCGCAATTTTACACAAAATGCGAAGGATGCGTTTTCTATTATTGTTGAAGCCTTTGCCGAAGGTGACAAGGAAACATTGTCCGATTTGCTTTCACCCTCTGTTTACAAGGCCTTTGCAGGTGCGATTGATGCACGCGAAAAGGCTGGTGAGCGCGTTGAAACAGAAATTCACGCTGTTCTTAAGGCTGATGTTGTGGACGCAGGCGTCAAAGGCAACATGGCACAGATTACCTTCCGTATCTTTGCCGAGGAAACAATGGTCACCTATGACGCAGATGGCGAGATTATTGCGGGCCACCCTGATCACATTACCGAAATGGCAGATTTGTGGACATTCGGGCGTGACATCAAATCCAAAGATCCAACATGGACGGTTCTGGCAACTGATGATGGCGAGGTTGAGCCCGTTAAAACACCCATCCCAGACGCCTCGTAATAAAATGATTGGCTCGCTTGCCCGCTTCTGCCTGATATGTTCAGTTATAATCCTTTCTGGATGTGATAATGAGCTAGAAAAGCCGAAAGAAAAACACGCCCCCACACCATCCTTTCAAGCCAAACAAGTCAGCTATGGAGATGTTGCAAATTGGGGCGCAGGCGATTATGGCCTCTTTCTTGAAGCGTTTTCCAAAACCTGCGACAGACTTGCACGAAAACCTCTAGACGCAAATTTTGGTAAAGATGCTGGCTGGGGTAAAGTTTCGCAATGGCTAAATATTTGTAACACACGTCCTGCAACCAGTTCCTCAAACACAGTAAAGTCATGGGTTGAACAAAATTTTATCCCCTTTCATGTGAGCAGCAATCAAGGGAAAGGGGACGGATTGTTCACCGGCTATTACGAACCAGAATTAAACGGGTCGCGCACGCAAAGCGACACTTACACTGTTAAGCTACGTTCGCGCCCTGATGATTTGGTTATGGTTAATCTGGGAGATTTCAGAGAAGAATTGCGCGGGCAACGCATCGCAGGAAAAGTGAGCGAAGCAGACCAGCTTATTCCTTATCCAGACCGTGCCTCTATTGAAAGCGGGGCTCTCAACTATAATGGTGATGCGGCGCTTCTGTGGGTTGACAATCCTGTCGATGCCTTCTTCCTCGAGATACAAGGGTCAGGCGTAGTCACTCTGGATACAGGCGAGGAAATTCGTGTGGGATATGCAGGACAGAACGGGCATGTCTATACAGCTATTGGCAAAACACTTATTGAGATGGGTGAAATTCCAAGGGAACTAGTTTCGCTCCAAACAATTCGTGCGTGGCTTGAAGCAAATCCAAGCCGTGCCATAACTATTATGAACAGTAATAAATCCTACGTCTTTTTTCAGGAAACCGGTTTGGACGGCGCGCAAGGTGGGGAGGGTGTTATTGTAACACCACAGGCCTCGCTTGCCATCGACCACGGGCTTTATCCTTACGGACTTCCAATATGGGTCAATGCAAATATGGATGGCTTGGGGGATATGAAAAGCTTCTCCCAACTCATGGTTGGACAAGATACAGGCGGCGCCATCAAAGGTGCTGTACGCGGTGACGTGTTTTGGGGTCACGGAGTGCGCGCAGAGGAAATTGCGGGCAATATGAAGGCCAAGGGTCAAATGTGGCTCATCCTGCCGAAATTTGTTACATTTGATGATATTCAAAGCGGGGAGCTTCTCAAATGAGTAACAAATATTTAAAAGCCTATTCAGATAAACTGCTAGCTTTCGTCAAAAAAGATATGCATGAAGCGCCCTGGATTGCGCGCAAGCTTCACAACACATTTCGGGTTTTTTATGCGGTCACGCGCGATGTCATGGACAGGCAATTTTCGCTTCGCGCCATGAGCCTTGTTTACACAACCCTTATTACAATCGTTCCCTTACTTGCCATTAGTTTTTCTGTATTAAAGGGGCTGGGCGTTACAAACCAGATTGAGCCCGCCCTGCAACATGCTCTTTCAGGGTTAGGGCAACAACAGAGTGCCGAGATTACAGAGAAAATTATTGGGTTCGTCGATAATGTGGAGGTTGGTGTTTTAGGCGTTATTGGCTTGGGGTTGCTTATCTATTCTGTCATTGCGCTTATGCAGAAAATTGAATGGTCGTTTAATGCCATATGGCGCGTGGGCAAGGGGCGCTCTATGGCGCGCCGCGTTAGTGATTACCTCACCGTTTTATTTGTCGGACCTTTGGCTATCTTTCTTTCCACTGGGGCAACAGCGTTGGTTAGAAAATCAACCTTTATCGCCTCGCTTGAAAATTCGTTTTTCCTAGCGCCCATTTTAAACACAGGTGCCGTCTTTGTGCCGTGGGTCGTTCTTGCGATTGGCTTTGCCTTTGCCTACATGTTGATGCCCAATACGCAAGTGCGCTTTTACCCCGCACTTATCGGCGGGTTGTTTGCTGCACTTATTTGGAAATTTATGGGCTTCCTCTTTTCATCGTTTGTTGCCAATGCAAGTAGTTATGTTGCTATCTATGCTGCCTTTGCAACGCTGATTTTATTTATGATTTGGATTTATATTGGCTGGCTTGTTGTACTTATAGGCGCCAATATTTCCTTTTACGTCCAAAATCCAAATTTTATTGCGCGATATCGTTCAAGCTTGGCCATACCGCCGCGCCTTATTGAAGCTTATGGACTTAATGCCATTTATTATATTGGAGCAGCACATAACAGTCTTTCCAAGGAGGCTCCGACAACTGATTGGTTGGCAGACAAAATAAATGCACCGGGCGAAATTATGGAGAAAATCCTCAATACACTTAAAGAGGCAGGCCTTATCATTAACACAGAAGAAGACAGCCTGAGATGGCATCCGGGTGTCTCTTTCTCAAGCTCGAATATCATGCTTGTTTATGAGGCGCTAGAAAGCTATGGTCATTTCCAAGGTTTAGATATTCCCTCTGCACAAAACAGTGTGCCCGTAAAAAATCTTTTGGCACGCGTTGAAAAAAGCAGGCGTCAGGCCCTTGGGGAGAAATCCATCTCAGACATCTTGGGACTGACTGAAAAGAAAACATAAAAATTCGCGTGCAAGGCCGACATGACTAAACGAAACATTATGCTGGCCAAGCTGCTAGCGACGATACTTATTTTTGTAGCACTCTCCTTTAAACTCGACCTGGATGCAATGCATGAGTCGGTACAAAACGTACGTCTTGATCTTATTGTGCTTTTGACATTACTTTTTATTCTACAAACGCTCTTTCTCTCGCTACGGTGGCGCATCATTGTGAACACTGGTCGTGGAAAAATATCATTTAAAAAAGCGGTCAAAGTGACCTTTGCCAGCCTCGTGGGCGCCTATTTGTTCTTTGGTGGAATTGGTGGCCTACTGACACGCGTCTGGTTAACAGCCAAGGAGGAAGGCATATCTCTTGTCTTCGCTGTTGGCGCAAGCTTGATTGACCGCTGCATGACGCTACTTGCACTTGTGTTACTAGCTGCCGCCTTTTTGCCCTACGGTGATATTGAGGTCGACACAGAAGTCGCACTTCTTTTCTTTCTTCTTTTTTCTGGTTTTGCGGTGGCCCTTCTTTTCTTTTTACTTGTTCGAAAATTCAGCAACTTCAAAATCTTTAACTCTAACCGTCAGCTTAAAGCCTCTCTCAAATATATGCTCAGGCTTTCAGAAAATCCTTGGATAGTGCTCAGTATTTTGATCATTAGTGTTGTGGCGCAATGTACTTATTTTATCGCAACCTACTTCCTTATAAACGGCACTATCACAGAAATCTCTCTTATTGCTCTTCTGGCGGTGCTCCCGATGATAGCGCTTGTTGCCAGTCTCCCCATCAGCATTGCGGGCTGGGGTGTGCGTGAGGGTGCTTTTGTATATGGGCTTGGCATTATCGGTATCAGCGCAGAGAACGCCTTTGTAATTTCACTTCAAATAGGCTTTTGCAGCCTTTTGGCGGCAGCCATTGTTGGCGTACCGGCCTGGTTTATAACAAGACAAGCCGAGCATAAGCTTGTCGAAACACTCAAAGGGCAGGAAATAGATGTTTCCGAAGGATCTTAATTTAGAGCGTGCCTCGCTGGGCTTTGCTGTGCTCATCTTTATTGGTGCGCAAATTCAGGTGCTTCTTGGGCAAGGCGCAGACTATATGGGGTTGCGAATTACGCTCTCTGACTTATTTTTACCCCTTGCAGGGCTCTTCGTCCTCTACACACTAATTAAGAAACAATCTGTTTTTCCAAAATGGCACGCGCCTTATTTTACGCTCGCTCTCATTCTGGCTAGCGCGTCAATTATTCTAGGCCTCTTAACAGTATATTTGAATTATGGGGAGATTAGCAATTGGGCCCTGCTAAATCGTGGTTTGGGCTGGTTTATCTTGGTTTCTTACTGTTACCTAGGGGGCTGGTTCGCGCAAAATATTTCAAGTGAGGGGCGCGATAGGGCGATAAAAATTTTCGCGCTTTTTTTTCTTCTCTCAGTAATATTTTTTCTCGGAAAATATTTTCTCTTTGAGCTCAACAAAAGTTTTATAGATGTCGGAAAAGAGGATTACGATGCCCTGTCTGGGTTTATGGGCAATCGCAATGCTTATGCGTTTTTATTTGTTTCAATGCTTGCCCTGTGTACGGTTTTCAAGTCATACAAAAGCGCCTTTTTAAGCGATGGAGTTTTTGCGTTTTTCTGGTTATGTATTCCGTTTATTGCGATTTTTAATGGATCCCGCGCAGGATGGATACTCCTTATTTTAACGATACTCGTAGGGGTTTTTTATCTGAAAGGAAAATCGTTAAAGCTCATTATTCTGCCACTTATGCTTTCAGCTATTCTTTTAACAGGGTTTTATCAGACAAATAAAAACATCGTATTGCGAGAAAACCAAATCCGCAGAACACAACATGTTTTTGAAGGGGCGGGTTCTGATCAATTGCGCCTCCGCGTTGTTGATGACGCACTCGCTTTGTGGCGAGAAAACAAAATCGCAGGCACGGGGCTTGGCGGCTTCTTAATAGAACAGGAAGAAAAATACTCTGGTAAGCCGCAGCGCTACGGCAAGGCCTTTGATCAAATTGATAATTCTGCGCTTTGGATTTTAACTGAGATGGGAGCGCTTGGTGCCCTTGCATTTGGAGGGTTATTTATTTCAATCGCAGTTGGTCTAAGGCGCTACCGTTCTGCCCTAACAGATTCTCTCTTAATTGTTCTTGTTTTCTTTGCGCTTTATTCGCAGGTACACCACATTTTGTATGCAAGATACCTGTGGCTTTTGCTGGGCCTTGCTTTAGGCGGTGCGGCGCAGTTAAAGAAGGGCTCTAATCTTCCGCGCGCATCCGCTTGACTTTCGCTGGCACGCCCGCAACAAGTGAACCAGCGGGAACGTCTTCACGCACAACGGCACCAGCCGCAACAACCGCATCTTTGCCAATAGTCACGCCTTGCAGAATAGTAGCGCCCGCACCGACCCAAGCGCCGTCCTTTATTGTGATGGGTTTGCTGATGTGAGGAAAGGGAAGCGTTTTTGTGTCATGCTTTAAGCTGTCTGTTGTGACAAGAACATGGGGTGACAACACAACATCATCCCCCATAATTATTTCAGCGCGCGGGGCAACCAACATAACGCCCTCGTTAAACGCGCATCGATCGCCAATGATAATATTATGATGGCCAGACATTGAGAGGCGTCCAAAGACACGCAAATTTTCACCACACTTACGCACGGACAAATGCACATAGAGCTTACGCAATGCCCGCATCAGGTGGTCAATAATATATAAAACAATATAAGAGGCCTTTTTAAGTGGTGGTAAGTGTTTTGCGCGCATGAGTTATTTCTTTCTTTTAATTCTATTTTATCCAGTAACTTAAATCCCGCCCCGTTAACGCACTCAGGCGTTCAATTTCTGGTGAACAGATTTCGTTCAAATGTGTTCGAAATTCGGGGGCGACGCCTTTTAAGTAAGCTGACTTACCTGATAAAAACCTTACCTTATCGCAACCCGGCACAAGACGCGTCATCTTATTTGAAAGGCGCGAGAGCAAGTCGGTTTTTGGGCGCGCGACATTAACAGCCGTATGGAGGGTTTGCGGCGTAAAGTTACTTTCAATGCCCACAAAATCAAAAAGGTCGACGACCATTTTTTCTTTGTCCTCTTTCAGATCATCAAAGAATATAGGCTTACAATTTTCCTTGCCTACGCGATCCTGTAGCCACGCAATCTGTGATGAGATAAGTCCTGGCTCGACCCATGCACGAAACCACACATAGGTATCCATAATTGAGTGAAAGTCATAAGTAATATCGCGCGTCCGCTTGACATGCCAATATCCTGAAAAGGCGCGGTCAACGGGATTGCGAACACCATAAGTAAATTTAGCATCTGGGTTATAGTCCAGAATGCGCTCTAACGCCTGCAAGGAATTTATATAGGTTGGGGTACAATCAATTCTGATCTGATTGGCCTCACATTTAGGAAACAATGCATCATACCAAGTTAGGCCTTTATGAAAATGAATATCAAAAAAGTTTGTTTCGGAATGGTCTGTTGCACATATTTGGGGGTGCTCTTTAAGGCACTCAAATACCCAGGTTGAGGCCGTTTTCGGTGGGCCGAGATAGAAGAATGAAACTGGCTTCATTTCTCCTCAACTTTCACGCCTGATAAATTACAGGTATGTGCATCATAATTCATGAAGGGCATAGGCCTATCCTTAAAAAATTCTTCAACCGCCTTTTTTGAGCCTGCCCATGAGCCGTAATCATCAATAATAAGCACCCCGCCTGGAACAAGCAGATCATAAAGGTGCTCAAGCTCATGCTTTGTGGACTCATACCAATCTGTATCAAGCCTTAGAAGCGCAATCTTCTTGGGTATGGTTTTGGGAATAGTATCTTCGACCTTGCCCTTCACATAGTGAAGCTTTCTCGGCTCATACCCCGTTTCGCCCATAACCTGTTTAACCGTATCAAGCGAGCCAACGGACCATTGCTCGTCATATTGATGATAAAGTTTGTTTGCAGATATATTTGTCGACATGCTTCTATCGACCTCGGTCGGTGCGCTCATGCCCTCATATGTGTCATAAAGATAAAAATCGCGCGGTGCTTTCTCATCTTTGAGTATTTCAGCCAAGATAGCGGTGCAACCACCCTTCCAAACACCGCACTCAACAATGTCACCTTCAATTTTGTGCGCCTTGATATAGTTTGCCGCGCGGTAAGCCGTGTAAAGCCCAGGCCATTTGACCATTGAGAACTCATGATATTTTTTATAAAGGTCAATAAAGCCCTGCTCAATTGCTTCGGGAAATTTTTCTTGTCCACGCGGCCTGTATTTTGAGACCTCCAGCCCCGCCTTACGAAGAAGTCCACGGAGAAGAAAACGGGGTGTTGTGTAGCTACGTGCTGTCATGGGCTATGATTATAAGTCAAAATTATTGGGGCGACCAGTGCTGTTTATATTCATTGTAAAGCTTTGCTTTTTGGGACGCACCATCAGCATTGTAAGAAGCGTTAGGAAAAAGCACGCACCCTCACCCAACGATCCAAACGCGGTTGCAATTAAGAGCCCTGCAATTATACACGCGCCCAAGATTTGATGCGGCTTTACAAGTAAAACGTCATCGAGTTTATAAACGGTTGCAATCATGCCAACCCCGCGCACCAAAAATGCTAATAGAACAGCCAGCGCCGCACCAATCCCGCCAAAGAGCGGGATCAGAATAAAGCACCCAACAATCATGGCCGCCGTTGAAATTATGCTGATGGCAAGATTCCACCCCGCATGGCCCGCCATTGTCATGTAATCTTCGGGCGACCCAAAAGCGGTGTTCACAACAAAGGCCGCCGACAATACAAGCAAAATTGGGTAGGCGTTAGAACAGGTTTCACAGAAAATGCCAGCGACCCATTCACCTAAGAACAAGACACCAAAAGAGCCAAGAACGGCAACCGCAAAACCGACAAAACGCGTCATTGAAAATTCCATCGCAGCGACTGCCACATTGTTTCCACCAAAAAGTGCGCCCATCCGTGGGGCAAGTAATTGGGAAAGCCCCTGTTTTCCAATCAGCAAAAAGCGGCCTAATCTGCTAGCAATAGCGTAATCTGCCGCAACCAGCGCCGAAGAAAGCGCGCCCACCAAAATCAAATCAAAGCCCCGCGATTGTTGATTCAGACCATAGGTGAATAAATTTTTAAGCGCGTATGAAATATCCCACTTTGTAAAGACACGCGCACCCAAACGCGGCCAGATAGGCCCACGGGCAAAAAGTGCGGCCAAGGGAACGAAGAGCGCCAAATTCATGGCCAGCGCCACGCCCTCTTGCGAAGGGAGTGCTATAAAAGCACACAGCAAAAAGAGGGTTTTAAAAATATTTGGCAGCATCTCGTTATAGAGAATGAAAATTTCAACATCCTGTCGCGCACGATAAAGCACGGCAATGATGCGGCGTGCGCACTCTAAAAACAGCATGGGTGAGAGCGATACCAGCCAAAACGCAAAACCAGAAAGAAGGAAAAGTCTCTCTAATAGAGGCGACAGTACAATTAGCAGGACAGTAGCGCCAATTGCGTAAAGGCACCCCCACGCTAGAGCGCGTGCTGTCATTAGCTTTTCTGTTTCTTGTCCATCCTGAATATCGTTAAGGCGCGAGGCGTGATACAAAATCACACTGCAAAATGGCCCCGGAATGAGTAAGCCAATGAGTGTGATTGTTGCGAGCGCAACCATGAAAACCCCAAACGCATCCTTTTCCAAAATCATAGCGCTGAGCCACAAAATCGCGATGTTGGCAATAATGGCTATAAATTTTGAGACAACGCTAACCGAGGCCGATTTAAAATAAGCATTAAAGAGTGACATAAGCTAGAACCAACGCTTCCACCTAAAAATGGCAATTTGGGCAATAAGCAAGGCTACCAAAGCGCCTGTAAATATCCAAAATGCACTTGGGTTTTCGACGCCCGGCATACCCCCGATATTAATACCCATAAGCCCTGTCAGAAATCCAAGCGGTAAAAAAATGGCCGATACAATCGATAGTACGTAAAGGTTTTTATTAAGGCGGTCAGAAAGAAGGGCTGTTAATTCGTCCTGCACAATTTGTGCCCGTTCGCGAATTGAATCTAGCTCCTCAATATAGCGCGTTAATTGGTTATAGTTTTCGCGCAAACGGCGCTTGCTTTGCTCTGTTATCCAGCTCTGCTCGGAAAAAATAAGCTGGTTAATCACATCGCGTTGAGGGGCCATAAATTTTCTAAACACAATGGCTGTGCGCCTGATATCAACGATTTTTTCACGATAAGAAATATCGGCGTTATCCAAAATAGCGTTTTCAATGTCATCTGCTTCTTCAGAAAGCTGGACCAGCGCCTCATCAATATATTCAAACAAACGCGAACAGAGCATTGCTAAAAACTCGCCCGGATCTTTTGGTCCTGTGCCCTCGGAAAGTTTTTCAGCAATATCCTTAATACTACGCAAAGGGCGTCGCTGAAGCGTAATGATACGGTGTGCATCAACCCATATACGCAAGGAAATCATATCCTCAGGATCGGCATTCTCATTCTTGTTAACGCCGCGCAAAATAAGGAGGGCCCCATCACCAATCTCCATATATCTGGGCCTTGTATCGCGCGCCAAAAGTGCATCAATGATAATCTTATCCAAATAGGAAATTTCATTTTCAATCCAGCTACGGCTTTCATTAGCCAAAACATCCAAGTGTATCCAGGCCAAATCATTGGATTTCACCAACGCCGATATCTTATCATGCTTTACGACCTCGGAGCGGCCATTAGGTTCAATGTGCCACGCGTGCAAAATATGGGGGTGTTCTGTCATCTTTATATTTCCTCAGGAATGCCGCCTACAATGAAATGCGAACAAATTAAGTGTGGAGGCAAGGGCAATTCTTTTCAAGTCTATTTCTGTTTGAAGGTTTTTTTGGTAAAAGGGTTTATGAAAAAAATTTCATATATTTCTGGGTCTACACTTCCCTCGCAAAAAGCCAACGCCGTTCATGTCATGAAAATGTGCCATGCGCTTGCCAAGTTATCCGATACTGGGGTTACCTTGCATGGTAAGCGCGGAAATGGGCGTTCGGATATTTTCGAGTATTATGGATTAACCCCCAACTTCACAGTAAAGCGATCCCCCTTTGGGCGCGTAAAATTGTTTTCAGGAATCTTTCGCCTTTTATGGCTGCTCAAGGATATTGGGCTTATTCCCCGCAATCAGATTTTTTACGGGCGGGATGCGCTTGGGCTTTGGTTGCTTTCTTTTTCCAATCACCCGACTTATTTCGAGGCCCACCAGGTTCCCCAGGGAAAAATGGAGCACTGGCTCTGGAGGAGATTATTTAAGCGCCCCTGCTTTCAGGGGCTCGTAGTAATTTCAGAAGGGTTGAAAGCCGATATCCAGAAAACCTTTCCTGAATTAAACACGAAAATCCTTGTTGCCCATGATGGGGCAGATTTAATTGAAAGAAGCCTCAAGCCTGTCCCTGAAAAGGATTGGCGGGGACGCAAAAGAGCGCCCAATATTGGCTATACGGGCTCACTTCACAAGGGTAAGGGCATTGAGCTCATTGTTAAAATCGCGCACCTTTTGCCCGAGATGGATTTTCATGTCATCGGTGGTTCAGCACAACAAATCCAGACCATCAGAGATACGCTTAACCCCAGTGAAAATATTTATTTCTATGGCCATGTTCCTCATGCTGATATTGCCTCTTACATTATACGCTTTGATGTTGCGCTTGCACCCTATCAAAGCGAAATCTTTATAGAGAGTGGCGCAGATATCGCGCGCTGGATTTCTCCACTTAAATTATTTGAGTACATGGCGGCACGCCGCCCTATCATTGGCACAGATATTCCAGCGCTTGGGGAAATTATTCAACATGGACGCAATGGCTATTTGGCCGCACCCGATGATATTGATTTATGGGTCGAGCTTATCTGTCGCCTCATAAAATCAGCCCCACTTGCGCAGGCAATGGGGCTTGAGGCTGAAAAAGATATTCAGGATCAGTTTAGTTGGGCCAATCGCGCCAAAATTATTTCAGAGTTTATTTGAATTCAAAGAGGCGAATATTAACGCCCATCGCATCGTTATCTTCAAGGTTACGTGCGTTTGACTGATTTTGAAATGTGCCCACTGTGCCAGAACCATAACGGTCAAAAACACTATTATCGCCCGGGCTACGCTGGGCGCGGTCACGTTCGACTTCAACACCATAAACTTCTTCTAACGCACGCTCTTCTTTTTCCTCTTGGGTCAAAGGCGTGCGCTTAACTTCTTTGCCCTGCACGTTGGTCTGTGCCTGAAGGGGGGTGGCTACAAATGCAATGCCAAGAGCTAAAGTCAGAAGGAGTGTTTTCATCATAAAATCCTGTTGTTAGTAAGTATCGCCATAGGTGGGTGCATTATATGTCTGTGTGGCTGGGGCAGGTGCGGCCGAATTATAAACGGGCGCAGATGGCGTTGCCTGAGTTTTAGTAGTTTGGTTGCCTTGAATTTTTTGACCTGCTTTTTCCAAATCCTGACCAAATCCCTGCACAGTGTTTTGACATGCGGCAAGTGTGATAACTGAAAAAGAAATGATTAAAAAACGCGATAACATAACATCCTCTAAGACTTTTAATTTAAGGCTTTATAATCGCATGAATCCCAAGAACGTCAAGGTAAAAGAGCCTTAATCGTGTTAAGAAAATGGTGGACCCAATCGGGATCGAACCGACGACCTCTTGCATGCCATGCAAGCGCTCTCCCAGCTGAGCTATGGGCCCTTATTGAAGCGTTCATCTTCAAAAGATGTCAGACCATATGAAATTATTTCATGTCTTTCAAGACAAAATAAAAAGCCCGGTTAAATCCCGGGCTTTCTTTTAAGTGTATCTAAAAGAGAATTACTTCTTCTTTTTAGCTGTTTTCTTTTTCGCAGGCGCTTTTTTCGCGGCAGGCTTTTTCGCTGGTGCCTTAACAAGTGCATCACGGATTTCAGTCAAAAGAACGATGTCCTTAGATGGTGGTGGTGCATCTTTTGCATTTGGATCTTCGGCCTTACGCTTCAGATTGTTCACGCCCTTAACAAGTAAGAACACACAGAAAGCAATAATCAGGAAGTTAATAACAGCATTAATAAACAAGCCGTATGTAATAACGACCGCGCCGGCTGCTTGAGCCGCTTCCATTGTTGGATATTGCTCAAGACCAAGTGTCACAAATTTCTTGGAAAAATCGACACCGTCTGTGAGGAAGCCGATAATTGGCATGATCAAATCGCCAACAGCTGAATTTACAATCGCGGTAAAGGCCGCACCCATGATAATACCAACGGCCATGTCCATAACATTTCCGCGGGCGATAAACGTCTTAAATTCCTTAAACATTTTTAACTCCTTGAAAGATTTAAAAGAATCACTTGCAAAGATTATCCATGAGACACGACTCTACGTCAATAGGGCGAAAAAGGGCATAAAAAACGCCGCAAAAAGCGGCGCTTTCAAATAATTTAAGTGGCTTAGATATTATTCGCCGCGCGCCATACCTACAAAATGCAGGATATATTGGAACAAGGCGATAAAGCTGATGTAAAGATTAAGCGCAGAGGCCCAACCAACACGTGAGGCTGTTTCATCATCATAAGCTGGATTATACATTTCCTTCATCTTTTGTGTTTCCCAAGCAGTTAGTCCTGAGAAAATCAAGATACCAGCGCCTGCAACAACGTTCTGCATCACTGTTGAGGCCATGAACATGTTAACAACACTCAAAATGATAAGGCCGAACATCCCCATGATCAGGAACGATCCCATACCATCCAGATTTTTCTTTGTTGTATAACCAAAAAGGCTAAGCCCGGCAAAGGAAGCGGCGGCCAAGAAAAATGCGCGAGCGATATCTGTTCCTGCATAAACAAGGAAAATGGATGAAAAGCTCAATCCATAAAGCGCGGAAATCAAGAAGAATGAAAACTGTAACTTTCCTGATGACATACGGTCAGGTCTGAAACCGAACCAGACAACGGCTAAGGGTGAAAAGGCCAAGATGATTGCCAAAATTGGGTTTGCATATAAAACACTGACCAAGCCTGAGGCCGCAAATGCGTAAGCCACAAGTCCTGTTGTGAGCACGCCCAGCGTCATACGATTATATATACGCAACATATGTGCGCGCAGACCCGCATCATAGGTTTTAACACCTGTTGCTGCTGTCTGCTGATTACGTGGTTCCATTGTTACTCTCCTTCGTGTGTTAATGGCATGTGTTAATGGCGTAAATTCATACAGTAATATGGGTTAACTGGTCTTAGATTTCAATAGATAGGTATGTTTAGTGTGTTTTATCAAACACCTAGAATATCATCAATAACGGGTAAATTTTCAGCAAGTAGTTTTTGGTTTGAAAGTCTCACGATTCCATTTTGCTTAATATTCACATTACAGGCAAAAAGAGCATCCTTAAAAATAACCTTTGCACCGACAACATACGACCCATCTGATGTAATTTCTTTCAAAACAAGTGGTTCAATAAGCCCATTTAAATCGCGACGCAATGAAACGGCTGGTTCTTCACGCCATTGGATATCATCTGTGCTCTCAACAACAATAAAACGGCCATGGCGTCCACGCACAAACGTAAAGAAAAAACGGATATAATCAAAAAGTGTATCTTTAGTGAGATTAATCGGTGCCTTTTTATTTAAGTCATAAATAGGTGAATTTGTGTAATCAATGGTCTGTATTGTGTCACGCTTGTAAATAACAAAGCGTTTTTTGACGGGCGAAGCCGACCTGTCTGTGATTTCAAAGAGGCGATAACCTGGATAAAATTTTAAAGAGGCACTTAGAATATCAATAGAGCCTGCATCGAGATCCTTAAGATCCAGGCTTTCTTCTAGCAAAGGCAACATGTCCTTTGTTTCTGATTTATTCAGTTTTATATAAGCTAATTGTTGCAACTTTTGATTGCCTTTGTCGTTAAACCTTTTCTTTTCTAGCACAGGATAAGTTTGGGGAAAAGCCTGTCTGCAGAATTGAGGATGATTTTAAAGTGAGAGATATGCACAAAGCATAAGAAGGTAAAAAGAGGGGTTATACAATTTGTATGAAATTTTTTGAGTGTCTAAAATATTTTTAGAAATCAGAATTGACTCCCCTATATCTCAAAGGAGTCGTTTGAATTACGAAACTGTGTGTCGAAATATGGATAAGTATTTAATCCCCATATGCACAGGCTCAAATAAAAACTATTACCTTTATATATTATAAATATTATTAGTAAGATTGTTTCCATGAAACCGTTCCTTGATGTCCTGATAAACAAGAAACCACGAACTCCCACACCCATTTGGTTGATGCGGCAAGCTGGACGCTATCTTCCCGAATATAGGGAACTGCGCGCTGATAAGGGAAGTTTTCTCAACTTGGTTTACGCTCCAGAAGATGCCAAAGAGGTCACACTTCAACCTATTCGCCGTTATCAGATGGATGGCGCAATTCTATTTTCAGATATTTTGATTGTCCCTCACGCACTTGGCGCTGATCTGGATTTTAAAAAAGGGGAAGGTCCTATTTTAAATCATGTCAGGACCAAGAGCGATTTTGAAAAACTCACAAGAGAGCATGAAGGTAAATATTACGAAAAAATTTATGAGACATGCTGTCTCATTCGTAAAGGCCTAGAAGTGGAAGGCTTTGACGAAACAACACTCATAGGGTTTGCAGGCGCCCCCTGGACTGTTGCCTGTTATTTGATACAGGGGCACGGTAAAACAACATTTCCTGAGGCTCAGCGACTGTTGAAAGAAGACAAAGATCTTTTTGATCAGATTATTTCTCTTATTACAGATTCAACAATTACTTATCTCAGTGGGCAAATAGAAGCAGGCGCAGAAGCGATCCAAATTTTTGAAAGCTGGGCCAGCCTTCTGGGGAGCGCTGACTTCAAGCAAGTTAGCCTGAAACCTGTCCAAAAGATTATAAATGCGCTTAAGATAAAATACCCCCATATTCCTATTTTATTTTTTCCTAAAACTGCAAATGAGGCCCATCTCCTTGAAGCGAGCCAGCTGAAGGGGCTTGATGGTTTAAGTTTATCTTATGACGTACCATTATCCTTTTTAAAACAATTGCCCACAACGCTTGTCACACAAGGTAATCTTGATCCTGAGATTTTATTGGCAGGAGGTGAGGCACTTAGCAAGAATGTGCACGATATCATTGACGCAACACGCGACCGTCCTCATATATTTAATCTAGGTCATGGGGTGATTAAGGAAACACCCCCAGAACATGTAGCGCAATTACTAAAAGCCTTGCGGGAGAATTGATTTTGAAAGTTGCTGTTATCTTATTCAATTTGGGCGGGCCGGATGCCCGCGAGAATATTGAGCCGTTCCTCATGAATTTTTTCATGGATAAAAATATTATTGGAGCACCCTTGCCCGTCCGCTGGGCGTTGGCGAAGCTAATTTCTAAGCGGCGCTCTAAACGTGAAGCAGGCGAAAGCTATGGGTTTTTAAATGATCGCTCTCCTCTTCTTGCCAATTCCGAGGCACAAGCACAAGTGCTTGAAGACAAACTTAACTCGGGTAAAACAGACACAAGCTTCAAAGCATTTGTGTGTATGAGCTATTGGCATCCTATGGCCGACGAGGTGGTCCGAGATGTCATATCATGGGGGGCTGATAATATTATCTGCTTGCCGCTTTACCCGCAATATTCAACAACAACGACCAAGACGGCGTTTTCCTATTGGGACAAGGCAAAAAAGCGGGCAAAATGCATAACTCCTGAGATTAAAATTGGGTGTTATCCCTTTGATGAGGGTTTTATCAAGGCCTCGGCAGAAAACGTCTCAAAGAAATTGAAGAAGATGAAGAATGCCCGTGTGCTTTTTTCTGCACATGGCCTTCCCGAAAAAATCATCAAAAATGGCGATCCTTATCAGTGGCAATGTGAGCAATCTGCCGCTAAAATTGCAAAGGCCGCGGGCCTTTCAAAGAAAGACTGGCAAATTTGCTATCAATCGCGCGTAGGCCCACTGAAGTGGATAGGCCCATCGACAGAGGGGGCGCTGGAACAGGCAGCAAAAGATGGTAAAAACGCCCTCATTTACCCGCACGCATTTACGCAAGAGCATGTTGAAACTTTAGTTGAGCTGGGAATTGAATATAAGGAACTGGCAGAAGAGCTGGGCATCAAAAAATATGATGTGGTGGAAACGGTTGGGACATCTACCTCATTTATCAAAGGCCTTTCAGATATTGTTGAAGAGGCTCTGGGTAAAGACGCAAAGGTAGCCTCTTCTGAAAATAAGGTTTACGTGTGTGCCAAGAAAAGACTTTGCCCGCCAGAATTTAAAAATTGTCCTTGCGTGGGGATACGATAAGGCCCATATCTAAGCTATGAGTATTTTTCTCCTTGAGCATTATTCTTGGCTAAAAGCCCTGCATGTGATTTCTATTATCGCATGGATGGCTGGCCTTCTCTATTTGCCACGCCTTTTTGTTTATCACAGTGATGTGGTACATGGGTCGGGCATGGATAAAACATTTCAAGTTATGGAACGCCGCCTGCTGCGCTTTATCATGAACCCTGCTATGATTGCCGCCTGGGTTTTTGGCGGGCTTATGATAGCGGCCAACCCAGCTTTGTTTGATAGCGGTTGGCTCCACGTTAAATTGACATGTGTTATTCTTTTGAGCGTGCTTCACATGGTTTTTGCAAAATGGCGTAAGAATTTTGCAACAGGGCGCAATAATCGTTCGGCTAAATTTTATAAAATCTGGAATGAGGCCCCTACGCTTCTTATGGTTATTATTGTGGTCATGGCAATTGTTAAACCATTCTGATTTTTATTTTATATAAAACATTTGACTTTACTTAAGCCTCTGCTATAACTGTAATTGTCTTAGACAAAACCCCAACATTTATGACTAAAAAGCGCCCCAAATGGCTGCGCTATGTGACTAAGACACACAAGAAAGAATAACTTTCCACATTTGAAAACAAGCATAAGTCAAAGTGATAGCGGACAACGCAACCATTCCCCAACATATAAATAACGCATGAATTTAGAAGCATGAATTTACAAGATTTAAAAACACGCAGCCCGGCTGATTTGCTGGCCTTTGCCGAAGAACTCGAAATCGAAAATTGCGGCTCGATGCGCAAACAGGACATCATGTTTGCCGTCCTGAAGTCTTTAGCCGAGCAAGGCGCGCCCATCACAGGTTCAGGTGTCTTAGAAGTATTGCAAGATGGATTTGGATTTTTAAGATCACCAGAAGAAAACTACCTTCCCGGACCAGATGATATTTATGTTTCCCCAAGTCAGGTGCGCCGATTTGGCTTGAGAACTGGTGATGTTGTTGAGGGTGAAATTCGTGCCCCAAAGGATAATGAGCGTTATTTTGCGCTTTTGAAAGTCGACACCATTAATGGTGAACTGCCTGAAAAAACACGCCATCGCATTAATTTTGATAACTTAACGCCGCTTTATCCCGAGCGTAAAATCAAAATGGAAATTGATGACCCAACCGAAAAGCACACAACACAACGTGTGATGGAGCTTGTTTCTCCTATCGGATTTGGTCAGCGCGCCTTGATTGTTGCGCCCCCGAGGACGGGTAAAACAGTTATGCTGCAAAATATTGCAACATCAATTGCTAAAAACCATCCCAACGCCTATCTCATCGTGCTCTTGATTGACGAACGTCCAGAAGAAGTAACAGATATGGCGCGTTCCGTGCGTGGTGAGGTTATTTCTTCTACTTTTGATGAGCCAGCCTCTCGCCACGTTCAGGTTGCTGAAATGGTGATGGAGAAGGCCAAGCGTTTGGTTGAACATAAGCGTGACGTTATTATTCTGCTCGACTCCATTACGCGTCTTGCACGGGCTTACAATACTGTTGTGCCCTCCTCTGGTAAGGTTTTAACTGGGGGTGTTGATGCTAACGCACTTCAGCGTCCAAAACGTTTCTTTGGTGCTGCTCGTAACATTGAGCAGGGCGGGTCTCTTACCATTATTGCAACGGCCCTGATTGAAACTGGCTCGCGTATGGACGAGGTCATCTTTGAAGAATTTAAAGGGACAGGTAACGCCGAGATCGTACTTGATCGTAAAATTTCTGACAAACGTGTCTTCCCTGCGATTGATATTCAGAAATCTGGAACACGTAAGGAAGAATTGCTCGTTGACCCTGCGACCTTGCAGAAAATGTGGGTACTGCGCCGTATTCTTAATCCGATGGGAACAGTTGATGCGGTAGAATTTTTGCTTGGTAAGATGAAATCGACCAAGTCCAATGACGAATTCTTTAATTCAATGAATCAGTAGGTCTGTGTTATGTTTGTGCCGTTTTTTTCTGCGCATACATTTAAGAGAAGCCCCACATTTTTAATTTTATTTTCCCTGTTTTTTCTTTCGGCTTGTGCTGGACAATATCTAGACAGTGTGACTTGGTGGGATCAGAATAAGGATCGCGTCGTAGATCGTGTGAAACAGGATTTTGAGCGCCGTAACTTTGCCGTGGGTAGCCCTGTCTATCTGCGTATCTTTAAAAGGTCGGCCATTTTGCAAGCATGGCTGCGTGATGAGGTCTCAGGCGACTACGTGCTTTATAAAACCTATCCCATTTGTAAATTTTCTGGCGAACTTGGGCCTAAGCTCTATGAAGGAGATCTGCAGTCACCAGAGGGATTTTATACAGTTGAGCCAGGCTGGATGAACCCTAATAGTCAATATCACTTAGCATTTAACATTCAATATCCGAATAAATACGATCGTGCCTATGGACGCACTGGCTCCTTCATAATGGTGCATGGCGGCTGCAAGTCCGTTGGATGTTATGCAATGACTGATAAACAGATCGAGGAAATTTATGCCATTGTTGATTTAGCACATCAATATGGGCAACGCTCTGTACCGATTGATATCTTTCCTTTTCATATGACCGAGCAAAATCTTATAGAGCACATCGACTCTCCTTGGTATCCATTTTGGCGCAATCTACAGGTCGGCTATCTTTTGTTTGAAGATACAAAACGCCCACCGCTCGTCGGCGTTAAGGGTGGTGCTTATGTCTTTGGAAGTATTGCTTTAAACTAGAGCCTCTGCCGCTTTTGGAAGAATGCGTTCGCATTTAATTAAAATCTTATTCAATTTTGAAACGATAAAGCTAGCCCATGCGCCCAAAGTATGGTGAGATGAGAATATAGGTTTACATAATAATAATATAAAAAACCTTAAACAATAAATCTTATTCTTGTGGTGGTTAGTTAATGTCTCTTTCGTCTTCGCATGACAAAATGAAGCCAATCCGTTCTTTTGAAGCGGTGTTGCTTGTCTGGAGCCTATTTTTTGTATGCACAATTATCGGTGTTTGTGCATTATCCCTAAAGGCGCATGCGTTCACTACAGAAAATATCAATCAAGTAGGGCTTGATGCTGCAAGGGCATCACTAGATACAACATCGACATCCTCCAATTCTGGCAGAGACGGCTGTGTTCAAATCCTGCAGTCAGCGCATTTTGTTAATTCTCCTTCATCTGCATATGCAGAACAAAATGCCAATGCCATGAACCCAACCCGGCGCAAAGCCGGTCAAGCCGCTGCGCTTAGTTTAATGCTTGGGGTGCGAATTGCCATACCACCCATCAAAAAGCGCAGCGATATACCTTCTGAAGTTGCCCCTGCAGTCTGGATGCAAACTTACGATAACCCCGCACTCGCCGTAAGCGCATACAGAAACTGTAAAAAACAAGAGGCGCTTTATAGAAGTCGGTAAATGATACTTGTCTTTCATAATTGTCAGGTTGCCCCGCCCGCTTATGTAAGATGATAGTTTTGTTTACCTGCATTTGGATCGTACCAGAAACAAGTGCTTTGAGCCCCTCACAGACCGCCATATCTGTGGGGGGTTTCTAATTGAGGAAAGAAAGCCAGGAAGGCATTGTTTCCCCAAGACCAAATATGGCAATACACCAGATTGCAAAAACCAGAACAATATTGGCAACAAGCGATATCCATGTTGTGTGGCCACGCTGAAAGTTAATACCCCCCTTGACCGCCTGCCCTGTAAGAGCTCTCAGAGTTGATTTTAATGATTTACGCCCCATAAACTCAACTAGCGCAATATTGAGAATAAGCCCTAGCAAAAAGACGCCAATATCTAAAGCGGCCTCTTTAACCATATTGGGCGGCTGGGTAAGAACTTCACGCAAGGGCGTAAAATTGTAAAGCGCCTGTAATAATCCTGCGCCCCCCAGCCCATAAACGAGAGAGCTATATCGGGTGCGTCTGGTTAGTCCGTGGAGAGCTCGCTTCGCATATCGCACATTTTCAAGATGTGTGTTGGCAGTAGTTGTGTAGCGATAACGCTTAACTAGAAGACTTGCCGCCCTGCTCTCTGGTGCGCGAGCGCCCGCGATAAATGTTTCCCTAAAAAGTCTTTTTTGAGTGAGATTCTTTAGCGCGCTCAAAGCTGTGGTTTTTTGGGTTGCCGCCCGCTTTAATTGGCCACGCTCTGCGCGCATGTAATCATCAAGAATGGGAGGGCACTCGGCTATCAGGGCATTGCGTCCGATGATGTCCAGTTCATATGATTTTTCTCCATCTGTAATTAAGAGCGTTCCGAAAGGCAGATTAAGCGTGTAATGAATTTCTTTGTCGTGCTCTTTTTCCTGAGGTGCAATCATGAGGCTTAAATTTTCGCTTTTGTAGAGCATGTCTGCTTTGAGTAACAGAGCTCGCTTTAGGCCCGCTGGACTATCGCCATTGACGTGAAATTTTGTCTGTGCGGTGACAAGGCTTTTAAGAGTGGTTGTTGTCGACCTCGTTCCATTACATGCACCACAAACACTCTCCCCCCGCCCATTACAGGCACGACAAGCGGTTTGACCGCGTCCAGCGCATGTCCCGCATACGGTTTGTCCTCGGCCCTGGCACAATGTGCACGTTACCTGTTTGCCAGGCTGTGCGCCTTGCATGCGACCCGTTCCACGGCAATTGCGACAGGGTGTGTTTTTGCGTCCCGAGCATCCATTGCATGTTGATTGTCCGCGTCCACCACATGTTTGGCAAGATGAGCTGCCCTGCCCATGACATTGAGCGCATTCTTCGTGGGCACAATAGGTTTTGGAAAGCTCTTTTATTCGATGTGTTTTTGACGGCCCAAGCCCCTTTGCGGAATCGTCTATTATAGCCTTGCGCACAAGATTAAAATCTGACGTGTCGAACTGTGCGGCTTCAAGCGCGTGGCGCTTTTCATTGAGCGCATTTATACTTGGGAGCGCTTCACCTGATGCTTGTTTACCCGCGACCGCTTGTGTTTCGCATGCACAGTGAAGCGATATTGTGGTGTGTGCCTCTACCTTATAAATTTTACCCGTATAAGACTTTATTGAGAGCGCGTCCTGTTTGTCGATATTTCCATGTAACTCGGCATTTATTTTGGCCAATATAGCTTTCTGCGCTGGCTCTGATAGCACATAGGCGTTGTCGTCTGGCATGTCTGGCGGTGTTTGGGTTATCATGTTTTAAGCATACTATTGAAAGAAGGCTTTAATAAAGCCTCTAATTTGAGTAAGGTCACGAAATTAAAAGGAAATACTATGTCTAAGACACCGCACGCGGACACAATTTTTGCGCTCTCGACGCCATACGGCATGTCGGGCGTGGCGATCATTCGCCTTTCTGGATCAGGGGCGTATAGTACCGCGTTGGAAATTAGTGGAAAAAGTAGTTTAGTGACGCGCAAAGCGACATTATGCAAACTTGTTGATCCTGTTTCACGTGAAACATTGGATCATGCAGTGGTTGTCTATTTTAAAAATCCTGAAAGTTACACAGGGGAAGATTGCGTAGAGATTCACTGCCATGGCTCTGTTGCGGTTATTGAAGCTTTGTTGGAGGCCCTTGCTAAGATTAAGGGGTTGAGATTGGCAGAGCCTGGGGAATTTACGCGCCGTGCCTTTGAAAATGGAAAAATGGACTTAACGGAGGCAGAAGCGGTGGCCGACCTGATTCATGCCCAAACGCAGCTTCAAAAGGATCAGGCGCTGTCCCAGTTAGAGGGTAATTTGGGAAGGCTTTATCAAGGTTGGGCGGACAGGTTGAGGCATGCATTAGCTTACGTCGAGGCTGCCATTGATTTTGCCGACGAGGAATTGCCCGATAATGTTTTATCATCTGCAAAAGACGACCTTGTAATTCTTAAGGACGATATTGCAAACCACCTTAATGATAATCGCCGCGGTGAAATGTTGCGCGACGGCGTACGCGTGGCCGTGATTGGTGCCCCTAATGCGGGCAAATCAACCCTGATGAACGCTTTGATGCGGCGCGATGTGGCGCTTGTCTCTAATATTCCCGGAACAACGCGCGACGTGCTTGAAGGCCATCTAAATATTGGCGGCGTCCCCGTTATTTTAAGCGATACAGCCGGTTTGCGCCCTGAGCAATTAACGGATGAAGGCCAAGACGGTATTGAGAAAGAGGGTATAGCGCGCGCGCTAAAGGTGGCACAGGCGGCGAATATTAAAATTCTGGTTTTTGACGCCTCCCAAGAGATAGTCACCCAACAAAACACGCTTCAATTGGTCGATGAAAGGTCAATTTTAGTTGCAAATAAATGGGACGAAAAGGCCGCCGATATTGATGAAGATGTTTATATTCCGATTTCCGCAAAGAATGAAGAAAATTTAGGCGGGCTTCTGAAGGAAATTGAGCGCCGTGCCAAGGAAATACTTGGGAAGACAGGCTCGCTCTCATTGACGCGTAAGAGGCATCGCATTGCTCTTGAGGAATCTTTGGAGGCCTTGGGTCGCGCGCTGGTTGCGCCACAAATAGACTTAATGAGCGAGGATATTCGTCTTGCAATCCGTGCAATAGGTAATATTACGGGGCGTGTTGATGTTGAAAATTTGCTTGATGTTATCTTTCAAGATTTTTGTATCGGAAAGTAGTTTCCGTAATCTCCTTTATTTTCTGGCAAGATTTCTCATTTTGCGCTATATGAATGCGCATGAGCTCAAACGATCAAAAATATGATGTCATTGTAATCGGGGGCGGCCATGCAGGATGCGAGGCCGCAGCTGCCAGTGCACGCATGGGCGCACAAACGGCGCTCGTGACACATAAGCTCGATACGATTGGTACCATGTCCTGTAATCCTGCCATAGGTGGTTTGGGGAAAGGGCATTTGGTGCGTGAAGTTGATGCGCTTGATGGGCTTATGGGGCGTGTCATTGATAAGGCAGGCATCCAATATCGTATGTTGAACGCCTCAAAAGGGGCGGCTGTTCGCGGCCCGCGCGCGCAAGCTGACCGCGCTCTTTATAAACAGGCAATGCAAGAAGCGCTCGCAGAGCAAAATAATCTGGAGTGTGTTGCTGCCGCAGTGGAAGATATAATCATTGAGGACAATGCTGTGTGCGGTGTCGTTTTGGAAACGGGCGAAGAAATGCACGCAAACGCCGTTGTCATCACTACTGGAACGTTTTTGCGCGGTATCATTCATCGCGGGAAAGAGCAAATATCCGCAGGTCGCGTTGGTGAAAAACCCTCTACTGGATTGGCGCTTACACTTGAGAAACACAAATTCCCGCTGGGGCGCCTGAAGACAGGTACGCCCGCACGTATTTACAAGCATTCAATTGACTGGAGCAAGTGCATTGAGCAGCCTGGGGACGAAACCCCGCAGCCTTTTTCTTTTTTAAACAATGAGATAGAAGTGCCGCAGATCTCCTGCTATATAACGCATACAAATGAGAACACCCATAAGGTTATACGAGACAATCTGCACCAAGCCCCCCTTTACTCAGGACAAATTAAAGGTCAGGGCCCGCGCTATTGCCCGTCTATTGAGGATAAGGTCACACGCTTTGCTGATAAGGAACAACACCAGATTTTCCTCGAGCCTGAGGGTCTAGAGAGCGATCTTGTCTATCCTAATGGTATTTCAAATGCGCTTCCTATAGACGTACAGGAGAAAATGTTGAAAACCATTCGTGGTCTTGAAAATTGCCGCGTTGCGGAATGGGCCTATGCCATTGAATATGACTATGTTGATCCGCGCTGCTTATCACGCACGCTAGAGACATCGCAAATTAAAAGCTTGTTTCTGGCTGGGCAAATTAATGGCACGACCGGATATGAGGAGGCAGCTGCGCAAGGGTTAATGGCGGGCATTAATGCAGCCCTGTCATCAAATGGCCAAAATGTTTCACGTGAAACATCACGCTTTATTCTTGATCGCTCGCAAGCGTATATCGGTGTTTTAATAGATGATTTGGTAAATAAAGGTGTAAGCGAGCCTTATCGTATGTTTACTAGTCGCGCAGAATATCGCCTGACTTTGCGTGCGGATAATGCAGACGCGCGCCTAACAGAATTGGGTATGCACATTGGTTGTGTTGGAGGCGCTCGCGCAGAGGCCTGGACACAGAAAAAAGAAAAGCTAAACAAGGCCCTGCTCCTCGTGCAGAAGCTTAAGGCAACACCAAATACATTAAAAGAACATGGTGTAAATATTAATCAGGACGGGCGCTATAGAACAGTTTATGACCTTCTGCGCTATCCTAATATTGGCTGGCAAGAATTGGAAAAAATCTGGCCTCAGTTGTCTAGCTTGGCATTTGACATTAAGGAGCAGATTGAAATAGATGCGACCTACAGCGGTTACATGGCGCGACAAGAAAGTGATATTGCGGCCTTTAAAAAGGATGAAAATCTAGAAATCCCAGGCAATCTTGAGTATTCAGCTATAGGGTCACTTTCGAATGAGGTTGTGCAAATCCTAAAAAGCAATCGACCTGATACGCTGGGCGCGGCCTCGCGTCTGCAAGGGATTACGCCAGCCGCGGTTGTGGCCATCCTTCGTCACATCAAAGCCAATGAAGGTAAGCGCAGTGAAAAAGCCGCTTGATGCCCAAATTGACACGTCGCAGGAGGATAATCTGCAAATCTATTTGCGCCTTCTTGAAAAATGGCAGCCTAAAATCAACTTGGTGAGCGGGCAACAGGATGTAAATAGCTATTGGGAGCGCCACTTTGTAGATAGCGCGCAACTGGCAGCGCTGGTAAATACTAATGACAAAACATGCGTCGATTTGGGTAGCGGGGGAGGTTTTCCGGGCCTTGTTCTGGCCATTACCACAGACTTGCACGTTACGCTTATTGAATCAGATCAGAGAAAATGTAGTTTTCTGCGCACTGTTTCACGTGAAACAAATGCCAATACAGAGGTTGTCAATTCACGTATTGAAGGCGTTGAACCAATGCAGAGTTGCCCAGATATCATTACAGCGCGCGCCCTAGCGCCGCTTTTAGAGCTGCTTAACTATTGTTTTATTCTTTTTCCCGCTATGAGTAAGGCGCACACACGGCTTCTATTTTTGAAGGGTGCGCAATGGGAAAGTGAAATTAAAGACGCCCAAAAACATTATAAATTTGAGTTCAAGAAACACCAAAGCGTGACACATAATGAGGCGCAAGTTCTAGAAATTTCATCGGTAAGACCAATTTAATAGCTTAACGCTTGTGTATAAGGCTTAAAGTAACTTATCAAAAGTTTGATTTTTCCTATAAATTTCATTTATATATAAAACATTATTAAATCTGCGTTACCCCCGAGGGAGTGTGTCATGACATCACCGACAACACGGTATATTGCAATTGTTAATCAAAAAGGCGGCGTTGGAAAAACAACAACGGCAGTAAATCTGGCGACTGCGTTGAGCGCGATGGGTAAAAAGGTTTGCCTGATCGACTTTGATGCACAGGGAAACGCCTCTACTGGCTTGGGTGTTCGCCGTTCAGAGCTTAAGGCAAGCTCGTACGATTTATTGTTTGGCGAAGAGAGCTTCGAAAGCCTTGTTATGCAAACAAAAATTCCAAATTTGGATATTGTACCCTCCTCAATTCACTTGTCCGGCGCAGAGATCGAATTGGTTGATAAAGAACATCGTGAATATGTGTTGCGCAATAAAATCAGTGCTAGCACACGTTATGATTATATTATTATGGATTGCCCACCATCCTTGACGCTTTTGACGCTCAATGTGCTTGTTGCGGTTCAGTCCCTCATTGTTCCACTTCAATGTGAGTTTTTTGCGCTTGAGGGATTAAGCCACCTGACGAAAACGATTAACCGTGTGCGTAAGCTGTATAATCCTGATTTGGAAATCCAAGGCGTTGTTTTAACAATGTATGACAGACGTAACAATCTTTCTGCCCAAGTTGAAAAAGACGTACGGGATCATTTTGGCGACATTGTTTACCAGACGGTTATTCCAAGAAATGTAAGGTTATCAGAAGCCCCCTCTTACGGACTTCCAGCAATTGTTTACGATATGAAGTCAACTGGCGCAAAGGCGTACATTAAATTTGCAGGCGAAGTCATCAGAAGAGAGAAAGAACAGACAGCAGAAACAACGGAAAGACTTGCCTCGTGAGCGATACAAAGCAAAATAAAGCCCAAAAGTCCCCCAAAAAAGACGATCCCTTTTCAGCCTTAGAAAAAAGCTTCAAAAAACGAGGTTTGGGGCGGGGTTTGGAGGCTCTGTTCGAGGACGAGGAAGCAACTTATCCACAGTTTAGTCCACAGGAACAAACGCCCCAAAAGCAAAGACGTATGATTGCCATAAGTCAGATTTCCCCTGGGGCTTATCAGCCAAGAACGATTTTTGACGAAAATGCCCTTGCTGAGCTGGCAGCATCAATGAAAGAGCACGGTGTTTTACAGCCATTACTTGTACGCGTCAAAAAGTCAGACGGAGAGATTAATGCTGAAGAATTTGAGATTATTGCGGGTGAGCGTCGTTGGCGCGCAGCGCAAAAAGCAGGAATTCATGAAATTCCTGTCATTATCAGAGAGTTTTCAGACAAAGCCGCGCTTGAAATTGGCCTGATTGAAAATCTACAGCGCGAGGACCTTAATCCACTTGATGAGGCGCGCGCATTAAAGCAGTTGATGGATGAGTTTGAGTATACACAGCAAGAAGCCGCAGAATCCATGGGTAAAAGTCGTCCGTACGTCGCCAATATGGTGCGTTTGATGAGCCTGCCTATTGAGGTGCGCGATTATATTGAACGTGGCGAATTAACCGCTGGTCATGCGCGAACGTTAATTACCGCTGATAACCCACTGGAATTGGCGCGCGAGATAGTTGCTAAAAATTTGAGTGTGCGTGCAACAGAGGCGCTTTCAAAGTCAAAGAAAAAGCCTTCTCAATCTCCTAAGAAGGCTAAGCCGCAAAAAGACGTAAATACAATTGCTCTCGAAAATGAGGTGTCAGACGCACTAGGCATGGTTGTTTCAATAGATATGGTGAACAACAAGCAAGGCACGCTGAATGTTGCTTTTAAAAACTTGGATCAATTGGACGAGCTTATTAAGAAATTGACACTGCGTAGTTAAGTTAAGCGCTTTTTCGCAGGGTTGCACCAACTATAAATTGCCCCAAAAGAACAAAAGGTTCATACCCTGTTTGCTTAGATTGCGATTCGATGTCGAGTAGTTTTTGAAGCATTGTTGTTAGATAGCCCTCAGACCAGTTTGATAGACTTGAATCAAAAAGCTTTTCAACTTTGAAAAAAAGTGGCGGAGATAGCTTCTTTTTGGCTTCAAGCTGGCTTTGGCCTTGCGCCATGAGCTGCTTCACAAATAAAAGCTTTTTGTAATGGTTTTGCAGGGTTCTAAGGATGGTCATAAACTCTACACCGTCATTCTGAAGAGTATCCAGTATCTTCACGGCCTGCGTTGTTTGAGAGAGCGTTGTTGCATAACAAAGATCTTCAAGTGAGCGTACGCCGCCATCCCCACAAGCTATCATTGCCTCTTCAAGCGTTACGGGCGAACTGTCTTTGCCTTTGTAAAGGATAAGTTTTTCAATTTCGTTTCGTACGCGTCGTCGGTCACCTTTTAGGGATTCAGATAGCCACAAGAGCGCGTCTCTATTGGGTTGTGGCATATTTTGGTGTCTGAAAATGTCCCCTATAATACGATTCAAGTCGCGTTCTTCCTCAACATAGCAGGCCAGTGAGGCTGCATTCTTGGCCGTTTCGCAGAGCTTGCGTAATTTCGAGCGCGGGCTAAGTTCGCGCGCCTCTATGATAATTAAAGTTTCGGAGTTGGGTGACGCCAAATAGGCCTTCAAGGTAGGTTCTATTTTGTCACCACCATCTGTGATGCGCACAAGACGTCTGCCCCCCATCATGGATACAGCATTGGCCTCGTCTGACAATTTCGCAGGATCAGTAGCTATATCATCTTCTGAGAGAACGCTCACATTAAAGGGGTCGTTTAGGTCTTCAACTACGGTTTTGCCAAGGGCTTCGGCGCGCTCCTTCATTAATCCGTAATCAGGCCCATAGACAAGAATTGCCGCAATTGTAGAGGGCGGGCTTTTTAAAAAGCTTTCAGTGTCTCTGTAAGCGACTTTCATTTACAATCTATCAAGGGTAAAGGCAGTTTTTTGTTCAATTTGGCGTGCAATATCACGTAGAGCATTCTCACGTGTGCGACGTTCACTAACGCGTGTTGCATATTCGTCGGCGATGATGTTGAAACTGGCGAAAGTTTCGGCGCGCGCTCTCAAGAGGACTTCGCCTGTCAAAATATCAGTTAATACAAACGGAACTATAATTTCTAATTGCGCGCGCGTGGCTTCTGCGCCAACAGTAATGTCTAACTCTCGGCGTATCTCGCGAATAGGCAAAACATCAAGTTTGTAAAACGCTGTTTCGGGACGACCCGCAACATAGAAGCGATCAATTAATTCATTGCGCAGTATTACGCCCTCCTGATCGGGGATATTTGCAATTGATACTTTGTTAAGTGCTGATTGTAGGTATGCTGTTTCACCCGAAGGCACGCCCTGCTTTTTGGCATAAATTGGTTCAAAGCCACAAGATGCCAGAGGAAGCAGAGAAAGAGCCGAGAGTAAAATAAGGGATTTACGCATGTCAGTTGCTCACCACCAAATTGATGATGCGGTTTGGCACATAAATAAATTTGCGTAAATTCATACCATCAATAGCGCGTGCAATATCATCATTAGCAAGCGCTAACTCTTTAGCCTCTTCTTCTTGTGCGTCGCGAGGTAAGTGTATGGTCGTCTTGACCTTGCCATTGACCTGAATGGCAATTTTAACTGAATCTGTTTTCAGCAAGCTTTCATCAACGATTGGCCAGCTTTCAAAAACAAGCATGGTTTCGTTACCCATAAGCGCCCATGCCTCTTCTGCCAAGTGAGGCAATATAGGGTTCATGCATTGTGCAAGGTAGGCTAGCGCCTCCCTCAAAGCAAATAAGTCCCCGACTTCATTGGTATCAAGCCTGTGCGATTCAATCATGTTGGACAGTTCGCGCAATCGTGCCACCGCCTTATTCATATGGAAGTTATCAAAATCCTGCGCAACATCACGTGCAGTCATGTGTGCTTTGCGACGCAACTCTAATGCCCTATCCGATAGTTTGTCGGGACATTTCTCAGGGGCATTTTTTGCAGCCTCAATATTCTCGATAAAAATTTTATGCAGGCGGTTAATATATTTCCATGCGCCGTCTACCCCGTTTTCAGTCCACTCAAGATCGCGATCAGGCGGAGAATCGGAGAGAATAAAAAGGCGTGTTGCATCCGCACCATAGCTCGAGAGAATATCCTCAGGATCAACAACATTTTTCTTTGATTTGGACATTTTTTCAACGCGTCCAGCCGTAACGGGTGTCCCCGCATCAACCATGACATAACCACCATTGTGACCTTCCTGAACTTGTGTCGGGAAAAGCCATTTGTCATTTTCATCCTTGTAGGTGATATGTGTGACCATGCCCTGCGTGTAAAGTCCTGTAAAAGGCTCATCAATATTAAGGTACCCACAATCACGCATGGCTTTTGTAAAGAAACGTGCATAAAGAAGGTGTAGGACAGCATGCTCTACGCCCCCAATATATTGATCAACACCTAGCCAGTAATCGGCCTTTTCTGAGTTATAGGGTAGATCCGTGTTACGTGGGTCACAATAACGTGCAAAATACCAGCTAGATTCAAAAAACGTATCAAAGGTATCCGTTTCGCGCTCGGCCTTACTTCCGCAGCTAGGGCAAGTTGTTTGCTTCCATGTCGGGTGATGGGCCAGTGGGTTGCCTGGTTTGTCGAAAGACACATCCTCAGGAAGCTCTACCGGGAGCTGGTCTTTGGGTACAGGCACAACACCACACTTGTCACAGTGGACAAACGGGATTGGGCATCCCCAATAGCGTTGACGCGACACACCCCAATCTCTCAAGCGGTATTGTGTCGTGCGTGTGCCGATGCCCAATTCTTCAATCTTGGACATGGTTTTTTCTTTAGCCTCATTGACGGTAAGCCCATCAAGAAACTGAGAATTAACAAGAAGGCCATCATCTGTGTAGGCCTCGCCTTGGAGGGCAAAGCTTTCTTTGCTTTCGCCATCTGGGCAAATCACAACGGGAATATCGATATTGTATTTCTGAGCAAATTCGTAATCGCGCTGGTCGTGTGCCGGCACACCCATGACGGCTCCTGTTCCATAGTCCATCAGCACGTAGTTACCGATATAGAGCGGGATTTCAATCTCCGGGTCGAACGGATTGATAATTTTGTAGCCTGTATCAAATCCAATTTTTTCGGCCTGCTCAATGGCGGCCTCGGATGTACCAACGGCCTCACACGCTTTTTTGAAGGCGTCAAAGCCTTGCTTGCCTGCTGTCAACCTAGATGTAAGCGGATGATCAAGTGAAAGCGCTGCAAAGGTAACGCCAAAAATAGTGTCAGGGCGTGTTGTATAGACCTCAAAGGACATATCACTGTCTTTGATCTTCAGTGTAAAAGTGACACCCTCTGACTTCCCAATCCAGTTTTTCTGCATAATGCGCACCTTTTCAGGCCAGCGCTCAAGCGTATCCAGATCGTTCAATAATTCATCCGCATAATCCGTGATTTTTAAAAACCACTGATTAAGCTTTTTGCGCTCAACAGCAGCGCCTGTGCGCCACCCCTTCCCGTCAATTACCTGCTCATTAGCGAGAACAGTGTTGTCAACAGGGTCCCAGTTCACAACGGATTCTTTGCGGTAAGCCAGCCCTTTTTCGTAAAAATCAAGGAACATGGCCTGTTCGTGTTTGTAATATTCAGGATGGCAAGTTGCGATTTCCTTGCTCCAATCAAGAGACAGCCCCATAGATTTTAGTTGCTTGCGCATGCCGCTAATATTGGCGTAGGTCCACTCCGCAGGGTGACGATTATTATCAATCGCCGCATTTTCGGCAGGCAATCCAAAGGCATCCCACCCCATAGGGTGCATCACATTATAGCCACACGCCTTACGATAGCGGGCAACAACATCCCCCAAAGAATAATTACGGACATGCCCAACGTGAATGCGCCCTGATGGGTAAGGAAACATCTCGAGCACGTAATATTTCTTTTTGCTTTCATCCTCTGATGGGGTGAAGGCACCTACCTCTTCCCATTTTTCACGCCACTTGGCCTCGGTTTCTTGAATATTGTAACGGGTCATAACTACTGCTTTTGGTTATTATTGAGATTCCTGAATGCGGTACTGTCTTGCGCGTGTCAGGATGGCATCCTCAAGTTTGCGTCCCGTATTGGGGTCAACGGCCGCATCAACCCAGCCACTTCCTGACTTTGTTTGTTTAAAGACATTAACCTTAATGCCACTGGCCTTCAATTCCTTACCAAGAACCAGAACATTTGTTTTAATGCGCTCGTTCGGGCTTTCTGCTGCAGAGTACCAGTCTGTAATAATTGTGCCCCCAAATGGGTCGGCCGATACGATGGGCATGAAGGACACCGTGTCTAGAGCTGCGCGCCACAGGTAACTATTAACTGTGATGACATCTGGATTAGATTTATTATCCTTACGCCCAAGGAAGCCACCTTTTCCGAAAATGCTCGGGCTTTCCTCGTAAATATCGTTTGTGCCAACGGCAGCGCGGTCTATCCCTGTCGGATATTTTGCCTCACTTTCAACATTCCCGCAGGCAGAGAGAGCAAGGAGAGAGACGAGAGCCACTAGCTTATAAGAGGATGAAAAAGGCGATGTCATAAAATTATTCCAATCAATTTTTTTTAAATGATATGTTGTTGTTCTAAGAGGTAGCATGGCGCTTGCCCTGTGACAAGAGGACCGCGCTCTAGCGCCCAAAAAGTGCACGTATTTCTATTAAATACGCACGGGACGGAAAAATCCCCTTGTTGCAAAAATGCAACCATTTTCACCAAAAAACGGACTAAGCGTTCCGATTTCTTGTAATCACTACGAAATCAGCAAAAATGATAAACGTGTTAATTGACGATTCTTTTGGCACAACCTAGCGACCTTAAATTTAAGGTCAAAACAAACAATGGTTTTATTTAATTGCGAATAATTGGAGGATTTAACCATGAAAAAAGTACTACTTAGCAGTGCTGCTATTTTGGGTCTAGC
>CEPV01040748.1_pt1 | contig 137578 bp, 126 predicted proteins | sample 530451 | NCBI WGS metagenome assembly CEPV01 (sample SAMEA2620097, study PRJEB7988) | marine metagenome | isolation source: saline water (ENVO:00002010), including
GCGTTCATGAAGAAAAGCATATACCCCAACGAGCAGACATTCTACCAGCAGATTGAGGAGGGCGATCGATGGCAGCCGCTGCCCTTTATGGAAGAACTAAAAGAAAAGGCCAAGGGGGAAGGACTGTGGAATCTTTTTTTGCCGGAGAGCGAATACGGTGCCGGGTTGACCAATTTTGAATACGCGCCACTTTGTGAAATCATGGGGCGCTCGCCGATGGCACCGGAGGTGTTCAACTGTTCTGCACCGGATACGGGCAACATGGAGACCCTCGTCCGGTACGGCAATGAGGATCAAAAAAGAAAGTGGCTCGAACCGTTGCTGAACGGTGAAATTCGCTCTGCTTTTTGCATGACCGAACCCGACGTGGCGTCCTCGGATGCCACGAATATCCGGGCGAGCATTGTCCGAGATGGCGACGAGTATGTGCTGAACGGAAATAAATGGTGGGCCTCGGGTGCCGGGGATCCCCGCTGCAAACTCTTTATTTTTATGGGCAAAACCGATCCCGACGGCCCGCGTCACATGCAGCAGTCGATGATATTGGTACCGGCAGATGCTCCTGGTGTCAAATTCGTCCGAACGCTTCCGGTCTTTGGTTATGATCATGCCCCCCACGGTCACGGCCACATCATATTCGAAAATGTTCGTGTGCCGGTCTCGAATCTCCTGTTAGGCGAAGGGCGAGGCTTCGAGATCGCCCAGGGGCGTCTTGGACCGGGTCGAATTCACCATTGCATGCGAATCATCGGTGTGGCTGAACGCGCGCTCGAAGAACTCTGCGTCCGCGCAAAATCCCGTGTGGCGTTCGGCAAACAAATTCTAGAAATGGGTTCAGTCAGACAAGATATTGCCAGGTCCCGCATCGAAATCGATCAAGCACGGCTGTTGACAATGTACGCTGCACATATGATGGATACGGTCGGTAACAAGGTAGCCCGGGCGGAGATTGCGATGATAAAAGTGGTCGCACCGACAATAGCTCTCAAGATACTCGATCGGGCGATCCAGGTGCACGGCGGCAAGGGTGTGTGCGAGGACACCGGGTTGCCTGCAGCATGGGCCGCTGTCCGAACATTGCGTCTGGCAGACGGGCCCGATGAAGTCCATTTGGAGACGATCACCAGATTGGAGTTGCGGAAGCACACATGAACTCTAGCAGAGAGATCACACCGGTGCGGCCTGCTCACAGTTTTGATGAAAACAGTCTTGCCACTTATCTCAAAGCAAATATCAACGGCTTTGCAGGAACACTCCATGTCAGTCAGTTTGAATACGGGCAGTCAAATCCCACCTTTCTGCTGTCGGCTGGTGGAAAAGAGTATGTGTTGCGTAAAAAGCCGCCCGGGAAGCTCCTCCCCTCAGCACATGCGGTTGACCGTGAACACAGAATTATCAATGCCCTTAAGAATACAGACGTACCGGTCCCCGAAACATGGATGCTTTGCGAGGATGACTCGGTTATCGGCACGCCCTTTTATGTCATGGAACGGGTGGCAGGAAGGATTTTCCGAGAGCCTGTCGCCTCTGAAGCTTCAGACGCAAAAGAGCGTTCGGCCATCTTCGATGACATGAACAACACCCTTGCCAAGATTCACCTGGTCGACTGGGAAACGCTGGGGCTCACCGATTACGGTAAACCGGGCAACTACATGGGCCGTCAGGTCGGGCGATGGACAAAGCAGTATAAGGCTTCGAAAACCGACGATATCGAAACCATGGACCGTCTGATTAAATGGCTGGAGAATAACATACCGGTCGATCATACCACAACGGTCGTCCACGGCGACTTTCGCCTTGAAAACCTGATCATCCATCCATCTGAACCCCGTGTGGTTGCTGTGCTCGACTGGGAACTATCCACGCTCGGTCATCCCCTAGCAGACCTTGCCTACAATTGTATGAGCTATCACATACCCAGCATGGAAGGAAGGCTTACCGGTTATAAGGACCTGAACCTCGCGGAGCTGGGCATCCCCGAAGAAACCGATTATTTTGCGGCGTACTGCCGCCGTACCGGGTGGGGCAACATCCCCAACTATCAGTTCTTTATGGCTTTTAGCATGTTTCGTCTTGCCGCTATCGTCCAGGGTGTTTACAAGCGTGGAATCGACGGTATTGCCAGCTCCGACCACGCGAAAGCCTATGGTGAATATGTACGGTTTCTAACGGACTCGGCGTGTCGGATTATCTCGAAAAACAAGCCGCGCTGATCTGCATGATCCCTTTCAATCACCGCATCAAATCGCAACCGGGAGATGAAACTTGCATCAAGGGGAAAAACTCCCCGGGCGGCATTGCTGGATGGAATACCTCCGAAGGCATTCAACCGAGGTCGAGTTTCATTTTATCCAATTTGTTGGTTATCGATTCGAGTTTATTAAAGAGAGAATCAATTGTTTTCTGTCTGCCGTGAACTGATTTGGAAAGTTCTGCAATCAAAGCGCTGTCTTGAGACTTGGAAGCTTTGATTAAATCCGCGTTAAGGGTTTTCAGCTCTGATTCATGTAACTCAATCGTTTTCTCTATTTCGGATATCTGTCTTTCCGTCGGCTTTAAAACCTTATTTCTTTCCTGTTGAATTTGAGAGCGACGCTGCCTACGTTGTTTTTTAGAGAGTTTTGTCTTTGCCGGTTTGACTTTATTTGAAGGAATTTTTTGAAGTTCTTCATCACCCCATCCCCCTTTATCCAGAAAGTCCTGATAACTATTTTCTTGGATGCTAATCCTGTCATCTTGAAAAACGATGAGCCTTTTGGCTAAAGCATGAAGGAGCATTTCATTGTGGGTAACCATGATCACGGCTCCCTCAAAGTTGTCCAGGGCCGTAACAAGAGCATTGCAGGAGGACATATCCAGATGGTTGGTTGGCTCATCGAGCAGCAGCAGATTAACCGGCTTTGCAAGTAGTTTTCCAATCAAAACTCGGCTTTTTTCGCCGCCAGAGAGAATCTTTATTTTTTTAAGCGCAAGATCCTGTTCAAACATCATTGTTCCACAAATGTTTCTTGCTTTTTGTTGCCCCCCATCTTTATTTTCGATCATTATTTCTTCAAGCACCGTTCTTGAGTCTTCAAGATTTTTAATGTTGCTCTGCTCATAATAACCGATTGTTGCAAGCGGATGGTTTAACATTTCACCTTCATCCGGTTTTTGATTACCGGATATAATTTTTAATAGCGTTGTTTTCCCCTTGCCATTTTGTCCGATAACACAAATTTTGTCTTTGGCACCTACGGTTAAATTAAAATTTTTGATCAAAGGATGTTGAAGAGTGTATGAAAAAGATACATTTTTAACGCTCATTACATATTTTCCACCCAGGGGTTTGTTGGTGAATGAAAGGTTAAGCGTTTTCAACTGATCGAGCTTTTCAAGATTTCTCATTTTAGAAATGGTTTTTATTCTTGATTGTACCATACCGGCAAGCCTTGCCTTTGATCGGAAGCGGCTGATGAAAAGCTCGATTTCTTTCTTCTTTCGAACCTCGTTAATTCGTGTTTTTTCAAAAATTTCCTCTTCCTTTGCTGTTTGCAAATAAAACTTCTCCGTATTACCTGATAGTTTAGATATTTTCTTTCTGTGAATTCCCATGGTGTGGGTCACGACTTTATCCATAAAGCTTCTGTCGTGGGTGATCAGGATGAGTTCACCGGGCCAGGCGGAAAGGAATCTGGCAAGCCATCTGATTGAGGTAATATCCAAGTAGTTGTTCGGTTCGTCAAGAAGGAGCATGTCCGGCTCCGAGACAAGAACCTTGGCCAAATTGAGACGCACCTGAAAACCGCCGGAAAGATTTGCAGGGTCTGTTTGCATGTCTTGGCTACTAAATCCAAGTCCGAATAGGATTTTTTCTGCTTTCCAAAAGTACTTAGGATCTTTTTCCCGAAGCCCGAGGGCTGCTTCGAGCAAAACAGTTTTTTCCGTGATTTTAACTTCCTGTTTGACATGGCCAATCCGATAATTTCCTGGCATGGTGATTTTGCCGGCATCAGGGATCTCTTCTTTGATGATAAGGCGAAAGAGTGAGGTTTTCCCATGACCGTTATTACCAATTAAACCGACTCTTTCCTTTCTGTTTATTTTAAAACTAACTCGATTAAAAAGTTCTTGTCCGCTATAATTTTTTGATATATTTTCAAAAATAATCATTTTATTAATCAAGAACCTAAAGTACGCCGCAGCCTCGATTGAGAAGGAGCTTTGCTTTTGCACCGACAAGCTTCATGGAATGCCTTCGATGCTTGGTTTCAAAATGACAGTTTGTTGCGAGCCTAATTGAATTCAGCGGTTAACCTAGGGAAGGGTATTGTAAAAATTCTGGTAAAGCAAATCCTGCACATGCTATCATAGAGTAACGACCCGTACGCCGGGCATTTTTTCTATATGTTTGCTGGATTATATAGAAGAAAAAAATATTCAGCAAAAAAAATTTAGCCCGACTAGGTCAACTTAAAAACAGAATGAACTCTTACAGCGGGTTGGTTTATCGAATTTAATAAATAGTAAGATAGTGGAGAAAGCAAACAATAATTTGATTTATGCCGAATAATCTGCTGTGTCTATTTACTATTACTTGATATTTTAAGTACTTACACTTTCAAAGTGGTAAACATGGGTTATAAGCAGTCTTTTTTATTTGGTATTTGGGATTCACAGGGGACGAGGCTTTGGCAGGGCCCGCATCCATATCCATCAAAACCATAACTTGATGTCACATAATCTTTGGTAACCGGAAAAAGGTGTCTGTAGCATACTGCCTTATCCTTTCTCGATTCTGTGATGGCTCCCACCGGGCATCTTGAAATGCACTTTCCACAGATACCATCGGTAAAATAAAGACAGTACTCGGTGTGTTTGGTGCAGGGCTTGGGGGTGGGTGGAACCTGGATTCGAGCGACAACCGAACCGACACGCATCGCCTTTCCCACGGATGTTATTAGGCCGTCGCACATGCTGCATGTCGCTCGGACCATGTAGAGGCAATCCCATGCTATGGCGAGATTCTTATGCTAAATTGGGGAGTGAGTGTAGGGACAATCGCCTTGTAGTCCTCTGATTCTAAAAATGACTGTAAATACTTGCGGAGGTTTTCATTTTTTCGATGAGACCCTTAATTGCATCTTCAATCCATTTTGAAGATTTTTTCAATCGATTCATGTATGAAGTTGTCTCCTACCCAAATCGAGTCAAAACCCGATTGGATGTTATTCGTTATCAGTTATTGGTTTTGGCCAAGATTTGGTTATAGGGTTTATCCATTTGCAAGGTCACTTCCCTTTATGGCAAACCATAGGGTGCCGGCGATCCCACAGCCAAAAGCGACCAAAAAGTTCGTGGACGGTCCGATTTGCCATAAGAAAGCCCCGCCAAAAGCGGCCACGGATACAAAAACATCACGCAGAAGATAATAGGTACCAAACATGCCCGCCTTCATTTTATCGGGTGAAAGATCCAAAATCAGTGCTTTTCGCGTTGGTTCACCAAATTCCTTCAGGCCCCTTAATATGAAAGCCAGAACAAGCCATTCAAAGGATCGGCAGAATAAGAGCATCAAAGGGAAAAAGGTAAAAAACATAAATGTAATGACAACAAACGGCTTCTTGTGACTTTTGTCTGCAAAATATGCCACCGGGATATATATCAGCATGGCAGTGGTCATTTCAATGCCGGTCAACAGACCGAATTGCAACGCCGTGACCGGCTCGGCAATAATCTTCATGGACCAAACAACAACAAACGCATAGGGTATCTGTTCACAAAAACGTACCAAAATATCGGAGACGAGCAGCTTTTTCAAAGACGAGCCGATATGGGGAAGCATCTTTAAAGGATTTTTTTCAGGCGCATTGTCGGGCTGACCATTTAATTTTTCAGGCTGTTTCTCTTCAATAAACCTTTGTTGAAGTATTAATGCAACTCCGGCGAGTACCAAGGCAAATATAAAGGCGATGCGTACGCCATCCTGTTCCCCCCAAATACCGATGCATATTCCGCCTAAAACCGGCCCGAGGGCCATCGGAATTCTGCGGACAAACGAATTCATGCTTACACCCATGGTTCGCTTATCGGTTGGGAGAACACGGGCGATGAGGCTCATGGTCGCCGGAAGCGATATCGCACTCCATGATAAAAAAAGGACGGCACCTGCCAAAACCGCCTGGAATTTGGGTATGACAATCACGATTAAAAACCCGCACATGGCGATGAAGTTGAAAACCATCAAAGCGCGTTTAGACCCGATTCTGTCGGAAAGATAGCCTCCTGCAAAAGCGTACAGGGCTGATAACAGATTATCGAGGCCGTTGAGGATTCCCACCGACAAGGCGCCGCCGCCGAGCGCGATGAGATAAATCGGCAGAAACCGCTCCGCCATTCTTTCGCCCATCCCAACCAGAATCACCATGCACAGCATCCCCACGGTGCTCCTTTGCAGGCCTAAAAAACCCGGTATTTTCGAAACCCGCTTTTGTAAAGAACGGCTCATGATTCACTTTTTCAGCTTTTCTAATCCCTGAATTAAAACCCTAATCGAGTCAAAACTCGATTAGAAGTTATTCGTTATCATTTATCTGTTATTGGTGTTGAAAAAGAATAAACAAAACGTATCGTTCAAGTTTCGCACCTTTGGTTTTGGAGAGAGCCGCATGCGGCGGAGCGTGAAGGCGATGCTCCGGTGACTTTAAATATACCGATTCGGCCATAAAGGGTCAACTGCAATCTCGGACCTGCAAAACAGGCCTATCCCCTTAATACAACCGGTTCTTTTTTAAAGCGAATACCCTCTTGAGGCAAAGGGTAAATAGAGATTGTTATGGAAAAAACGACTTGAACTTGTTAAGATGTATGATTAGTCTTAAAAATATCGATATGATGAAACGGTTTTATGAGGGACATCATGGTCGGCAAATTCGATACCGAATATCAACACCATAATCGGCTGGGCCTCCACATTTTCTCAAATGAAGACCTACACAAGATCCACGCTGCAACTTTGGAGGTTCTGGAAAAAACAGGTATTTTTGTTGAAAATGCGAACGCCCTGGAACTGTTTGAGCGAGGGTATTCAGGTGGTCGATCTATATACCGGCAAGCACAGAACGCCGATCAAATCGGATCTTGTCAATGTGTCCAGAGTCGTCGATTTTCTCAGTGACGTCGATATTTGTGAAAAGACACGCACAGGCCTTATTCCAGCGTTGGCAAGCGCCAACCTAATTTATGGTTTGGGGATACTCGAAAGCGGCATCACATTTGGTTTTGGCCAACTGGTTTTGGATAATGAATTTGCACGGATGATCAAACATACGCTGACGGGAATTCCGGTAAGCGACGAGAGCTTGGCCGTCGATGTCATAAAAGAAGAGGGGCCCTTCCGGGACTTTTTAAGCCATGTCAGTACATTTAACCATATGCGATCGCAATCTCGACCCCGCCTAGTAGACCGTAGAGCCTGGGAGGACCGGTTGAGCTTCGGCGAAACCGATTTGTACCGGCGACCGACCGACCAAGCACGACACATCGTTAACACCCATCGGCCGGAACCGCTCCCGGATAATGTCTTTTCAAGACTCAGATCCATCGTTGAGATAACGGAAAAGGAACTGAGAATTTAATCCCAATTGAGCAAAAAAAGCCTTAACTGGGGGGTTTTTAGTTAAACGGACAACATCTAATCGAGTTTTGACTCGATTAGAGTTTTGAAAAAAGTTGGGAGGGCTGATGAAAGAGACTATTTCAACCCGGATGGGCGATGGACAGCGCGTTTTTATGTCGAAAACAGCAATAAAAGAAGATCTGTTAAAAGGCACAAAAGATGCAGCTGAAAAAGGGAGTATCCCTGAATTGACGCCGGACGATCTTGAACAGCTCTTTGACATTATTGCGGAACCATCGAGGGTGGTCAGTGTTTCGCCGGGTAGCGAGGTGATTGTAACCGACGATGGTTGCAGCATGAGCTTCTATTCTGTGCAGGATAGCGGGGGCGTGGGTATTCCGTTGAGCCGTTTACAGGCGGTGCTCACCCATGAGCGGGCCTGTGCTGCCGATACCACCTCCATCGGTCATGGCGATTACAGTTTTAAACCAATAAAACCGATCATTAACTATGAAACACATGAATACTATAACGCTTCAATGTTGACCACGGTACCGCTCTTTTATGGGGCCCAGCCGAATCTGGGTCTTTATTTCCGTCCGGACGGTCCTTTCTCAAACCCTTGGGAATTGATGAAGCAAGGGGAGATCGAGGCATCTTTTCAAGCACAGGAGGCAGCGGCAGAGAAACTGACCCGTGATATCGTTTTTGTTGGGAAGAAACTTTCCGAAGTCGGTTGTGAGGGTATCAATCTCGATACAGCCGGATCGGCGGGTGACGTGGACTTTTATGCCGCTTTACAAGCCGTGGTGGCACTAAAGCAGGCTGCTCCGGAGATGGGAGTGGAATTTGGCTCTTCCGGAGAATTTATTATGGGGATGCACGGAGAGATTCGATTTGACGGAAAACAGGTCGCCGGCATGTACCCCCATCAACAGGTTAAAGCGGCTGAGGCAGCGGGGGTTGACATTTATGGTCCGGCAATCAACACCGATACTGCCAAGTCCATCCCGTGGAATCTGGCCCGTGCTGTGACTTTTGTTAAACAGACAGTTTCCGTCGCAAACATACCTGTCCATGTCAATGTCGGTATGGGTGTCGGGGGAATCCCCATGCTCGATGAACCCCCTATTGACTGTGTGACAAGGGCTTCGAAGGCATTGGTGGAGATCGGCAAGGCGGATGGATTGTAGGTCGGCGTCGGTGATCCCTTTGGTATGCCGATTGCCCATATTATGGCGTCAGGTATGGGAGGTATCCGGACCGCCGGAGATCTGGTGGCCTGGATGCAGATTACCCGCAGGATGAAAATTGCCGAGGCCAAAAATTACGTGGCAGATCGACTGGGTGTAAGCCTTCTTGATTTAACCGATGAAGCGGTGATGCGCGAGATCAGAAACGACCTGGGCATCGGGACAGTCGCGGCAACGGCCAGCGGCCCAAAGGGGATACGGGCCAAGCTAAAGGTCGCGGAGTTACTCGATATTCAGATCAATTCGGTTACACGGTTTCAAAAGCAGATCGTGTCCTGACACTTTAAAAACATTAGCTCACTTTTCCGGTTTGTCCGGGTTTTAGGTAAAAAATGGACTTGTATTACACGCTGGCCATTCTTGTAACTCTGACCGCTCTCTTCGGCTATATCAACCATAAGTTTTTGGGGTTACCGGTCACAATCGGTGTCATGCTGATCGCCCTTATCCTGTCCCTGGTAATCATCCTCCTCGGTATGCTCGGTTTTGGTTTGGAAGCATATGCCAACAGGGTGCTGAGCCGGATTGAATTTGATCGAACCCTGCTCCACGGCATGCTCAGCTTCCTCCTTTTCGCCGGTTCGCTACATATCAACATAAACGATCTTGCTGAAGGCAAATGGATTATCGGTTCCCTTTCGACGGTTGGTACACTCTTATCCATGTTCTTTGTGGGGACCATAGTATGGTTGATTCTGACAGTATTAAAGATTCCCCTTTCTTACATTTACTGTCTGCTCTTCGGTGCCCTTATCTCACCGACAGACCCCATTGCGGTCCTCGGGATCCTTAAAACCGCCGGCGCACCCAAGAGTCTGGAAATAAAGATTGCGGGAGAATCTCTTTTTAATGACGGCATCGGCGTTGTGGCCTTTTTAATCCTTCTGGAGATTGCCCTCGGAACCCACCCTGTTTCTGCCGGCCACGTCGGCATGCTTTTTTGTCAGGAGGTTATGGGTGGCGCTGTATTGGGGTCAGCCATCGGTTTTATAGCCTACCGGATGATAAAGAGTGTCGACAACTATCAGGTGGAGTTGATGATAACACTTGCCCTGGTAACCGGCGGCTATGCACTTGCCCGCGCCATCCACGTTTCCGGTCCAATCGCCATCGTGGTGGCCGGGCTTCTTGTGGGTAATCAGGGCCGTCTGTTAGCCATGTCGGAGAAAACGCGTGACCATCTCGATCTCTTCTGGGAGTTGATCGATGAAATTTTAAACGCGGTGTTGTTCCTGTTGATCGGTCTTGAGGTGCTGGTGCTGACTTTTCCGCGATATTCCGTGTTGGCCGGTCTCCTTGTCATACCGACTGTACTTATGGTTCGGTTTGTCGTCATCGGTTGTCAGGTGACACTGCTACGTCCCATACAGCGATTTAACCCGGGCGCCATAGTAATCATGACCTGGGCGGGTCTTCGGGGCGGTATTTCAGTGGCACTGGCGTTGTCTTTGCCGACTGGATATACGCGCGAGATCATCCTAACGATCACCTACGCAGTAGTTATCTTCTCTGTTCTCGTCCAGGGACTTACCATTGGAAAAGTGGTGAGAAAACAGACCATGAAAAACAAATGACTCGAGTAGCGATCGAGAGTGAATCGCCGATGTAAATCCCAAAGGCTTGCCTGTAAAACTCAATTATCCCGGGTACGCCAGATAAAGTCCAAAAACACGGCATAATTGCGGGTCAAAGCGCCAAGATCATCTTTCAATATCAAGAAGTTCAATCTCAAAAATCAGCACTGCATTTGGACCGATCCTTGGGCCGGCGCCCTGTGAACCATAGGCTAGCTCAGGTGGTATAAAGAGTTTATATTTACTACCCACGTTCATAAGTAAAAGTGCTTCAATCCACCCCTTAATCACACCGGTAACAGGAAATAACGCCGGTTTTCCTCTTTTGTAGGAACTGTCAAATTCAACGCCATCGATTGTGGTTCCTCTATAATGTACCTTAACCTTATCGGTTTTTTCTGGCTTGGGTCCGTCGCCCTGTTTCAAAATCAAATATTGTAGACCGCTCTCAGTTGTTACTACACCTTTTTTCTTTCTATTTTCTTCCAGAAATTTATTTCCCACCTCCATAGCCTCCTTTGCCAATAATTTATTTTTTTCGCTCTGCCTTTTATTCATTTTTGCCGAAAATTTACGCATGACGGACTCAGACTCTTCTTCAGCCACTCGGAGCGTCTTTTTATTGAACTGATCCTTTATGCCGTCTATCAACATATCGAGCTCAATCTCTTCTTTGAAATTCTCTAGTGACTTCGCTATATTGGTTCCGATAATATAGCTTACTTTATTCTTATGCTTTTCAAATGGTTTGGCGGTTTCATTTTCAGCAAAAGCGTCGCTATTGTTGATGAAAAGAAACAGACTACAAATATATATTGAGAAAATAAAATTAGTTTTCACAAAAAGCTCCTCTCTTTAAATTTAGGTAAATGCCTGCTCCGAAGGCGGAATGTGCGCTCGCTGTCTCGGTTCAAGGATTGGCCTAATCCTCAAGCATCCAGATCGGTATCCACACACCGATTTCCTTTCCTATAGGCTCACTGTAGAAAGTGGCTACTTTTTGGGTACGGTTCCGTATCGCAATTTTTTGGGTTGCGATATTATCCTCACCGCTGATGGAAAAAAGTTTCCGATCGTCGATCCGTACGGTCAGCCCTTCTAAGAGCTTGATGCTGATACCCAAACCTCGATATTCCGGCCGGGGTCGCTTCAAACTTGCATTTCCCACAATCAAACCCTCTTCCTCGGCATATTCGACTCAAAAACACCCTCTATAGATTGTACCTCTCCCACTTGGTGTCTACCGAACTACCCGCTTCGACCATACGACAAATTGCATCCAAATATCCGGGTAACAGGTCTTTTGGCTCAACAAAATGGTAAGCTAAATTTTGGCCCAGTGTATAGACCGAATCTCCATCATCCCGCACCCGTCCTCACAAAATTCTCTTGAGGCCGTATCTGTTTAGGCACAACAGCAGATATACCGGATCGTTCAAATAGTTCCAGACCGGTCGGCCGGGTAATTTAGCGATTTACTGATAGTTTGTCAATGGTGCTTCGACTCGATTGCCCGGTCGGCTTTTGCCAACTGTCCCGTGGTCTGCCCTGCCTTTTCGAGTAAAAAACCTTTACGACACGCTTCTTCGGCCGGAACGCCAGGGGGGGGCCATGTACGGCTGCTGTCCTTTTTTCGTTTGTTGCAAAATTGCAGATCCGTTGAAATACAGCTGGAAAAGCCGCTTATGGAAAAGATCGGAGAAACACACGGGGTGGCCTGTTTTTTTCTTTTAAAACAAGAAATTTTTAAAAAAACACTTGACACCCCCATGTTTTGCTGTTAGATCAATTTGCTTGGATTTGTTCTCCACAGATAGATAAAAATACTCAATTTTATCAGGATGTTGAGAATAAAAAATCTGTTTTAATCCGGAAAGGAGGTGAAAAAGAAGAGATCATAAAGATCTAAAGATTAAAGATTTAGGTAATAAAAAACCATGACTTTTACGTACATTTAAGGAGGAAAACCAAGATGAAGAAATTATTTATACTTTTTGTAGCCCTCGCACTGGTAGGTTTTACCGTACCAGCAATGGCTGCTAACGACCATTGGAGCTTTTACGGCAGTGCCCGTATGGGGACCTTCTATACATCGCAAGACGAGGACGCAGGCGACGATAAACAAGTGGCATGGGGGGGTCTGCAAGGCAACTCCCGTATCGGCGCCAACGTCTCGGGTGATACCGTCGGCGGTAGATTTGAATACGGTTCAGGTCCGAACCTAAGGCTCCTTTACGGTACATGGAATTTCGGTGGCGGGACGCTCCTTGTGGGTCAGACCTATGGCCCGGCGAACATATTCCAAAGCAGCCAGGTCTACGGCGGCGATGCAGGTATGCTCAACGTCGGTGGTTTCTACACCGGCCGTAATCCGCAGATCGCAGTGAGTGCCGGTGGTTTTAAGATCGCCCTGTTAACGCCCAGATCTGGGGCGGTTGGTGTTGATGGCGATAGCGATAACACGATGCCGAAAGTCGAGGGCTCGTATTCTTTTAGCGCCGGTGCGGTTAAAATCACAGCCGCTGCGGGGTACCAGACCTATGCGGTCGAGGGTTCCTCGGATGCTGGCGACTACAATGTCACTTCCTGGGTTGTTGGCGGCGGCGCTAATGTAAACCTCGGGCCGGCCTATGTCAAGGTCGGTGCCATGACCGGTCGGAATGTCGGAAACTACGGTATGTGGACCACAGGTGCCTCTGGCGCAACCATCTCCGGTGCAGCTATTGAAGATACCACTACCGTCGGCGGTATCGCCGTTGTCGGTTTCAAGGCATCCGATCAGCTGAAATTTGAGGGCGGCTATGGTTACGTAAACCATTCGGCCGACGATGATGATACAACCTCAGTCTTTTATGTTCAGGCTCCCATCACCGTCGCATCCGGCTTCTATATCGTTCCTGAAGCTGGAATGTACAATTACCACGAGGATAGTGGTAAAATGACCTATTTTGGCGCAAAGTGGCAAATGAACTTCTAATCTGACGCGATTCAGATTAGACAGTGAAAAAAACCCAAAGGGAAATTTTCCCTTTGGGTTTTTTATGATTGAGCGAAAAAAGGCTCAACTATAGTTCTACTTTGTATTGAGCTCATAGACGATGATTGTACTTTTGGGGGTGGTCATAACCATAGCCCCCTCTTTGACAACAACCGAGGCGACGAGTTCGTCTATACCGTCATTGTCAAAATCACCGATACTGAAATCGCTGATATGACCGCTTACTTTGCGCGTCGTCCACATCCGGGCAAGACCGATGCCGTCCCATGAAAGCACCATGATCCGGCCGGTTTTGAATTTCCTGAACCGCCCCAGATGCCGACCCGCCATCTCATGGTTTTTCGCAGCGATAACTTCCTTTTTCCCATCGCCATCGATATCTTGGATACGCACCCGCATCGGAAGATATTGACGCTGTTCCATCTCTTCGTGGCCTGCCTTTGGCAGGAGAAAATAGAGCATGCTTCCCCCCAAATACTCATTGTCTTTCCACTCCACCTTACCCGGCGGGTCGATCACCTGCAGATGGTCTCCCTGGTTGTAGGCGACGACCATATGCCGATCGTCGTTCATTACATCGCCGACGGTTAGCCCCATCAAATTGTTCTGTTTTAAATACAGAATTTTTTTCTCCGGAACATATGTGCCTTTGGCCCACATCATTTCGCAGAGTTCACCGCGAAAAGGGTCTCTCTGTTTTTGCCGTTGCCCGAGCAAAACGATGTCGCGCCCGGAAGGCTCAGCAACCCTGTAATACCAGGGGCTGTTGTCCACGATTTTCTTTAAATGATCCCCATTCCATTCAAGCACCATCGAGCTGACGCCTTTTCTGTGAGAATTCAGCCCGCTGACAAATATCTCGGCATATCCATTGCCGTTGATATCCGCAACATCCACGCCGATGTTGTTCCTGTACCGTTCATCTGCGGTCTCCGCGATCTTGAGAAACCGGTTGTTTTTGGACCGATAAACAAAGACCGCACGATGCGTCGTGATAACGGTTTCCTGGTTGCCGTCTCCATCCACATCCCCCAGTGCCATGCCGGTGATGTAGTGTTTAAAGTTCCGGGTCTTTCTGAATTTCATGGATAAAAGTCGAGCACCATCACCGGCGGCAAACAAAAGCTCGGAACCTGTTCTTTGATCCTGGGTTCCATCACCAACAAATCCCCCCTCAACCAGTTTTTCGGGGTGGGCATACAAGTCGGGCTGCTCGGGTTGTGGCTGTTTTGGCTCAGGTTTTAAAGCGACCCTCCGGCCCAAAACCTTCTCATTGATTTCAGTTGCAAAAAGGTTGATTTTGGGTATGATCTCGTCCATCCCCTGACTTTGGCTGAAAAATGCGTGAACCGGCTGTTTACCGGAAACATCCCCCATTTTTACATCCAAACTGACACTGTTCCCGATGATGGTCAGGCTTCCGTAGAGAACAAAATCGACGCCCAGCCTGGCACCGATATCACGAACCGCTCCTTCATCTATGGGAGATTCCCGGCCGTCAAGCGCCCTTTCAGCCTCCTCCCGGCTGATGACAATTACCTTTTTCCCCCACGAAAGCCGGGAAGCAAGCATGTCGAAAATCCCGTCTTTTAAAAAAGTGAAATCTTTTTCAGCATTTATCTTAAAAGGGATAATGGCCACCTTATACGGCTCAGCAATGGCGGTCTTCGGCCCGATTATCGTCATGGATAAAAAAATCACGGATAGGAATAAAAAGCATCTGTTTTTAAAATAACGCGATATTTTCAAGTATAACCTCCTGTTCTTTGATATTCTCGATTCTTTTAAATTAACACTCACGTTTCGCACCCCCGATGGGGCACGGTGCCGTATCGGGTGTGGGGCGAATAAAATTTTTTGGAAAAACAAAGTGGCAACCGTTGTAAATAGCGATCCATTAAGTAATCACCGTGCCCAGGAACGCGATGGTTTGGATTGTTTGGTAATATCAGTTGCTGCTGGAATGATAACTCTTAAAAAGTTTTGTGCAGTTGTTAAAGCACTCGTCACTTATTTTTTCCAGATAAATTTCTTTTTATCCTATGCCCGATGCGGCTTTCCTCAACAAATTAAGAGCAATACACAGATTAACTCTCCAGCTTTTCTTTGAGCACCTGGTTGACAATTTTTGGGTTTGCCTTGCCCCCGGTCTCCTGCATGACCCGCCCCACAAAAAACCCTAACAGCTTGGACTTCCCCTGCTTATACGCTTTAACCTCGTTAGGACAACGATCTAACACACTTGAAACCACCGCTTCGATAACAGAAAAATCCGCCACTTGTACCAAACCCTTTTCTTCGACAATTTCCCCTGGTGACTTTCCTGATCGTGCCATTTCTTCAAAAACAGTCTTGGCTATTTTACCGCTGATCGTTCCTTCATCGATCAGCTTGAGCAGCGCCGCCAGGTTTTGGGCAGAGACCGGGGATTCTGAAACCGGTTTGCCTTCAGCATTTAAAAGTCCCAAAAGGGCCCCCGTGATCCAGTTGCTCACCGGTTTGGATCGGGGAAAAATTTTCAAACAATTCTCAAAATAATCGGCCAACTCACGGGTGGACGTCAGAATACCGGCATCGTATGGAGAGAGGCTATATTCTCTGACAAAGCGTTCTTTTTTCTCATCCGGCAGTTCGGGAAGCGCGGCCTTTATGGCATTGATCCACTGATTATCGACAACAAGGGGCAAAAGATCGGGATCCGGAAAATATCGATAGTCGTGTGCCTCTTCTTTTCCGCGCATCGACAGGGTTCGATTTTTTTCCGGGTCCCACAGCCTTGTCTCCAGGATGATCCGGGCGCTGTCATGGATGGTCTCTTTTTGTCTGTTAATTTCAAATAATAGTGCTTTTTCAATATTTTTAAATGAGTTAATGTTCTTGAGCTCGGTCCTTGTCCCCAGGGTTTGAGATCCCTTTGGCATGATGGATACATTTGCATCACATCTGAAGCTCCCTTCTTCCATGTTACCGTCACAGATCCCAAGGTACCGGACAAGAGACCTCAACTGTTTTAGATATGCGACGGCTTCTTCAGCTGACCGCATATCCGGCTCGCTCACGATTTCTATGAGCGGAACACCGGTCCGATTAAAATCGATCATCGAATAAGACCAGGCAGGATTATGGCTCAATTTTCCGGCATCCTCTTCCATATGAATCCGGGTGATTCCGATTCTCTTTTTGTTTCCATTGATTTCGATATCAATAAACCCATTTTCTGCAAGCGGGAGTTCGTACTGGGAGATCTGATATCCTTTTGGAAGATCCGGGTAAAAATAATTTTTCCGAGCAAAACGGCTTTCAGGGGTGATCTGACAATGGGTTGCCACCGCCATGCGCAAGGTGTATTCAACCACCTTTTTATTGAGCACCGGGAGTACACCCGGCATACCGAGGCATACCGGACAGGTATGGGTATTGGGAGATGCACCGAAGGTGGTTGAACAGCTGCAGAATATCTTTGTATTTGTTTTCAGCTGTGCATGAACCTCAAGACCGATTACGGATTCAAATATCACTTTTTTCTCTTTATGTTATGTGTTTTTGCCCTATGGGCCCCACACAACCCGACGACCATAATCATTGGACTTATATCTTGTTACCCTGCGGAGTCAACCCCTTTTGTTTTGACAAAACATGCCGGTAAGATCTATAGAAAAGCCTCTGAATTCATACAAAAAGAGGGATGAAATGAAATTTTTCCTTTGTGTAATCGGACTGGTAATGGTCATAGAAGGGCTTCCGTATTTTGCATTTCCTGAGAAGATGAAGTCCTGGATGAATAAAATTCTCGATATGCCGGAGGGAACGCTTCGTAAGTTCGGTTTTGTGCTTATGCTCACCGGCGTGTGGCTGGTCTACATGGGGAAAAGGTAACACCTTGCACTCGCTGCATGATTACCAATATAAACTTCCTGAAAAAATGATTGCACAGGAGCCGGCAAAAGAACGGGACCAATCAAAACTTCTCGTTTTGGATCGTGAAACCGGTCGAGTGGCACATCATAGATTTCATGATCTTTTTGACTTGCTTTCACCTGCAGATGTCCTGGTCATAAACAACACCGAGGTCATCCCGGGCCGACTCGTTGGGAGGAAAAAGACCGGGGGCAGAATTGAAATTCTCCTTTTGGATTATGCAATCGCCAACAAAAAGAGGCCATCAAAGAATATTTATATATTTGATTGTCTGGTTAAGGCCTCCAATCAGCCAAAACCAGGAACACGCCTATACTTCGATGCAGAATTAAAGGGGGAAATTGTCAGTTTGCAAGGGGGTATCCATAGGATCAAGTTTTTTTGTAATGGTGATTTCAACGACCGTCTTTATCAGTTGGGGCAAATTCCGCTCCCCCCTTATATCAAACGCGGGCTTCATCGGAAATCCTGTGATGACCGTTTGGATTACCAGACGGTATATGCGTCACAAAAGGGGGCGGTGGCTGCACCGACCGCCGGGCTCCATTTTTCAAAAAGACTTTTAAAAAGACTATCATCCAAAGGGGTGAAGATCGTACCTATTACGCTGCATGTGGGATACGGTACCTTTTCGCCTGTGAGGGAAACCGATATTAGAAACCACAGGATACATTCCGAATGGTACCATATTACCAAAGAGAGTGCAGGGGCCCTAAACCGTGCAAGGAAAGATAATTGTCGAATTGTGGCCGTGGGGACAACATCTGTACGCACCTTGGAATATGCGGTCAATTTCGATGGGGAGATTGCCCCTGGAAGCGGCAGGTGTGATCTTTTTATCTACCCCGGCTTTAAATTTCAAGCGGTGGATGCGATGATTACAAATTTTCACCTGCCCGGATCAACGCTCCTCATGCTCGTTGCCGCCTTTGCGGGTCTTGAAAAACTGCTTGACATCTATCAGGAGGCAGTGAAAAAAATCTACCGATTTTACAGTTATGGCGATGCCATGTTTATTACATAAAAAAGATGTTTGCGTTTGAAATAATTTCAAAAACCGATACAACCCGTGCAAGGGCAGGTCTGATTCACACCGTACACGGCAATGTGAAAACGCCGGTTTTCATGCCGGTGGGAACCCTTGGCACTGTGAAATCGCTGTCTCCTGAAGAGCTTATCGATGCCGGGGTCGAGATCATTTTGGGGAATACCTATCATCTGTATCTCAGGCCGGGATGTGATGTCATCCGGCTCTTTTCCGGACTTCACCCATTCATGCACTGGGATCGACCGATCCTGACCGACAGCGGCGGTTTTCAAATTTTTTCTCTGTCAAAACTTGCAAAAATTGAAACGGCAGGGGTGACTTTTCAATCGCATATTGATGGATCACAGCATCGGTTAACTCCGGAAAAATCGATTAAAATTCAAAAATGCCTTGGTGCTGACATCATGATGTGTCTGGACAACTGCATCCGATATCCGTCAGATAAAAATGAAGCTGAATATGGCCTGGATTTGACTGCCGATTGGGCAAAAAGATGCAAAGCTACATGGTTGGAAGACGGACAAAATGCCCTGTTTGGAATCATACAGGGGGGGATGCACAGGGATCTGCGCGAAAAATCGGTTGACGACATTGTCCGGGTAGGTTTCAACGGATATGCCGTCGGTGGCCTGAGCGTGGGTGAGCCAAAAGATATCATGCTCGATATCGCCGGGTTTACGCTGAAACAACTTCCGGATTCAAAACCCAAATATGTCATGGGCGTGGGCACGCCTCAAGATCTTCTAGAACTTGTTTCCCTTGGAGCTGACATGTTCGACTGTGTATTGCCCACGAGGAATGCCCGAAACGGCCAGTTGTTTACACAAAATGGCACAATAAATATTTGTAATTCCCGCTTTAAACATGATACAGATCCTATCGAATCCGGATGCACATGTTATTCATGCCGGAATTTTGCTCGGGCTTACCTCCGACACCTTTATCTTGCCAGAGAGTTGATGGCATATCGTCTAAATACGATCCATAACATCCATTTCTACATTCGTCTTATGGAACAGATGCACAATGCAATCCTAAAAAATGAATTTGAAGCGTTTAAAACAGATTTTTATGAGAAACTGGAGAGGGGAATCTAACATGAAAGAAAAAGTTGAGCCGGCGCTGACCAAAATCAAACCGATTTTTTAGTATATAATTCTGAAAAAAATACCAATTTTCTGCTATGTCGGCTGCAGCTGGCCGGCAACAACGGGAGTATATGATGAGCATATCGAAGAAAATAGAAGCCATGCGGGACAAACAATCATGGGTACGGCAAATGTTTGAAAAAGGAGCGGCACTGAAGGCTCTGCACGGCAATGAGAATGTCTATGATTTGAGCCTGGGTAATCCAAGCCTTCCGCCCCCGAATAAATTCAAGGATGTTTTAAGGGACACAGTGAACTCATCTGGAAAAGGGGATCACAGGTATATGCCCAATACCGGATATCCCCATGTTCGCCGGTCTGTGGCCGCATATCTGTCCACGGAACAAAAAAGCCAGATCACGGAAAATGACATCATCATGACCTGTGGCGCGGCCGGCGCCCTCAATGTCATCCTCAAGACCATTCTTGACCCAGGGGATGAAATCATATCTCCGGCCCCTTATTTTGTAGAATATAATACATACGCAGACAACCATGGCGGCATTTTAAAAACGGTTTTAACCCGGCCGGATTTTACCCTAGATATGGATGCCATCGCTTCTGCCGTCACCGCAAAAACCAAAGCAGTCCTTATTAATTCACCGAATAATCCCACGGGGCAGGTCTATTCCGAAGATAACATCAAAGCCCTCGGGATATTGCTAAAGGACATGGGGGAGAAACTCAACCGAACCATATATCTGATTTCAGATGAGCCGTATCGTAAGATCATCTACGATGGCATTGAAGTGCCAAGCATCTTCCCGCATTATGCGGAAAGCATTATTGCCACTTCATATTCCAAGGATATTTCAATCCCCGGGGAACGGATTGGGTGTATTGCAGTCAACCCGGCAGCCACCTTCCGAGAACCGCTTTTGGGTGGTATGGCGCTGGCCAACCGGATCTTAGGGTTTGTCAACGCACCGGCGCTCATGCAACGCGTGGTGTCATCGCTGCAGGGGGAAAGCGTGGACGTGTCAGCCTATGCCGGAAAAAGAGAGCTTTTGTGCGACGGCTTAAAAGACTGTGGATATGATTTTATCAAACCCGCCGGTGCATTTTATCTCTTTCCAAAATCTCCGATTGAAGATGATGTTAAATTTGTTCATGCGCTCCGGGACCAATTGATTCTGGCCGTGCCCGGGAGCGGATTTATGGGGCCTGGATATTTCAGGCTAGCCTTCTGTGTGGAAGATCGAACAATTTTAAACGCGATTCCCGGTTTCAGAAAAACAATAGACCGTTTTAAGTAGAAAGGACCGAAAATGAAGGTACTGAAGATGGATCACCTCGGCATTGCCGTAAACAGTATTGATGAAACTAAGCGCTTTTGGGCAGATGTTCTGGGTTTGAAGTTTGAAGGATCGGAGATCGTTGAAGAACAAAAGGTCACCACCGCCTTTTTTCCGGTTGGAGATATTGAAGTGGAACTCCTGGAATCGACAGCGCCCGACGGACCGATCGCCAGATACCTCGAAAAAAAGGGGGAAGGGATACAGCATATCGCTTTCCGTGTGGAGAACGTTAAAAAAGCATTGGAAGAGTTAAAGGAAAAAGGTATAAAACTGATTGATGAAAAACCGAGAAAAGGTGCAGGTGGAGCAAAAATTGCATTTTTACACCCCCGGTCAACCCACGGCGTGCTGGTTGAGCTATGCGAGAGATAGGTTTCTCAGCGGGCACTTTTTTTCAGACTTACCCTTTTTAATCCACTGTATCATAGTTCATTTTTATTATACGAAAGGAACCAGATCATGGGCATCGTAAAAGATAAAATTGAGGACCTGCATCACCGGAGAGAAAAGGTTCTGCAAATGGGCGGTGAAAAAGCGACAGCCAACCAGAAAGGAAAAGGAAAACTGACCGCCCGTGAACGGTTAAATCTTTTATTTGATCCAGGAACATTTCGGGAAATCGATATGTTCGTGACGCATCGATGTGTCAATTTCGATATGGCAAAAACCGATATCCCCGCCGACGGTGTGATCACTGGCCATGGTCTTGTGGATGGAAGACCCTTGTTTGCCTATGCCCAGGACTTTACTTCCAGGGCTGGAACCCTGGGTGAAATGCATGCAAAAAAAATCTGCAAAGTCATGGATCTGGCACTAAAAGCAGGGACACCTTTGGTGGGAATGAACGATTCCGGAGGCGCCAGAATACAGGAGGGAATCGCTTCCCTTTCAGGATATGCACAAATTTTTTACCGAAATTCCCTTTCTTCGGGTGTCATCCCCCAGATTTCAGCGATCATGGGCCCCGCGGCCGGCGGTGCTGTCTATTCACCGGCAATGACAGACTGGGTTTTTATGGTTAAAAACAGCAGTTATATGTTTATCACCGGTCCGGAAGTTATCAAGTCGGTGACCGGTGAAGAGATTACCTTTGAAGAACTCGGTGGTGCCATGACCCATAATGAAAAGAGCGGCGTCGCCCAGTTCGCCGGTGAGACCGATGAAGATGTCATAAATCAGATTAAAAGACTCCTTTCCTATCTCCCTTCAAACAATATGGAAGATCCTCCCAAACAAGATACGGGTGATGATTCAAACCGTACGGGTCTAAAATTGGACACCATTGTTCCGGACAACCCCAATCAGCCCTATGACATGAAGGAGGTGATTCGCAGCATCGTGGATAATGGTGAGTTTTTCGAGCCGCATAAATTTTACGCAAAAAATATCATCGTATGCTTTGCACGGCTCAACGGGCGAAGCATAGGGATTATTGCAAACCAACCACAGGTGCTTGCCGGTTGCCTTGATATCGATGCCGCTGATAAAGCGACACGATTTATTCGTTTCTGCGATGCCTTTAACATTCCCATGCTCACGATTGCAGATGTTCCGGGCTATCTGCCCGGAAGCCAGCAGGAATGGGGCGGAATTATCCGTCACGGTGCAAAACTTCTCTGGTGCTATTCCGAGGCCACCGTTCCAAAACTCCTTGTTGTTACCCGTAAGGATTATGGCGGGGCTTACATTGCGATGTGTTCCGAGGGGCTGGGCGCCGATATGTCCTTTGCCTGGCCCACCGCAGAGATCGCCGTCATGGGTGCCGCCGGTGCAGCAAATATCATCCACCGGAGGGAGATCAAAGAAGCCGACGATCCGGTCAAAAAACGTGAACAAAAAATCGAGGAATACAACAATCTTTTTTTAAACCCTTACTGCGCAGCAAACAGAGGAGATGTCGATGCCGTAATTGTTCCGAGCGAGACCCGACCGCGGTTGATCGAAGCCCTGGAAATCATCTGCAACAAACGGGAACTCAGACCCCTGAAAAAACATGGGAACATCCCGGTATAAACGGAGCTCAAATGTCTAAAGAAAAAAAAACGGCCGCCGCGATATCTGCGGTAATGGCCTATATCCGAACAGAGGAAGAGCTGACCACCTTGCAGTCAATGCCCCCACATCAACAGATGCCATCCCCAGCTCAACGTCCTGCCATAGATTCGGTGAAGTTGTGGAGTATCAGCGGCAGACAGACTCAGATGCAAACAAGGATGCAGATGCAGATGAAGGCCTTTCATCGATTTAAAAATGGGAATTTGTAACCTGTAATAAGAGGAGAAGAGCAAGATGAGTGATCATAACCAAGTCAAAATAACTTCCATGAACTACAGCGAGGATAGGCCGAGCGCTAAAGATCCTGTTAAGATAGAAGATCTGACCTTTCGAGACGGGCATCAATCCATCTTTGCCACAAGGGGCCGGACCGAGGATATGATCCCGGTGGCGGAAAGGATGGACGAAGTCGGTTTCTGGGCAATGGAAATATGGGGCGGCGCCACATTTGATACCATGCACCGGTTTTTGAACGAAGACCCGTGGGAACGGATCCGGACCTTGAAACGATATATCAAAAAAACGCCTTTTTCCATGTTGTTGAGAGCCCAGAACCTGGTGGGATACAGGAATTATGCCGATGATGTTGCCACCGCCTTTGTCGAACGTTCTGTTGCAAACGGTATAGACATATTCAGAACTTTTGATGCTTTAAATGATTATCGGAACTTCGAGACGGTTGTTCCGGTGATTAAAAAGAGCGGAAAACACTTTCAGGGTTGTATCTGCTACTCGTTGACCGAACCCCGAATGGGCGGAGAGGTATACGACCTTGACTATTATATCCGGAAAGCAAAAGATCTTGAAGCAATGAATGCGGACAGTATCTGCATCAAAGACATGGCCGGCCTGATCGCCCCCTATGATGTGTATGCCGTTGTCAAAGCGCTAAAGGGAGCAGTAAAACCTCCGATTCATCTTCACAGCCATTTTACATCCGGCATGTCATCAATGAGCATACTCAAAGCTATCGAGGCCGGAGTAGATATTGTTGACACCTGTATGACGCCCTATGCGTTTCGCACGTCCCACGCCGCAATTGAGCCTCTTGTCATGGCACTGCTTGGAACCAACAGGGATACGGGGTTTGATATCAAACACCTCGGCGGGATAAACGAAATACTTGAAAGGGATATTTTGCCAAAATATAAGCATCTTCTGGATGATACGAAGATCTCGATCATCGATATCAATGTCCTCCTCCATCAGACACCGGGCGGCATGTTGTCCAACCTGGTAAACCAACTTCGGGAAATGGATGCGCTAGACAAAATCGATGCGGTTTATGAAGAGCTTCCAAAAGTCAGAAAAGATTTGGGTCAAATTCCACTGGTTACTCCCACCAGCCAGATTGTCGGAATTCAGACGGTGAACAATGTTCTCTTTGACGATGAAAATGAACGGTATAAAATGATCACCGACCAGGTCAAAGACCTCTGTTACGGGTTGTATGGAACAACGGCCATACCGATTAATCCGCAGGTGCAGAAAAAGGCGCTCAGCGGATACCACAGAGGAGAAGAACCGATCAACTGCCGACCTGCAGAGGTTTTGGAACCTGAGCTCGAAAAGGCCAAAGAGGACGTGAGCGGGCTCGCCGCAGATTTTGATGATACACTTATTTATGCCCTTTACCCGGTAACTGGAAAGCGCTTTTTAAAATGGAAATACGGCAAAGATGAAGTGCCCGACGAAGTGAAACCGAAAACCCTCGAAGCAGTGAAGGTAGAACAGAAACTCATTCAAAAGGCCAAAGCCGGTCAGTTGGTAGAAAAAAATGAAAAAGATGCCCCACCAAAAAGTGAAAATCTCAGGACCTTTAATGTATTTGTCGAGGACGAACATTTCGAAATCGGTGTTGATGAAGTCGGCGGATTATCAAGGGTCTACGACATCCGTCCGATGCCCGCACAGGAACAGGTCGTTTCTCCAATAACAGCGCCTGCACCAGCCCCACCGGTTGTTCAGGCGCCGCCGCAGGCTGTGCCCCCTAAACCTGCAGCACCCAAACCTGCTCCGGCACCCGCGGCTGCTGAAAGCGGTGACGAAACCTCGATGATCGCTCCGATGCCCGGTATGATTGTCCGATATGAAAAACAAGTGGAAGATACGGTAACCGAGGGAGAAATCGTTGTGATCCTTGAAGCCATGAAAATGGAAAATGCCCTTCCTGCGCCGGCCAATGGAACCATCAAAGAAATCAACTTCGGTGTCGGGGATTCTGTTGCGAAGAATGATGTGCTGTGCATCATTGCGTAGAAAGAAAAACAAGTCTTATGAAAATTCACGAATATCAAGCAAAGAAATTATTTAAAAAATATGGTATCCCTATCCCCGATGGTGATGTTGCTTCCACCGTTGATCGGGCAAAACAGATCGCCAATAAACTAAGTGGGTTTCCGGTGGCACTGAAAGCGCAAATCCATGCAGGAGGCCGTGGTAAAGGCGGTGGTGTAAAACTGGCAACATCCATGGATGAGGCGATTCAGTTCGCTGATCAAATTATTGGGATGACACTGGTTACCGATCAGACAGGGCCTGAAGGACAAAAGGTCAAAAAGATTCTGGTGGAAAGAGGGCTCAACATTTCAGAGGAACTTTACCTGGGTATCGCACTCGACAGGTCAAATGCAAAGATAGTCATCATGGCAAGTAAAGCAGGGGGAATGGATATCGAAACCGTCGCCGAAGAATCGCCTGAAAAGATTATCAAGGTTTTCATCAACCCGCTTTTGGGGATTTTGCCATTTCATTGTCGTGATATCGCATTCGGTCTTCAACTTTCACTTTCTGTTATGAAGTCATTTTATGAAATACTGACAAATCTCTATCGCTTGTTTGTCGATTACGACTGCTCACTTTTGGAGATAAACCCCCTTGTGACCACCAAAGAAGAGACCATGATGGCACTGGATGCCAAGATCAACTTTGACGACAATGCGTTGTTCCGGCACAAAGAGATTGTAGATTACCGGGACCCGGATGAAGAAGACCCCCTTGAGGTAGAAGCATCAAAATATAATCTCAACTATATCAACCTGGATGGCAATGTGGGGAACATGGTCAATGGTGCAGGTCTGGCGATGGCAACCATGGATATCATAAAGCTTGCAGATGCTGAGCCGGCCAACTTTCTTGATGTGGGTGGCGGCGCAAGTGAGGAAATGGTTGAAATCGGACTCAAAATCATCCTCAGTGATAAAAATGTTAAAGGAATCCTGATCAATATATTCGGCGGCATACTCCGCTGTGACGTTCTGTCCAAAGGGCTTGTTGAGGCGGCAAGAAAAACCGGCATCAATGTACCGGTCGTTGTCCGCATGGAGGGAACCAATGTCGACGAGGGGCGGAAAATCCTTTCCGAATCGGGCCTTAACCTGACCATGGCCGTCGATTTAAAGGATGCGGCACAAAGGGTTGCAAAACTGGTAACCAATGGTTGAAAATTTCTGGGGTTTCGTGCAGATAAACATGGATGAATTTAACCCAAATTGCCGGCGGCATAGTGGGCATCTTTGTTGATAAAAATACTCGATTGCTCGTTCAAGGGATAACGGGCCGAGAAGGGCAGTTTCACACGCGTCAATGCGTTGCATATGGCACCCGCGTGGTCGCAGGGGTAACCCCAGGCAAAGGCGGTCAAAAAATGGACCATACCCCTGTGTTTCACACCGTAAAAGAAGCGGTGGGTCAGACCGGCGCAAATTGCAGTATGATATTTGTACCACCCCCTTTTGCGGCCGATGCCATCATGGAGGCCGCTGATGCAAAAATCAACCTAATCGTTGCCATTACCGAAGGCATTCCGGTCCTTGACATGATGCGGGTAAAAAACGATTTATCGGGTAAACCCTCCCGATTAATCGGTCCCAATTGTCCGGGCATCATCACCCCTGGTGAGTGCAAGGTCGGTATCATGCCGAGCCCCATACACCAACCCGGTGGCCCCATAGGGGTTGTTTCCCGTTCCGGAACGCTCACATACGAAGTGGTGCATCAACTCTCCCGTGAGGGTATAGGTCAGACCACCTGCATTGGTATTGGCGGTGACCCGATATGCGGAACCAGTTTTATTGACTGTCTGGATGCATTTGAAAAAGATCCTGAAACCTCAGGAGTAGTTTTGATCGGGGAAATCGGCGGGACTTACGAGGAAGAGGCCTCGGAATTTATTGCCCAAAATATGACAAAACCGGTGGTCGGATTTATTGCGGGCCTTACCGCGCCTTCAGGACGCCGCATGGGGCATGCGGGTGCTATCATCAGCGGAGGCAGCGGAACCGCCACAGGAAAGATTGCTGCAATGAAAAAAAGTGGAATCCATGTCTGTGAAGATCTGGGCGGCTTCGGACGATTTTGCACCACGGTGTTTAAAGATGCATGAAATGGGAATCGCAATGCAAATCGTTGAGATGTCAATCGCTTCGATACCCGAAGAGATGAACAATGTGCAAGTAGAAATAATCAATCTGAAAGTGGGCAAACTCGCCGCAGTTATACCGGGAAGCCTTCGTTTCTGTTTTGATATTGTGGCAAAAGATACGCCACTTTCGGGCGCAAAACTTCACATTGAAGAAATCCCAGTGGTCGTAAAATGCAACGAGTGCAATAAAGAATCGGTTATTAAGGAGCTGTCTTTTAAATGTGAGGCCTGCAGCAGTGGTTCCACAGAGATTCTCTCTGGTCGCGAGCTGGACATAGAATCAATAGAGATTGCGGATGGATAAAATAATGCTATGTTTTTTAATTGCGAATGGTAAAAGGAAGTTACTATGGAAATAAAGATTGTTCGGAAAGTTCTGGATGTCAATGAAAAAATAGCCCAAGAGAACAGGGAAATGTTTTCAGAACAAGGCGTGTTTGTCCTCAATGTGATGAGTTCTCCCGGGTCCGGCAAAACGACGATTCTTGAAAAAACGGTCTCAAGCATCATGCCGGAAATCAATTGTGCGGTGATCGTTGGGGATATCTGTACCACCAACGATGCGGACCGGCTCGCCAGAACCGGCGCCCCGGTTGTCCAGGTCAATACCGATGAATTCGGCGGAGACTGCCATCTTGCCGCCCATGTCATCGAAAACGCAACCCGGAACCTAGACCTCGATTCCGTTCACCTTTTGATCGTCGAAAATGTTGGAAACCTGGTATGTCCCGCTGAATTTGATATCGGTGAAGATGCCCGGGTCGTCGTCCTCAGTGTGACAGAAGGTGAGGATAAACCGTTAAAATACCCGCTGATGTTCCGGGTATGCGATGCTGCACTGTTAAACAAAACCGATTTATTCCCTCATCTTGATTATAATCGAGAATCGGCTATTGATAATATCCTACAAGTACATCCGGATATGCCGATTTTTGAAATTTCAGCAACAAAATCAGAAGGTTTTAGCCCTTGGATAGATTGGATCAAGAATAGATTAAGAGAAAAACTAAACTGAAGTCCCACCAAATAGTCCCTATCTTTATTTTCGGAACACGTTGCTGTGGGTCACGGCTGAAAAACAGACTACAGTCCAGCCACATCTTTTCCACAGTGTTTGCAGATTTTGGCTCTTTTTTTATCATTTCAGCACAAAACGGGCATTCCCGCGTAAAATACCTGTCATGGATCTTATTGACTCCCTTCTCTACGGCTTTTTTGAGAATTTCATTGCTGAACTTTAGATTTCTAATCGGCTCAATCGCCTCTAATTCACCGATGTCACCAATCATTTCCGCGGCCTTGACTCTGACACTGATCGGTTGAGTTGCATCCAGCAGCATTTCAAGAATGGCCATCGGATCCTTGGCCACATAGCAGTCTGTCAGCATTGGAATCCCGCGTTTGGACGCTCTTTTAACATCTCTGCGGTAGTCAATGCCTGGTCATCGATGATTTGACCCTGCGCTCCTATCGGGCTGAATACAGGCATACATTCAAATTGTGTTGTCCCCGGATAACAGATACACCGGTGTGAGGCATTTTGGGTATAATTTTCCCTTAAATTATCCCATCCCCCCTCATATAAAGGACAATTATAATTAAAACATAAATATAGATAGGGAACCCCCCACCCCAGTCCATCGCTAAAATTAATCGGAGGGACTTCCCACAGGCCCATTTCCGTACCACAATAAGGGCATATCGGTTTCTCCAGTGAGAGAATCTTTTCCAAGACCTGCTCGTTGGTTTCAAAGGCCATATTGTCCTCTCCAAATTCGTGGTAAACATCGACAAATCAAGCCTAGCCGTTATGTTTGTCAATGAAACTCCCCGCCGCAAGCGGATGGGGTATTAAAAACCGTAATAAAAGCGATTTACCAGTCGATTTGGGAGTCTGAAATTTGATTAATTGCTAAACGATATTTGTCGATTTTCCATCCAAGCTGAATGCATTTTTCTTTTTCCAATATTTCCTTATCCCTTCTTCGCCCTTTTTCTCCGCGACCTCCTTTAAGTCTCTCCTATCTGCAACAAAGTCAAAAAATGGCACCCCCATGCCGCAGGAACGCTGCACCAAATCAATCGACAGATCAAATATCTGTCTTGATCCGGCAATTTTCGGAAATAACTGAATCAAACCAGGCCATTCGGCGTCCTTCGGGTGTATGACTTTTGCTTTCCCATAGAACCTCAAAATCATCGGCTTACCCTCAAAAGCACAAAACATCAGTGTCATTATTCCATTTTCCTGGACGTGGGCAGATGTTTCATTGCCACTGCCGGTCAGATTAAGCCATATCACTTGGTTAGAGCCTAAAATCCGTAGAGTATCCATACCTTTTGGTGATATGTTAACTCTGCCACCGCGACTGGCGGTGGCCACAAAAAATATTTCTTGTTTCATAGCAAAATCTTTTAATTCTTTGCGTATTTCAAAATATCTTTGGCTCATTGCTATTTATTCTCCTCAAATCATTTTCGATGGTATTTTGAGCAACGGTAAAAAATAGCTGAATACACGGTCGCTTATGAGCATTGACCGGAGCACAGCACTGTTTTTTGGAGATTAAAGCAGAATATCGAAATGGTTTCTAATAGGATACATAAAAATGTCCTTTCTCACAAGAAGGCATAAAAAAAATATCAATGACCCCCGGTTGAGCCTTTTTCCGCTCAATTGGAGTTATAGAAGGTGCAACTTTGTGATCATCCACACAAGTTGCAGGAATTTTGTTTTAATTTCTGGTTTATCCGAGTTAATTGATTGTATTTTCTGGATAGGTTACCTTCTGGATTGCCAAATCAAATCATAAGATTTTTAAATAATTTAATTCGCTTATGATAAGACACAGATCTCAGATTTTGTCGGCCGTAATTCTGGTTGTTTCGGGCATACTGCATCTGGTCTGGCTCGACTGGCCGCACAGTGTGGTATTTGCCGAAGTGCACTTTGGGAAATTTATCAACTCCTATTGCCGTACCGGTATGCGCTTTTTCGTTATTCACCCCCCCCTCATGCCAAGTTGCTCCTCGCCGCATCCACAAAATTGGGCGGCTGTGACGGCACCTTTTCATTCAAAAAGATCGGCGACGACTATAAGAACATCCCTGTTTATGCGATACGTATCGTCCACGCACTGGCCGGGACCATGCTAAATCTTCTCTTTTTCATTCCGCTGAATCAATTCGGGGCTTCAAGACCGCTGACCTTCGGCTGGCAGTATACCGACTGGTACGACCGCCTGATTTTCGGCACCTTTTCCGGTTGGCGGTAGGCCTGGGATTTAATAACAACTTGACTTTGAAGCGAGATAATGGCAAATCCCGATTTACCACCTCATCTAACTGGGGGGATTTTTTTAAAATGATAATCCATATTTTGTTTTAAGTGAGCTACGCAATGGTTAGTGCGATCTTGATGGCCGGATACAACAACAAAAGGGAAGTTAAAAGATACAGCCGAATCGTTGCAGAGCATTATGGCGAACGATTTATTGAGACAGATTATCGGCCCTTGAGGGAATTTGAAACAGTCAATAACGGTAAAATAGAACGCAAGCCCTTAATGCAACTTACGCTTGAAAAGCTATTTGAGAGCGATTTAGTTGATGAAATCGTAATAGTCGGCCATCAGATGCTAATAGAACAGCACCTTGGCAATTTCATAGATGAATTCGAAAAGCCGTGCCGTATTGTTAACCAAAATTCGAAAATACCACCTGATGTCATCAAGTGTTTCAATATCATAAATCGAAAAGTCAGATTCAATTCAATAGCGGGGAATTTAATAAAAGGGTACGGTGCCAGCACCGCCCATAAAAATAAAAAGCATGCCTTATTTGTTGCTTCAGATTCACCGTTGACAACCAAAGAATTTATTGAACGTTTTGTGCATATTGCCCAAAAGTCTCAGGATCAGGCCAGCATTATTGTTCCCGTGGTATTAATGAATGAAAATAAAGATAAACTTTACAGAAAGCCGCTTAAACTGCGTAATGACACAGCGTATCAGCTCTCGGAAATCGAAGATAATCACAGCAGACAAGGTTTTAGGCTTTCTTCCCTGATGTTTATGAACCCACATTTATATGATGTTAACACAGTTAATACCGCATATAGTCTTCGTAAATGGATGAGTCCAAATATTCAGATGAAATTGTATAAAATTACGCATAACCTAGGATACCCAAACGTTTATTCCAAATATTTTTTAAGGAAAGATCTGAGCATAAAGGAGATAGAAAACATTGGTTCAGCATTTTTCAAAGGTCGGCTTAAATTAATTCCAACATTCGGAGAAGAATCAACGTATGACTATGACGGCACTGAATTTGAATATTGCTCGATAGCCAATATGATCAAATCCTCATAGAAGTATTTCGATAACAATTCATTCCCTGGGTGTAACAACTAATTTCCCCATCACCATGCCCTTAAAAAAAGCCCAACGTCTCCCTGTTTATTTTTCACCCATTTTTTCATTTAGAGTTTATAATTGTTTCACACTCCCGGTTTAATTGAACATCAAAACAAGAGACTGCATTTGTTCATTAAATCAAAACTCAAATTCCGGGAGGGCATGTTTATACTAAATTTCTCCTCGGCACAACCCAAAAAAAGGTCATACCTGTGTTCGAACAACCACGCTAAACACTTATAATTACTTGATATCATAAGATATATTTTTTGCTCCCCAGCACGGACTCGAACCGCGGACCCGATGGTTAATCCCGCTTGCGGCGGGACTCTGCTAACCGAGTTTGCAAATATCTGCCGATTCCCCGCTTTTTTATTCTTCTTTCAAGTATTACAGCCTCAGTTCTGTTGGGGCGTTCAAGGGTCCAGATGAGTTCCCAGGGGCCTTTCCATACCTTTGTCGTGCGGGTTGTTCGATAGTCCGGATCGTTATGCTGACAAATACGACGTTTTACATTATCACTATAGCCGCAATAATATCTGCCTGTCGATTGACTCTGAATGATATATACCAAATAGCTCAATGATTTTCACAATGAAAAGGCCCAATCTGTTATGATTGAACCTCGGATGTTTTGGCTCCCCAGCACGGACTCGAACCGCGGACCCGATGGTTAACAGCCATCTGCTCTGCCAACTGAGCTACTGGGGATCAAGTGCGGTAAACCAAATAGCAAGGGTTGCTAATAATAGAGCGCAGAAAAAAAGTCAACAGATAACGGGGGTGAACTGGTGAAACTCTATAAATGCGTCCAAAGGTTCAATTATATATGATTTACCCCTTTATCCAAAGAAATTTTGGTGCCTTTTCCAAAATTGAATTTCCGAAAAATGATGCTCCTGTGTGCCTTTGTACTCTACCGCATAGCTGGCACAGGTAGCGCCCATGCGCGCCGCATCGGTCAAACCTTTTTCTGTGGCAATCCCTTTCAGCAAACCGGCCCGATATGCATCACCCGCCCCCGTGGGGTCAATCACCCGGGTGGCATCTGCCGCTGGAATCCGTATATTCTCCTCGAAAGTAGAGACCATGGAACCTTTATCTCCGAAAGTTGTGATTAGGGCCGTATTAACACGGTTTAAAATTGTTTTTTTATCCATTTCCGTGGTTTTATTGACCATCTCAAGCTCATAGTCATTGGAGATGAAGATATCAGCTCCGGTAAGAATTTCAACCAGTCGGTCTTTTGGAATGATGGGTAGGGATTGTCCGGGATCAAATATGTAGGGGATCGCCAATTCTTTGAGGGTGCGGCTGTATGCGAGCATATCATCAATATTTCCCGGCGAAATAATCGCCAGGGCTCCCTCGATCGTTTTTGAAAAGTTATAGAGGGATGGATGCCTCATGGCACCCAGGGTAAACCCGGTGATCTGATTGTCTGACTGGTCGGTAGTGATGTATGCCGAGGCGGTAAATTCTTCAGGCATGATTCGAATTCCGGTTACCGGCAGGCCATTTTTTTCAAGCCAAGCGCTGTATCCATTGAAGTCCTTGCCAGCACTTGCCAATATCAGTGGCGTTTCCCCCAGCAGGGAAAGATTGTAGGCGATATTTCCAGCCGTACCGCCAAATTTTTCAGAAAGGTCATTTACGGTAAAACACACGTTTAAATCGTGAATTTTTTCTGGAAGGATATGATCCGTGAATTTGCCGGGAAAATCCATGATTCGATCATATGCCAATGACCCAGATACAAAGATCTGCATATCCTTGCCCCCGTGGTTCAACCGCTACCAGACAAGCGCCTCATAAATCCACCCCTTGTCACCGTCCGCATGCTCGATGGAAATCCAGCTGCCTTTGCTTTTTATGACTCTGAAGGGAATACCCTTTTCAACCGTGAATACTATTTTGTGGCGGGTCCCCGGCCCTGATCGAATATTGGATTTCTTTTTTTTGGTAATAACCGTTCGGATCTTGCTGACAAGTGATTTATGTATCCACCCTTCATCCTGTTCATAATCGCGAAAATGGTACCATGCGCCCGATTTTTTAATGATCTGGATCGGATGATGTGTTTCTACCTTCCATATAATGTCATACTCTGTACCCGGTCCGGAACGGATATTGGCTACAGAAGCTGAGACCGCCAGACGCTCAGCCATTGCGACGCTGCTGGATAAAGTAATAAAAAGGGTGATAATGATGGCGTAGATTCTCATTGTTAAACCTGATAAAATTCGATTTCGGGTAATTTAATACATGTAAGCTTTTTGCCATAAACCGCGCCGGTATCGATCCCGATCTTATTTGGAAGAACGAGCGGTTCTTGAAATGGGGTATGCCCGAAGACAACCTGTTTCCCAAAATCATAATCCGAGTGGATGAATTCGCTCCGTATCCAGAGAAGATCGTGGGTGTTCTGAAGGTCGAGGGGGATCTTTTTTTTCAGGCCAGCATGAACAAATATGTATTGATCGGTCTCGAAAAAAAGGACCAGTGATTTAAAAAAGTCGAGGTGCGAATCGGGGATTGGAAATGTTTTCGGCGTACGATCCTGGTCCAGATAACTATCTAGGGTCTGCTGACCGCCGTTGGCCAGGAAGGCAAATCGATCAACTCCAGAGAGGTACTGCTCGAGCATGTCTTCATGATTGCCCTTCAAAAAAATAGTATTCTGATATCGCTTTTTAAAATTGATCAGGTATTCCACCACTTCAAAAGAACGGGGGCCACGGTCGATATAATCGCCGATAAAGACGACCGTATCACGCTCAAATTCGATATCGAGTTGATCGATGAGCGTACCCAACTTGTCCATACATCCATGGATGTCTCCGATTGCAAAAATTCTTTCCATAACAAAATGAAAATCCGGTCATACCGGTTGGGCTTTACAGATCGGTCACTATAAAACAGACAAAAGATTTTATCCGAATGCCTAATATGCCGTAAACACACGCCTCGGCCGATCGAGACGTAAAATCCCTTCTTCTTTTGCGGACCGCAATGCGAGTTGGTAATCGCCGGACTCCAGGTGAGCTGAAAGTTCCTTTATCTCATCCGCCCGACCGCAGGGTCTGTACTGTGGCATGATATTAACATAACTGTTCGGCGTTAGTCTACATGAAATAAATTTCATTATTTCTCGAGTGCCTGAAAGTCCTTTTGGTAGGACCAGATGCCGAATCAACAGACCGCGTCGGGCAATACCCATACCATCTAAAACAAGATCTCCCACCTGCCGATGCATCTCGATCAGCGCCTGTCGTGCGACTTCGGGATAATCTCTGGCATTGCAAGTCGTTTCGGCAATCTCCGGATCCCAAAACTTGAAATCAGGCATATATATATCAAAAACACCTTCGAGGAGTTTCAGGGTTTCAACACGATCATACCCCCCGCTGTTGTAAATCAACGGAACAGAGAGCCCCTGATTGACAGCGCGTTCAACCGCTGAAAGGATCTGGGGGACCACGTGTGAAGGGGTGACAAAATTAATGTTATGGCAACCGCTTTGCTGCAGCAACATCATGATGGACGCCAGACCTTCATCCGAAATCTCCTCACCACGGCCTTCATGGCTGATATCATAATTCTGACAAAAGTTGCACAAAAGATTGCAGTGGGTAAAAAATATGGTACCGGATCCATGGGTGCCGACCAGAGGCGATTCTTCTCCAAAATGAGGGTTATAGCTGGACAGATAGGCTTGTGCTCCGGTTTTACAGATTCCTGTTTTACCTGAAATTCGATCAATTTTGCACGCTCTTGGACACAGTGTACATGATTTCAAAATGGCGTATGCTTCCTCTCGCTTTTTCCTCAAGAGGCCTTTTGGAAAGGTTTTTATATATACAGGCTCAGTGGTTGGCATCTGCATACTCAAATCGTATTGTTTCCGGGTGATGATTCTGTATCATATTACACACTTCTGTTAGAAAAAGAGGTTTGGCTCAATTTGCCTTCACTGATGAGCTTTGGCCAGCATCTCACCGGCGTGGTCGAGTGTTGCTCGGGTGATTTTTGCTCCGCTCAACATTCGGGCAATTTCTTTGACCCTTTCCTTTTCATTGACCGGTTCAATTGTTGTTTTTGTTCTTCCTTTTGAAACATGTTTGGCTATTAGGAAATGATGATTACCAAATACCGCAATCTGAGGCAGATGAGTGATACAGATAATTTGATGAAAACGGGCAAGGGAAGAAAGTTTTTTTCCGACAACCTCAGCCACGCCCCCTCCGATCCCAGCGTCAACTTCATCAAAAACAATGGTTTCGAGGGATTCTGTCCGGGCCAATATGGCTTTTAGAGAAAGAACTACCCTGGAAAGCTCGCCACCCGAAGCAATATCGGAAAGGGGTTTCAACGATTCCCCAACGTTTGGAGCGATCATAAAAGTAGCATGGTCAATACCGGTTTTATCGATACAGTTTTTATTCAAGACAAGATGTGGATCTCTATTTGGATCGGCTGTTATGCAACCGATTGACACATCAAACTTTGTTTGTGGCATTTTGAGTGTGGCCAATTCCTTTTCCATCTTTTGGGAAAGAGCTTTTGCGGTTTGCAATCTCTTTTCTGAAAGCCTTTGGGATGAGTCAGCTAAAATGAGGTGCCGCTTGGAAAGTTCTGCTTCGATTTCAGCGATAGTTTCGGATATATTTTCGATTCCCAAAAGCTCATGCTCAATCGATTCAAGATGTTGAGATACCGCATCCAACGAACCTCCATATTTGCGTTTTAACTTCTGAAGCGTATCGAGCCGGGCCTCAACCGCCTCCAGGCGCTGATCATCGATCTCTATATTTTTAAGATAGGACCTAAGCGCATCAACCGTATCCTCTATCCGATGTGTTGTATCGGAAATTTTTTCTGCTTCTGACCAGAGGTTGGGGTCGATCTGGCATGCCCTTTCCAACTCCTTTGTGGTCTCACCAAGTCTTTCAACGATAGCGCCAGGTGCCCCATAAAGGGCTTCAATACTGTCATGAACCGCTTTGTAAAGGGTTTCTCCATGCTTTAGGCGGATTCGCTCCTGTTCAATGGCTGAATCCTCCCCGGCTGTTATCGAAGCATCAAGGATCTCTTGTTTTTGGAATTGGAGCAATCCAACATGCTCAGATTGTCGGCCTTCTTTTGTTTTCAAATTCTTTAGCTTTTGAATCAAAGGGACGATTTCATTAAAGATGTTGAAGATCTTTTCGCGAAGCGGCAAAAGACCACCGAATTGATCGAGGATAATCAACTGTTGATGGTCCTTTAAAAGCCGCTGATGTTCATATTGTCCTGATATACTGGCCAGGTTTTCGGTGATCAAAGTGAGCACCTGGATGGTGGCCATACGACCGTTGATATAGATCCGGTGCCTCTCATTTCTGGAAATTATTCTTCTGATCAGCAGTCCTTCGACAGAATTGTAACCATTGCTCTCCATAATTTCAGCAATGTTGCTTTTTGGTACAACCTCAAAGAGGGCTTCAAGTTCTGCAGTTTCGGCACCTGTTCGTATCAGTCTGGACGACGCTCTGCTGCCGAGAAGAAGGTTGACCGCATCGATAATGATCGATTTTCCGGCACCTGTTTCTCCGGTTAAAATGGTCAACCCTTTTGAGAAATGGATATGAAGATCATCGATGATGGCAAAATTTCTGATGGAAAGTTCTTGAAGCATAAAGGCAAAAATGAAAATATTTAAAGGGAAGTCCTATTTTTTTATCTCACAATCATCGCGGCTTGTAAAGACAGTTGTCTATTTCAAAAATTCGGCATCGATATTGATTCGCGGCATGCGTAATTTGGATTTGACCGGGTGGGATTGATGTTTTATGTATCTTTTTGATGGTCAAGAATGTAAAAAGATAACAGCGGAAAAAGATGAAAGCAACTAACAAAAAAAACATTTTAAACCCTTTAATCCACATCAATTCACATCCGGGAATAGGTACTCAAGCTTATCGGCATGCCGCTTTATTTTGTAGATGGGTTGTTCTGATGTCAGCCTTTCTTTTCTTATCGTGCACCCCCAAGGTCGTCATCAAGCCGGAGCCGGTTGAAATTGATCCGGGAAATGCGCTTTTTTCAAGGGCAGAAAAGATGTTTCAGTCAAAATCGTATGACAGGGCCTTTGAACTCTACCAACGATTTCTTTTCCAATTTTCATACAGACCACAGGCGGATGATGCTTTAATGCGGATTGCTAAAATCTATGAGATGGAAAATAAAACCTTAAAAGCCAGAGAAAGTTATCAACGGTTGACGACCGATTACCCAAAAAGCCCTTTTGTCCAGAATGCAATGATGAAGATGCTTTTCATGCTTTACAAAGAGGGAAAATATACGGAGGTTATACAAAATTCAGCCAACGTACTGGAAAAAACTATTTTGAAGGATCATATTTTCAGAATACACATGCTTCTTGGAGGCTCGTATTTAGCGGTTAGCCAACCGGAAGAAGCGGTAAATTCTTTTATCGTGGCATATCAGCAATCGAAGAAGGGAGAAAAAGCAAATGTGATTCAGAAACTGACCGGAGCAATCGGCCAACTGGAGCCCGACAGGTTGATATTTCTCTTTAAAGAGATGGATGATGAATTGCTGAGCGGGTATCTTTTATATCAGTTGGGAATTGGCTGTGTTGATGAAAAAAAATTTGAAAGTGCCGTGCAAATGCTGTCTCTTTTGGTTCAAAAGTTTCCCAAACACGAAAAGACTCACCAGGCAAAAGCATTGTTGGAAGAACTTCAAAAAAAATCTCTGTATCAGCGGTATACCATTGGTTGTTTGCTTCCGCTCAGTGGTCCATACAAAATTTACGGTAACAAGGTTTTGAAAGGCATCGAGTTGGCTCTGGGACAATACACTGATGTAGACAGCGGTCCCACAATAAAGATAATCATCAAAGATACGGAATCTGATCCACAAAAAGCCGTCCAGGCTGTGGGGGAGTTGTATGAGGAACGGGTCGCCGCCATTATCGGCCCCCTTGCCACGGCTACACAGGCTGCGAGTGAGGCTCAAAAAAGGGAATTACCGATTATCACACTCACTCAGAAAAGAGAAATTACCGATGTGGGCGACTATGTTTTTCGAAATTTTATAACGCCCGGGATGCAGGTTAAAACCCTCGTATCCTATGCAATAAAGAAGCTTCAGTTAAAGCGGTTTGCTATACTTTATCCGGATGAGAATTACGGAAAAACCTTTATGAACCTGTTCTGGGACGAGGTGATCGCCCTTGGCGGTAAAGTGGTCGGTGCAGAGCCCTACAATATAAACCACACGGATTTTGCGGATCCGATCAAAAAGCTGGTGGGTCTGAATTATGACATCCCTGAAGATCTCAAATATCCGGGCGAACAGGTGGCTGATAAAGAAATCGACCACAATGAAAAAGAAAAAAATGACGGGACCGACGATCGGAAAGCCATCGGCAATGACGAATCTGAAACTGAAACCGCGGAAGAAGAAAAGGAACAAGACTCTGAAAATCCGGAAGCGATCGTTGATTTTGATGTCATTTTCATTCCCGATGCGCCAAATAAAGCGGGGCTGATAATCCCTCAGCTGGCCTTTTATGATATCGAGGATGTCTATCTTTTTGGGACAAATCTTTGGCATTCCAAGAAGTTGATCAAAATGGCCGGGCATTATGCACAGAACGCCATATTGGCGGACGGTTTTTATTCAGAAAGCACATTAAAGGTGGTTAAAAATTTTGTTGAATCTTTTGAAAAGACCTATGGAGAAAAGCCGGGATTCATAGAGGCAGTGGCCTTTGACACCGCCAGGATTCTCTTTAAAATGGTCGGTCGACCTGATATTCGATTAAGGACCAAACTCAAAGACGAACTGATGAACTTTCGCGATTTTGAGGGGGCCAGCGGGAGGACCTCATTTGATGATCGTGGCGAGGCATGGAAAAAGCTTTACCTTCTTAAAATCAAAGGCGATAAATTTGTCGAAATAAATTGAGGAATTGGGGCCTTATGAACCTTTTCTATTTCGCGTACAACTTTCTGGGCACCGGCCTTTTTTTAACCCTGTTCCCTCCGTTTTGGTTGTATTCGCGCATTACCGGCCGGTACCGTGAAAGTATTCACCAGCGCATCGGGATCTACCCTGATTCACTCATCTCCAAAATTTCCGGGACACCCCGTATATGGATTCAAGCCGTTTCCGTGGGCGAAATCAATGTTGCCCTATCGGTCATGGAATCCCTTGCCTTTTTAATGCCGGATTGTGCCCTGATTCTTTCGACAACAACAGAGCATGGACATGCCTTTGCTCAGCGTAAGATCCGTCAAAGTCGAGTGAGAGAAAATACAACATGCGTTTTTGCCCCCATTGATTTTATCGCCTCAACGCGAAAGGCCTTGTCTACCCTCAAACCGGACATATTGGCATGTCTCGAGACGGAGATTTGGCCAAACTGGCTCAGCGAGGCCCATAGAATGGGGATCAAGACCGCCCTCATCAATGGCAGAATTTCCGTACGTTCCATTAAGGGGTATATAAAGATCCTGCCATTGATGAAGGAAACGTTAAAGTCTGTTGATGCTTTTAGCATGATCCGGGCATCGGATGCTGAGCGGATCAAAAGGATGGGTGCCCCCGGAAACAAAATTGAGGTAAACGGAAATGCGAAATACGATCTGCTGTTGAAGCAGGTGGATGGAACCGATTGCGAAAAAATGAAACGCCTGTACAAACTCAGAGGCGACTCGCCGGTTTTTATGGCCGGTAGTATTCGCGGTGCAGAAGAGAGGATCATTATTGATGTTTATGAGAAGATCGTCCAAGCTCATCCTGAAGTTATTTTGATGATCGCACCCCGACACGTGGAAAGGTCACGTCACATCGAAGAGATGGTCAGAGAAAGAGGATTTTCATACCAGTTTCGGACAGACCTTGATAAAGAAAACCGCCCACGAACCGCATCCGTAGTCATCATCGATATGATCGGTGAACTACAGTCCACATACAGCATCGCATCCATTGTTTTTTGTGGGGGGAGTTTGGTCCCCCTGGGCGGACAAAACATCCTCGAAGCAGCTGTATGGGGAAAACCGGTTTTTTATGGGCCATCGATGGAAGATTTTCTCGATGCAAAGGATCTTCTTGACAAGACAGGAGGCGGTATACAGGTGAGAGATGGCCGGGAACTGGCTGAAAAAGCACTCTATTTCTTCGACCATCCAGAGGAGGCGGAAATGATTGGAAGATTGGCTAAAAAAGCCGTGGTGTTAAATCAGGGGTCAGCCCGAAAACATGCGATGGTCATTCAACGTTTACTCACCTGATGGGGTTCGCAGCCAGCTTATTTTGCAATGAGTATTGACCGGTGGCCTGTAGTACGCTCAGCCACAATTTCCTCTGTGGATTAACCTGTTTCCGCTTTCCGGCCGATGCACTTAAGGAGATATGTACAAAGGCATTGTTCCAATGCCCGATGATGAGTTCTGTCTTTCCGGCCATCCCTGCGTGGACGGCATCCCGACCTAAAAAAATGCAAAAGACGTGGTCATTTGCATTTGCTGGAAGGCTCCTTATCAGATAACTGGGATCGATATATTTTACGGCAACTTCAATATTTTTGGCCCTGAAATGGGTTAAAATGGTGTTTTTTAGAAACAGTCCGATATCATTGGGTCTGATATTTCCAGATTCGTCGACATCTTTTTCTCTGTTTTCGAAAAACTTCTGACCCGCGCCTTCGGCTACGACGATGACGGCATGGCGCCTTTGTCTTAAGCGTCTTGCCAGAGAACTTAAAAGCCCGTTTTGACCCTCAAGATCAAAATCGACCTCGGGTATCAGCACAAAATTGACATTTTGTTGGGCCAACGTAGCTGTTGCCGCGATGAAACCGGAATATCGCCCCATCAGTCTGATTCGTTGTGCGCCCCTTTGATTGCCTGCGTTGCAACATCAACCGCCGTGTCAAACCCGAAAGATCTCGATACCAAATGGATGTCGTTATCAATGGTTTTTGGTATCCCCAACAGGCTGATTTTCAAGCCTCTTTCGGAGATGATCCCCGCAATTTTTTTTCCAGCAACTAGGGTTCCATCACCCCCGATCATAAACAGGATTCCTATATTCATCCTTTCCAGGCTGTCGACAATTTCGTCAATCGGCTGCGGTCCCCTGGATGACCCCAGGATTGATCCACCCAGATTAAGTATTGTAGCTACCAGGGCCGGTCGAAGCTCGATGGTTTCATGACCGTATTTTGGGATAAGTCCCTGTAGACCATACCGGATGCCACAGATATTTCGGACACCATATCCGTAATATAGTTCAAGAACGATGGAACGGATGATATCGTTCAGGCCTGGGCACAACCCGCCGCAGGTTACCAATCCACACCTCAGTTTGCTTGGATCAAAGTATATTTTGCTCCGCGGACCCGCCCGCTCAAAAGATGAAATCTCCTCCCCTGATTTAATTGCCTGTTTCAGTGTTTTGACATCAACATTGATTAAAACCCGATCTTGATCGGTCACGAAATTTCGGTTGAATTTGGTACTTTCATCCTGGATCGGTGATAATATTTTCGGTTTACCAAGTCGCGGAATCGATGATGTGGGTTTTCATGTTGATTGCAGCATGTCCCCATGCAAGCTATGCACCCCCGGTCCATGGAATCATCGCCTTTTTAAGGGGGAAGGCGAAGGTTTGGGGTTGAAAAACTTTTGGAGGCTGCCTGAGCCATCACGTGCCATTAAATTTGAAGTCCCCTTTGCCCAGTATGTCATGTAAATGCAAAACCCCCAGAATCTTCCCTTTCGAATTGATGATCGGGAGCACTGTAATTTGATGTCGCTCCATGAGATTCAATGCATCATAAGCCGGCGTGTCCGGCGTGACCGACTGTGGGTTTGTCGTCATGACTTCGCTCACCATCAGATCAAACACCGGCGTTTTCTTCGAAATTAAACGCCGGATGTCGCCGTCGGTGATGATACCGGTCAGGGTGCTGTTATCAGGGGCTGTCACCAGTGTCACACCGAGCTGAAGGCGATTGATTTCATCAATCGCTTCATCCATCCTGGCGTGCTCCGGCACCTGCGGTACAAGCGCCCCGGTCAGCATAAAATCCTTTACATTGCATAAAAGCCGGTGACCCAGGCGGCCGCCCGGGTGAATTTTTTTAAAATCGCTCGTTTTAAATTTCTTCTTGTTGCTAAGGACCACCGCCAGGGCGTCTCCCATGGCCAATAGAGCGGTGGTACTCACCGTCGGGGATAGTCCCAGGGGGCATGCTTCCTTTTCCACACTGACATCGATCACAATGTCACTGATTTTTGCCAAAGTTGAATTTTCATCCCCGGTAAAGGCCACGATTTTGCACCCGATTTTTCGAATACTGGGTATAAGACTGTTGAGCTCATCTGTTTCCCCGCTATTGGAAAGGGCAACAAAAATATCGTTCGGTCTCGCCATGCCTAGATCACCGTGTTTCGCCTCCACCGGATGCAAAAATAAGGCGCGCGTGCCGGTGCTGTTTAAGGTGGCCGCTATTTTTTGCCCCACCAACCCGGACTTTCCGATGCCGCTGATGATCAGGCAACCGCTCGATTCGCAAACCAAATCTACCAATTTGGCAAAATTGTCGTTAATTCGACCGGCCAGTTTTAAAATGCCTTCGGCCTCCAGTTTTAAAACTTCGATTGCTTGTTCGATGACCATCTGTTGAGTAATCCTCGAAACACCGATTGCACATTCAAAAAGGACTCACGTTTCCCGCTTTTGCCCTCATGAAGAGCCGCGCATCCGGCATGGGAAGCGCGAAATTTGGGTAACGTGGACATGGCTTATTCTTATAGAACGATATCACAACTCCGTCAACTTCTCAGTTAGAGGTGAAGCGTTTTTTGGGCCCATTTCCCGATAGATTTCATTCTGATTTTGATAGAAGCGTTTCACAAGCTCATTTTTCACTTTTGGATTCCCATTTTGACAAAATGTCGCTCAAAATAAATTTTGAAATATTTTGTAAAATTTTAATTGACAATGGGTGGCCTCGTCTTTATATTCCGCCAGAATTTTGATTCTATATTCAATTTTGATGGGCTCGAAAAAAATCCATGTTGCTCACTAAATGGCTATTTGGTGGCGTTTAGATGCGCATAGTCGTTCGCAAATGACTTTTTACGGGTTTTTCAATTTTCACGCCCCTTGGTGCCAGTAACCATTCAGGGGGCGACGGCGAATTTTTTTCCAAGGGCCGGGAGGGGCTCTCTCCGGGTCTTTTTTTTATTTCTTAGACTTGAAAAGGGGGTGATTCAATTGGTTTGTACAACTGTCAGAAAAGAAAAGGAATGTTCTTTCATGACGCAAAAAGGGTGTTCATACAATGGCGGGATTTGCCATGAGGTCGTGGAGCAGTGCAACGGATGCAACCGTTCAGCCGAGTTTTCATCGGGCTGGTATTGCGCAACCTTTCCCAATCCTTCAATAAAGTGGAAATACGGCAAATGCAACCTGGCATCTCATGTAACCTCAGCTTCAAAAGCCGGCCAAAGTAAAATCAATCCACTCAAAGCATCCAAACGGGGGAAACGTTAGCCGGCCCCATCGATCTTAAGGTAAACCCTGTCCTATTGAAGGGCGGGGTTTTTTTATATTCACGTGCGGGGACAACCGGTAAATTTATCCGCTCCCGGCCAATGTCAAGAGACCAAGAGTGATTTCATTGTTCCGCCAATTTTTTCGCTATTTCCAGCATCCGGTTTTGTTGTTCACGATAAAGGACGTGGGCAGTTTCCAGGCTCATTTTTTCGAATTGAATACTGTCTCCTGGAATGGCCTGAGCAATGTTGGGGATGTCCGTTGAAATAACCGTCGCAATTTTAGCATATCCGCCCATGGTCTGCTCGACTAGGAGGATAATCGGTTGCCTGTCCGGTGAAATCTGGATCCCGCCCGGCATGCTCGGTTCTGAAATAATGCTTTTCGGCATGTCTTCACGCTGGACAATCTCGGGACCGGTGAGTCTGTACCCCATCCGGTCCGACCGTGTGCTGACGCTGAACACGGACTGAAAGAAAATTTCGAGCCCTTCCCGAAAATAAAAATCCTGAGGGCCAGCGATGGCACGCAGCACAATTTCGGACAAATATCGCGGGCGGTATTCAGAATGAAGGTGTTTGGGTGAATTCAGCAGCCTCCCCTTTCCCCTTTTTAAAATATCCCCCTTTTTCAGTGGCCTTCCGTGGTATCCCCCGAATCGGCCACCGGCATAGGTGGCTCGGCTCCCCATCACCTCGGGGGTATCGATTCCTCCCGTGACTGCCATATATGCCCTGCAGCCGCTTCGTACTTGGTAAAACGATAACACGTCCCCGGGAGTAACGCGAAAGGAGGTCCATGGTTCCACCGGTTTGCTGTTCAGCTTGGCTTCCATGTCCGCACCGGCAAGAGAAACATCCGCCTCTTTTAAAACCGTCAATCTTGGCCCGGCAATGCTGACCTCAAGACCGGCGCATCCTTCCGGGTTTCCCACCAAAAAATTGGCGATTTTAAAAGAAAACAGATCGAGTGCGCCGGATACCGGAACCCCCATCTGCTGGTAGCCATAACGCCCGTTATCTTGAACAGTGGTGTAGGAGCCGGGTGTAAGCACTAAAAACGTATTCATGGCGTGCTCTCTTTTTCGAGCAGCTGAAAATATTTCTCATGGGATATGGGAACAAATCGAATCAGATCGCCGGGGTGGTAAGGGATGGGATGTGAACGTGCGGAATCGAACAGTTTAAGGGGTGTTCTCCCGATCAGCTGCCATCCGCCAGGGCTCTCAACGGAATAGATACCAGTCTGTTCATTTGCAATCGCGACGGACCCTTGTGGCACAGCGGTTCGGGGTGTTTTCAGGCGTGGGGTGTGAAGTGCTTCCGGAAGTCCACCCAGAAAAGGAAAACCCGGCGAAAATCCGATCATATAGATGATGTATTCGGGTTGGGAATGAAGTCTGATTACATCCGGTGTCGAAATGCCGTTGCTTTCTGCTACCACTTCGATATCCGGGCCGAATTCTCCTCCGTAGCAAACCGGTATTGTGATCGTCCGTGGAGCGGGAATGACCGTATCCTGCAATTTTTTTTCAATCGAAAGAAAGGCGTTCTGCAGGTCTGCCGGGGTGGTGACCAACGGGTCGTACAGTATCATTAAGGATCGGTAGGCCGGAACAATTTCCAACACCCCTGGGGGCATGTTTTTTCCCGCAGCAACTGATATGGCTCTGACCTTTAGATTCACGACCGGATCGATGGCATTACCGTATTCCACCAAAAGGCCGCGGTCACCCACAATGCGAAAATGCGTGTTTTTAAATAAAGCGTTGCGCAAAGCGATCCTTCCCAATTAAACGACAGCTTCTTGGTACTAAATCAAATCCATTCGCTTTATCGTTACACCACCAATTTCCAGGGTTTGTCTAATATGTCTTACCAATTCAACAGCCCCCGGCGTATCGCCGTGAACACACAGGGTTTGAAATTCAGTTGGAATAACGCTGCCGTCCATGGAGATGATCTGGTGGTCTTTTATCATTTTTAGTGCCCGTTTGGCCACTTGTTCGGGATCGGTCATCACCGCACCCGGCAGGCGACGCGGCAGCAGCGTCCCATTATTGGTGTAGGCACGGTCAGCAAACGCCTCAAAAACGACTTTCACACCAACATCCTGACAGATCTGCTTCATTCGGGATGCGTTTGTACCGGCCTGTACGACACAAAGTAGCTCTGGATTAACGGCTGAGATGGCCTCCGCAATGGTACATACGATCTCCTCATTTTGAACGGCCGTATTATACAGGGCGCCGTGGGGTTTCACATGGTGAAGAATCGTTCCGTTCGCTTCGCAAAACGCTTGAAGTGCGCCGATTTGATAAATTACAAAACCACGGATTTCATCCATCGAACAATCCATGTTTCTACGCCCAAAGCCAACCAAATCAGGATATCCTGGATGTGCCCCCACACCGACGTCCGATTCTACGGCCATCTTTACGGTTTTGTCCATCACCAGAGGGTCTCCTGCATGGTATCCACACGCGATGTTTGCAGATGTGATATAGGTACAAACCTCTTTATCCCTTCCGATGTCGTAAGCACCGAAACTTTCGCCCATATCGCAGTTCAGATCAATTGTATTCATAACTTCTTCTCCATTCGTAACCGTGAACACTAAAGCAAAGTGATACCTCTATCTTTTAAATCAAAACGCAAGTTTAGCACCATTGAAGACGGCCTGCTATAGATAGGTTCAAATTCCAAAAAAGGCGGTTTGAAAAATATCGCTTTCAAGGAGTTCCCGGCCTGTGCCCTCCCGGATAATTCGGCCTGTCTGGACATCAATCCGCGTCCAATTGCAAACATCTGCTGTTCCCCGCCGGAAAGGGTGGAAACGGGTTGTTCCTGCCGTTCACAAAGGCGTGGAAACAGAGTATAAACGAATTCAAGGTTTTGTTTAATCTGCTTTTTATCGCCGACCACATAAGCCCCCATCAGGATATTCTCCGCCGCGGACAGCGGTTTAGACAGCATCCTCTTCTCGGGTACATAGACGATACCCATCTGAACAATTTCTTCGGTTCTGCGATTTTGAATGTTGCGGCCTTCAAGGCGGATTCGACCTTCAAAGGCACGTTGTGTTCCCATGGCAGTTCAGAGCAGCGTTGATTTCCCTGAGCCATTCCCACCGATCACGCACACGGTTTCAACCGCATCCAACCGCAAAGATACACCGTGGAGAACGGGAAGCCCGGAATACCGAACCCTTATGTTGTCTATCTCCAATATCGACACGTCCATGGGTCACCCTGATGTGTCGCCATGTTCCTCGACATAGCGTTCCCCGAGGTAGGCTCTGATCACTTGGGGGTCTTTTGCAATGACTTCCGGACTTCCATCAGAAATCTTTTGGCCATAGTCCAGTACGATGATACGTTCGCTCACTCTCATTACCAGTTCCATAACATGTTCAATGAGGAATACCGTAATGCCAAGCTCATGGTGGATGTATCTGATGGTAGTCATGATTTCATCTATTTTGCTTGGGTTTAAACCCGCAGCCACTTCGTCAGACTGATATAGATGAAACGATGGATACTTGATAAAGCATCAAAAATTTATTTGAATATATAAGCAGTTTTTGTCAAGAGTTATTTTTTTGTTCATGGGTTTTTACTGTCTGGTTTTTGAAGCCCTTTTTGTTTGACATCATTGTTATTAATGCGATAAAGATCTCCGCCAAAAAAGGTGATTTCGCCCGCCATGAGGGCGATTGAAATTTTATTTAACGAGGAGGATCCACATATGAATCCGATCGCACAAGAACTCAATCAAATGATCGAAAAAGGGAACCCCCATATTTTTCAAATGCTGTCTGAAGTAGGTAAAAATCTTTTTTTCCCCAAAGGGATTTTAAGCCAGGGAGCGGAAGCCAAAGCAAAGGCCAGTCGGTTCAATGCGACCATCGGTATTGCAACGGAACAGGGGAAAACCATGCATTTGCCATCAATAATGGATGCGATTGCGGGCATCAGCCCGGAAGCCTCCCTGACCTATGCGTCTTCTTATGGCATTCCCGCTTTACGAAAGTCCTGGCAGGATGAGTTGTTTGAAAAAAACCCTTCGCTTGCACATGAGAATATAAGCCTCCCTGTGGTGACGGCCGGCATAACCCATGCGCTCGCCGTCTTCGCCGATATCTGGATTGAACCAAATGATGTAATTATCGCACCGGACATGATGTGGGGAAACTACAACATGATATTCAAAGTAAGAGGGGGAGCGGAGTTGAGCCCGTATACCCTCTTCTCTCAAAACGATGGATTGAATCTTGTTGCATTTGAAGAAAAGATTTGGGAAGCGTCAACGAAACTGGATAAGGTAATCGTTTTGCTAAATTTTCCTCATAATCCGACCGGGTATATGCTGACACCCGAAGAAGGAAATCGAATTGCCAAGGTCCTGACAGATGTGGCCGACAAAGGTACAAACATCATTGCCGTTTGTGACGATGCGTATTTTGGACTTTTTTACGAGGATGCATCTTTAAAAGAATCCCTTTTTGCACGGCTTTGTAATCAACACCCCAGGCTTCTCGCCATCAAGCTTGATGGGGCGACAAAGGAAAATTTTGTATGGGGGTTGCGGGTGGGATTTGTTACCTACGGATCAAAAATCGATGGTGATTCATCGATCGTTTATGGCGCTCTTGAAAAAAAGACCGCTGGATGTGTGAGGGGGAGCATATCCAATGTTTCTCATTTCAGCCAGTCGGCTGTGCTTAAATCAATGCATGACAAACGGTATACTGAAGAAAAAGAGGAAAAGTTTGAAACCTTAAAAAGGAGGGCGAAGCGTGTTAAAACTGTTTTGAAAGATCATCGGTTTAAAGAAGTATGGGATGCATATCCGTTTAATTCTGGTTATTTTATGTGTCTTCGTCTCAAAACAGTTGATGCTGAAAAACTCCGGCAATATCTTCTTGAAACATATGGCGTCGGGCTAATTTCTTTGGGAAAGCGGGATCTGAGAATCGCCTTTTCGTGTATGGATGAAGATGAAATATTAGAACTGTTCGAGATTATTTTAAAAGGGGTTAGAGAATTAACCGCACAGAATCAATAATGTCAACATACAATATATTTATAAAAAAGTTGAAGGAGGCTCTAGGAAAAGACAGCTCCATCTTTATTGCGCATGTCGGAAAGTGGACTTTTATTTTATATTTATCGGTATTATTGCAGGGCTCGGCTCGATCGGATTTAATTGATTATGTCAGCTGGGTGCCCATTACTTCATGGATTTTATAGCCGGTTACCGGCCACCTGCCCCTGCCGGTGAGCATCACTTGCCCCTTCCCACCCAGACACACTTTAATCGGATTATTCTTCTCTTTCTTTCTGCAATCGGGGGTATTTTCAGCGGCTGGCTGGTGTATACCTTTGCGTCTGAAGCAAAAGGACATGGCACGGATGCCGCCATTGATTCCTATCACAGAAAAGGGGGCTTTATTCGGGGGAGGGTGCCGATCATCAAAACCATCGCTTCAGCCATAACCTTGACAACGGGTGGTTCAGGGGGAAGGGAGGGACCCATTGCCCAAATCGGGGCGGGGTTTGGGTCCTTTTTGGCCACCCGACTAAACCTCTCAGACCGGGAGCAAAGGATAATGATGGCTGCAGGAATTGGAGCGGGTGTAGGGAGCATCTTCCGCGCGCCACTGGCGGGGCCCTATTTGCCTCCGAAGTTCTGTACAGAAACCCGGAGTTTGAATCAGAGGTGATCATTCCTGCTGGGATTTCTTCAGTTGTGGCCTACTGTCTGTTTTGTCTGGTGTTTGGATGGGGATCTCTGTTTGAATCACCCGATTTCAAGTTTCAAAATCCTTTGGAATTGGGGCCCTATCTGGTTCTGGCCATCGTCCTGATCGCCACCGGTGGTTTTTCGTTGATATATTTCAATTGATCATGGTCAAAGATCTGATGCACCTGGTGAAAAAGGTAGAGTCTATCCCTGAGGACATGCCTTTTCTGGAATTTAAAAAGCTATTTTCTGAAACAAAGCAGCACTATTTTCCGGTGACCGCCTCCAATGAAAGGTTTATCGGAATTTTTCCCAGCAATGATATCAGAAGCGTTCTTTTTTCAGCGGAAACAGAGCACCTGGTCGTAATGAAAGATATCGGCACTTCTAAAATCATTGCCACCACCCCCGCCGACGATCTCAACTCGGTTTTAAAAAATTTACTATAAAAAAACATCGACAGCCTTCCGGTCGTAAGGGATGATGATCCAAATGTTCTTGTCGGAATGTTGAACAGAAGAGAGGTTATCGCATTTTATAAGCAGCAGATAGAGGAGATAAAGCGCAGGGCGGTGCAATAGAAGCAGGTTCGACTCTGATTTTATGAAGCCTTCAATATTTGACCTCCATCAGGAACAAACCATGGGGAGGAGCCGTTGCGCTAGCGAGATTACGATCCCTACCAATAAGTATATGTTTAAACACATTGGGCGTAATTTTACCACGTCCCACTTCCACCAGCGTGCCGACTATATTTCGCACCATATACCTTAAAAAGCCATCTGCTTTAAAATTAAAAACAAGCTTTCCCCGTTCCTGACATACAAGCGCCGCATCCATGACATTTCTTGTGGTATTGGATCTGGAACTCCCGGTCCCCTCAAATGCTTTAAAGTCGTGGATTCCAACAATATGGGCAATGGCTTTTTTCATCGCATCGGTATCAAGTTTTTTACTGATAAACCAGGCATATTGACGGCAGACGGCTGCAGGTTGCGAAAGATTTAAGATTCTGTAGCTGTAAGTTTTGCTCTTTGCATCATAGCGGGCATGAAATTGCCGATGAACCCTTGAACATGCTTTAATCACAATGTCTTTATGGAGCAGGCTGGTCAGCCCTTTTAGAAAAGCGCTGGGAGCCAAGTTCGTGTCAGAATGAAAGTTTGCCACCTGACCCAAGGCATGCACGCCGGCGTCGGTCCTCCCTGAACCGATAAGAGAGGTTCTTTCCCCCGTCATGGTCATGATCGCCTTTTCAATCTCACCCTGAATCGATCGCTCGTTTGTCTGCCGCTGCCAACCGTGGTAAGCATTCCCATCGTATTCAATGGTGAGTTTAAAATTTTTTAGCATTTCAACCCCTCTTGTACGGCTTCTAAAAATATCACAAACCTTTATTAAAAAACAGGATATTTCCTCTTTCGGTTCAGAAGGACAACCCGGCCGTATGATCGGAACACCCCTTGACAGGTTTTCGGTTTTTGTGGGACGATAAAAAACGGGATAAAGGTAAAAATGTTTTCCTTTTCTGCCGAAAATGGATTACTCCCGGGGCGACCATATAACATGAAACAAACACAGCCCATCGAAAAACCATTTATTACGCTCAAGGACATCACCATCCGGATAAGAGACAGGTTCATCCTTCCTCATACCTGCTGGGAAATTAAGACCCATCAGCACTGGGTAATCCTCGGTCCAAACGGTGCGGGAAAATCGGTTCTGGTGCGGGCCCTAGCAGGTGAGCTGCCTGTGGTTCGTGGAAATATAATCCACCATTATGGAGGACTTCCCAAAGCGTCCATCGGCTATGTTTCCTTTGAACGCCACCGGCAGGTTATCGATCAGGATGAGGTCCGAGATGAATCTCGATTTTTTAGCGGGAACCTGGAGCATAGCACCACTGTCCGGCAGGTTATCTTTTCCGGCAATCATATCAATTCATTCAGTCAAAAAGGTTTAAATCAGGTGGCAGGCTACCTGCAAGTACGCGATCTGTTTGATCGAGGGATTCGTTTTCTTTCCACCGGAGAACTGAGAAAGGTTTTGATGGTAAAGGCTCTCATGAATCGTCCCCGGCTTTTGATCCTGGATGAACCTTTTGACGGGATGGATATCGATTCATCTGCCTGGTTGACCAAATCTATCAATAACCTGATGAACAAGAATGTACAGATAATACTGGTCACCCATCGGCTTGAAGAGATTCCATCTAATATTTCCCACGTGCTTTGCCTCGACAATGGGAAAGTGATCATGCAGGGAAAGCGGGAGAATGTACTGAACAGCGTGGAGCATTTATACAAAGGGAGCCTGAAACAAAAAAAGGTCTTTTTGATGCCGAAGCATTTTCAAAAACAGGGACAACCGCCAGCAAATCAACAAAAAATTCTGATTTTCATGAAAAAAGTCACTGTAAAATACGGGGGAACAGTGGTATTGAACAATTTGCACTGGACCGTGAAACAGGGAGAAAATTGGGCGATCGTGGGGCCGAACGGCGCTGGTAAGAGCACCCTTTTGAGTTTAATCACAGGGGATAACCCCCAAGCCTATGCCAATGAGATTTGCCTATTCGGTAGACCCAGGGGATCGGGTGAAACGATTTGGGAGATCAAGAAACTGATCGGTGTTGTTTCTGCTTCATTTCAGATCCGATACCGAAAACCATTAACTGCTTTTGAAGTGATGCTTTCCGGTTTTTATGATTCCGTGGGGCTTTATCAGAGCTGTACCCCCGCCCAAAGAAGAATCGTTGAGAAGTTGACAGGGACCCTTTGTATTGAAAATTTGGTTGACAAGATTTTCGATCAGCTCTCCTATGGGGAACAGCGGATAGTGTTGCTGGCCCGGTCGATGGTGAAATCCCCTCTTATTCTAATATTAGATGAGCCCTGCGAAGGCCTCGATCGAATGAACCGGGAGCAAATGCTGGGTTTGTTTGATTTTATTGGAACTCATACCCGAACCCAACTGCTCTATGTCACCCATCACCCGGAAGAAATTCCACCATGCATCACCCATGTTTTACAATTTGAAAAAAGAGCAAACGGTCGGTTTGTTGTCTCTCCAATGCTTTTCCGGGACCATCGCCCTCATGATTGACAAAATTTTTCAGTTCTGTCAAAACCACATCGGGAAAAGTAAAAATTTATGGGGAATCAGATGAAATGAAAACAATACTTCCAAAGGGATTTCAGGCTTCCGGTGTTGCCTCAGGCATAAAAAAAAATGGCAAAAAAGATTTGGGGCTTATATTTTCTCAAGCGCCGGCCCGCGCGGCCGCTGTTTTTACTAAAAACAGGGTCAAAGCAGCCCCTGTCCTTTTGGATAAAGAGCGGATCAAGCGAGGTGTCTGCCGGGCAATCGTCGCGAACAGCGGCAATGCCAATTGCTGTACGGGGGATCAAGGGATGCGCGACGTCAGAGCGATGGCAGCCTTTGTCGCATCCAGTCTGGGTCTATCCGAAGAACTGGTGTTGGTTTCATCAACCGGGGTCATCGGCGAACCGATGCCGATAGACAAAATTGAGGCAGCAGTGCCGGACCTTACCGAATTATTGAGCACCGACGGGGTTTTAAATTTTGCCCGATCGATTATGACAACAGATATGTTGCCGAAAGTGGTCACCCGACAGGGGCAATTGGATGATCAAACGTTCATCGTAACCGGGGTGGCCAAAGGGTCAGGGATGATCCGTCCAGATATGGCCACCATGTTATGTTTTATCTGCACCGATGCTGAAGTCGCGCCAGATCTGCTTCAGAATATCCTTTTTGCTGAAACCGAACAATCTTTTAACCGTATCACTATTGATGGGGATACCAGCACGAATGACATGGTTCTCATTATGGCAAACGGATTATCAAATATAAAAATCGAACATCAAAAGCAGCACAAGCATTTCCAACGCATACTGAATGAGGTCATGACCACCTTGGCAAAGGAGTTGGTAAAAGATGGCGAAGGGGCAACAAAATTTATCGAGATAGAAGTAAAAAGCGCTGGGTCAGATCATGACGCCCATCAAATCGCCGATACGGTTGCCAATTCAAGCCTGGTAAAAACAGCATTTTTTGGCGAAGATGCCAACTGGGGAAGAATTATTGCGGCGGTGGGAAGGGCGGGTGTCCCCGTAGAACCAGCAATGATCGATATCTATTTTGATGATGTCATGATGGTTAAAAAAGGTTTGGGGTGTGGCAAGGTCGCTGAAACCGCCGTGACAAACATACTAAAAAAGGATCAGTTTTCCATATCAATTGATTTACACATGGGCAATTGTCGAGCCACCGTATTCACCTGCGATTTTTCTACCGACTATGTCAAGATCAATGCGGATTACAGATCATAGTCTGTATTCCTCCCTCTGCTTCAATACATTGATTAATTGAGATAAGATGATGCCAATGGTGCGTTTGCAGAAATTTCTTTCTTCCGCAGGGGTCTGTTCAAGACGGCAGGGAGAAGAATATATCAAAAAAGGATATGTCAAGGTTAACGGTGAGGTGGTTATCGAACTCGGTACAAAAGTTGATCCAACCCGTGATCGGATCGAAATTGACAGAGAGCTCATAAAAGAAGCACAGAATAGGGTCTATATCGTTCTGAACAAACCAGAAGGTTATGTAACAAGTTGCAAACAGCCAGAAGATAAAATCGTTCTGGACCTGATTGATATTCCAGAACGGATCTTTCCGGTCGGCCGCCTGGACAAGGCCTCTACCGGGCTTTTAATTTTGACAAACGATGGCTTGCTTCATCATAGAATTTCGCACCCATCCCATGACCACGAAAAAGAATACGAAGTTGTTCTGGCAAAACCGATCCCAAACGGGGCGCTAAAGAAAATGGAAAAAGGGCTCCCGATGATGAGCACAAAAACACGATCTGCCAAGATAGAAAAAATTTCCCCGACCCGTTTTCGAATTGTCCTCAGAGAGGGTAAAAACAAACAAATCCGTCGGATGGTCAGAAAGGTCGGAAACCAGGTCATCCGGTTAAAACGAATCAGAATTTCAAACATTAGACTCGCAACACTCGCCGAAGGCCAATGGCGCTACCTTACAGAAAAGGAAAAAAAAGGATTAATCAATATGTTGTAAAGCAAGTGGGTCATCAGCATCTTGTATCTCCTGCGCATTCAGCCAGATAATTTTAATGCTTTTAGTGTGATTTTATGGTAATTAATCTGGGTCTAGCGATCCCTTATTTTGTATAAAAACAGCGGCGGCTCATAAAATAAAAAGAATTCCCCATCGATGGACGTTTTCTGCAACTCGTTGCAGGAAGCTTTATATTTTGGGGTAACCGACGAGGGAGTGGAAATGGTAACCATAGAATCTTTGACCACACAAAAAGACAAGATTGCTGTGATCGGATTGGGATATGTCGGCCTTCCGTTAGCCATACAGCTTTCAAAGCATTTCAAAGTTGTGGGATACGATCTTAAATCAAAGAGAATTGAGGAACTTAAATCCGGGTGTGACCGCACATTAGAAGTTCCCGAGGAAAACCTCCGAAGTGCCGATATTGATTTTGCGAACAATCCGGCCGCTTTATCTGAATGCAAACTTATCATAGTTGCCGTTCCGACACCGATTGACCAATATTTAATTCCTGATTTAACTTCCCTTCACAGCGCCTCCAGTGCAGTGGGAAAATATATGAAAAACGGTTCCTGCGTTGTCTATGAATCGACCGTTTACCCTGGCGCCACCGAAGAAGTCTGTGTGCCCATTTTAGAACGGGAATCAGGATTCAAACTTGGCGTCGATTTCGTGGTGGGTTACTCCCCTGAACGCATCAATCCCGGAGATAAACTGCACAAACTGGATAATAATGTAAAAATTGTGTCAGGATCCGACCCAAAGACAGTCGAATTTCTCTCTAAGGTCTATGGTAAAGTGGTAAAGGCCGGGATCCATCAGACGTCCTCCATCAAGGTGGCCGAAGCAGCCAAGGTCATTGAAAACACCCAGAGAGATTTAAACATCGCTCTAATGAATGAACTCGCCATGATTTTCGATAAAATGGGGATAGATACGAGGGCGGTTCTTGATGCGGCTGAAACCAAATGGAACTTTCTTGCTTTTATGCCGGGTCTCGTGGGGGGACACTGCATTGGTGTTGATCCGTATTATTTAACCTATAAGGCGGAATCGATGGGGTACCATCCGGAAATGATACTGGCCGGACGCAGGATAAATGACCGTATGGGAAAATACATTGCCGAAAAGGTTGTCAAACTTCTCATCGGAGAAGGAAGGCAGGTTAGGGGTTCAAGGGTGGTTGTTCTGGGATTAACCTTCAAAGAGGATGTTCCGGATCTCAGAAATAGCAAAGTAGTGGACATGATAGATGAACTAAAAGACTACGGAATTGAAGTGCTCGTTCATGACCCACTGGCAGATGCGAATGAAGCAAAAACCTATTACAATCTTAAACTGCAGGATTTGGACAGTCTTTATGGCGCTGATGCGGTTATTGTGGCGGTGAGTCATCAACTATACAGAAAAATGGGGCTTTCAGATATCGCAAAATTATGTTCAAATCATCGTCCCATGGTGATAGACATAAAAGGGGCCTTTAACCCTCCAGATAAAAATAGCCTGGACATGGCCTATTGGAGACTTTAGAGGCGGCGAAAAGGAAAAGGGTTTGGCACGGGAGGCTGTTGACAAGGCCAAATCGCAATGCAGGAAGCAAGAGAAAATGACACTTGGAGAAGCCATAAAGGTAGCCATTGAATACGAAACTACAATCCGCGATCTTTATAAAGAGGCGGTAACAGTTGTTGACGATCCGCTGGGGAAAAAAGCCCTTCAGATGTTGGAAAAGGATGAACAGAACCATTTGGACTATCTCACGGACAGGCTCCAGAGATGGCAAAAGACCGGAAAACTGGTTCTTGAAAAACTAGAGACAATGATTCCTTCAAGTGAAATTATTACCCGTGAAGCGGAAAAGCTTGCGAAGAAAATGCCCAAGGAAGATAGGGGCGATGAAAAACAACTGTTGAGCAAGGCGCTTAAGGTTGAAATTGAGACCAGCCGTTTTTATCAGAAAATGGTGGGCGAAATGCCCGGGGAAGGGAGACAGATGTTTGCGCGTTTCCTGGAGATCGAAGCTGGGCATATTGCCACGGTTCGCGCAGAACTGGACTATTTGAGTCATACCGGGTACTGGTTCGATTTTCAGGAGTTCGATCTGGAATATTAGTAGCTCAAAGTTCGCACCCCTAATCCGCCGGCGCGACACATCCGGCTTTTTGCAGCGGCCAACTTAATCGGTCTGTTGTATCATATCGATCTGAGTCGCTGGGGTATTTTTCGGCTCTTCGAGGCAGCAACAAGAAGATGAATCTCTGCCCAACGCAGTGTTGATAATGGCAGCAGCACATCCCACGCCTGCCTGTACGGTGACTGCATTTGCAGAACAGTTTTGAGCACAGGCGCCGCATTCCATACAGGCATCCCGGTTTTGAATCAATGCATGCCCATTGTCAAGCCCGAAAACCGCATGGGGGCAAACGATGAGGCACATGCCACAGCCGTTGCATTTTCCCTGATTGAGCCTTAACGAGACAACGTCTTTGAGATAAACCGACTTTTTCATCTTTTTATCTCCTCATGTTATAAAACGCGACCCGAGCCAGAGGAATAGACCGATTCCGCTTGTACTGATCTGCATCGGGAGCGCCCATTTCATCTCTTTTTTAACCCCTGAAAGCGAAGTATAGGTGGAAGAACCGGTGAAATTCATTGCTAAATACGCGGCGATAGCCGGGATCAGAAAAAACCAGGATAGAATTTCCACTCGATTCTGCCACAACCCTTCGGTTCCGGTTCTAACAACGACTAAAACGATCGCAGCGATGAGTCCCAAAGAGAACCCTTTTAGTGAGAAAGTACGTCCGGGCAGCCATGGCAGCAACAGAGGCGTCAGAACCGCACCGGTTGTGAGAGCGGCCAGCAGAGACAACACGGCAAAAAGACCGTCATTTGATGCATTGGACCAAAACCCACCGGTTCCACCTAAGCCTCCTATCAAAAAAAACACCGGAAGAGCCAACAGAGCCCATTTGAGAGCGCTGACCAGTTCGACCGGGATCAGAACCACCCTTTCCCGAGTAGGGAAGGTTTTTCGTCTCATCTTTGGTGTGGCTTTTAGGCCCGCATCCATAAAATTCGGCAAATCGACAGCCTTTATCGGTCCGTAGATCACCCTGAAGCCTGAAAGTTTTTTTACCTTATGTGCCGCAACACCTGGACCCGCCAACTGCGGCAGGATCAGCTTACGGTGAGAAACGACGCTTGCCAATCCACTCGATTCGATGCGCTGGACCAGTTCCTCGGTTCCGAATGTTCCCTTACCCGCCGCACACCAGACATTAATTCCCTTTGTATCCAGAACCAGTATCCATACATGGCGATCGCCCATTGCTTCGCGCAGCTGATCAAAACTCATTTTGTAATTGCCGGTCACCAATACAGAACTTTCGGGGTCCGGATTTCCCAGTGCATAGAGCCCAGGGTCGAGCATATAGTTCATGCGGCCGATACCCCACCGGGCTTTAATAGCCCCCCAGTGATCCGGCCAGTGCAGCGAGGGTTTAACTTGCGGCAACCGCCCAATTGATGTTCGAACTGCACCCGAAACAAAAGGTTGTTTAAGACCGGGCAGGCTCAACTGAGCCTTTTCGTCGGAAGGTCAGCAGCGAGTATCAAAAATGACTTTTTGATCTTCCGGGGACGGATCACCAATTTTCTCATCCATGAAAGTTATCCTTTTATTTGTGGCGAGTCTTCACAAATTTAAATTTCTCCTGCTATTTTGCCTACAAATTATCTGCAATCGAAACAACTCTGTCTCCGAGCATATGTACATAACTTCCCATTTCGTTATCATACCATCCATAGACCACAACCTGGGTTACCGGTATTCGGATTATATCATTTTTTAGTGAAAAAATAATATCCTTATCAATTCCTGGCACATGTTCCATATCAATGGTTACTTCTGCGGTCCGTGTGTGTGTTTCGTGACCCTCTATGATCGCAGCGGCTTTGGGTATGCCTATAATATCCCCGGACACGTTTTGCTTATCGGTGTAATGGAGGTAGCCATTTGAATCGTCAGATGCAATCTGTCTATAAATTTGGTTTATCATTTTCTTTCTTATCGGTTTCCCGGAAATTTCTTCCTGAAGATTTATCACCAGAATAATCAAAGAGCCTGTGGAAGTCGGGATCCTTACCGATTCCGCAATGATGCCGATTTGTTCCATCTCGGGAATCACCAGACTGAGCGCCTTGGCCGCACCGGTGGTGGTCAGGATGATATTGTTCATGATGCTCCTGTTTTTCCGCAGGTCATTTTTGCCGGCTTTTGGCAGACGATCCAAAACCATCTGAGATCCGGTGGCCGCATGGACTGTAGCCATGGAAGCGGACAACATTTTTTTTGGCCCGAAAAAGTTGAGAATCGGCTTTATCATGTGTGCGAGACAGGTTGTGGTACAGGATGCATTAGAAACAATTTTATGACGTCTGGGGTCATAGTCATGGGAATTGATCCCCATAACAGTGGTCACTGCATCATCCGGTATTCCTTCGCCCTTGTCCATGATTTTAAAGGGCGCAGATACGATCACTTTTTCGGCGCCTGAATCCAGATGGCCTCTTACAGCGCCTTTGGGGTGAGTCGAGGAGAGAGTTGGATCGAGAAACTGCCCCGTTGTATCGACCACGAGCCTTACATCGTTTTCTGCCCAGCCTATTTCAGCCGGATTCCGAAAAGACCTTAAAAACCTGACCCGTATGCCGTCAATGGTCATGCACCCGTTTGTATGATCCAGGTCAGAGACAACCGGTTTTGCCTGGTGGCCATACAGAAACCCATGCAGCATGCCATAGGTTGAGTCCCTCTCCACGTAGTGGGCAAGGTCTTCGATCGAGGTGCCGGCCTCTCGGCCGATATTGACGATGAGTTCATCAAAATATTTTCGCTGTACGTGATCCCAGACCGTGAGTTTTCCAATCCGGCCGAATCCGTTTATACCGAGTTTTCGCTTCTTTTTTTGAGGGCTATTTTGCATGGTATGTTCTATCTGTTAGCAAAGTTCAGTCAGTAAAATTCAATTTTCAGCGACTTCCAGAAGGCCGGCGTAAACAGAGCCCTCCTGTCCGTCAATGCTGATGTGATCACCTGATTTTATAATCATATCATTGAAAAGACAATATTTTTCTCTTTCATTGCAGAGCAGATCTCCACACCCGACAACACAGGTTCTCCCCAACTGGTGAGCGACGACCGCGGCGTGGGACGTCACACCTCCCCTTGCAGTTAAGAGGGCATCAGCCGCATAAATCTCTCGAATGTCATCGGGAACAGTATCGGATCGGACGAGAATCAAAGACGTATCGGGTTCCTTGGTTCTCCATTCGTCGATTTCTTTCAGGCTGAAGACGGCCCGGCCGCTCATTGCGCCACCACTGGCACCGATGCCATGCCCCAATCGGTTATTGTCTGTTTTTTCCTTAAGATCAAATGTAAAAACCTTTTCCCGCTCCCTCATTACCATATCTCTGGATTGCAGCAGGTACAGATCATTTTTCGAAGGGCTTTCAAATGTGAATTCTACTTCCTGCGGGCTCCATCCCTTTTTATAAATCAGATCGTTCGCCCAGGTCTTTAACTCCGTATAGATTTCTGGGAAGGCGGTTTCAAGTGTCATATCTGTATCCCGCATTTCGATTTCTTGCTGGGTGATCGAAATGGGGAGGGTGGTGACCAGCCCTGAAGCCACATCTTCACCTTGATTCTGGAGGGTAAAATCACCCCATAGTCTCAATGTATCCCCTGACCATCTTGGATTGTGAGTAAAAAAGACGCCTGCCCCGGATTGTTGGGAACTATTTCCATATACCATTGCCTGAACCGTAACGGCTGTGCCCCAGTCGTCTGAAATACCCATAATCTTGCGGTATGTTTTTGTTTTGGATGATTCCCAGGAACGGAAAACCCGACTGATGATCACAATCAGCTGATCAAAGGGATTTTCAACGATATCGATCCCGACATCTTTTATCATTTTTTTATAGCTGAGCGCTATTTTTTTCATCTGGTTACCGGTGAAACCCTTTTTGTATAAAATTCCAAGTCGTTGCTTGAAGTCTCCCATGATGGCATCAAAATCATCCCTTTCAATTCCAAAGGACATCCCATAACTTTGGAGAAAACGACGGTAGTTGTCCCAGCCAAACCAGGCATTACCGGTGCGGGCTGCAATACCGGTTGCAATATCTTCGTCGATACCCACATTTAGAAACGTGTCCATCATCCCTGGTTGGGAGATGGAAGATCCACTCCTGACGGAAAATAGGAGAGGGTTTTTTGAATCGCCAAACATCTTTCCTGTTACCCGCTGCAAGGCGGAAATATAACTGTGGACCTGATCTTTAAAATTAAGCTCTGCCTGTTCAAAACTGTCGATGATCTCTCTGCACCTAAATGCCTCGGTTGTAATGATAAAGCCTGGAGGGACCGGAAAATCAAAACTTTTCAGTTTGACGATATTCAACCCTTTGTTCCCCAGATATATGATCCCTGAAATTCGGCCTTTAGGCTCGGAAATCGACATCATTGCCCGCTCAGGGTCATAGTTCAACAGTCTGTGGAGTTTATTCTTGGCGAGTCGGTCTGACTGATGAAAAAGCGTGTTGAGTATCCGGCTTAAAAACAGATCGAGCTGCTGCAGCCCTAGCGAAAGGGCGATTCTGTCACGGAAAAAAATCTCTGATATTCGATGTTTTAACCTTTCATGGTCAATGAAATCCTCTTGAGACAGATATTTCGGTAACAGCTGATCAACCGACACTTGGGATAAAATTTTTGAGAGATTGTGTTCGTGGATGTTATTGAAATAATCGGTGGTGATATTTGATACCGCCTTGGCAAATCCTTTGAAGATGTCTAGATACTGGGTAAATGTAAATTCTTTTGCTTCCAATGAATGGGATAGGAGGTCGAGTTGACGTTCGATTTCGAGCGATAAAATACCATCCAATTTTAAAGCCTTATCAAATAGAATGAGCAGATCGTGAACCTGGAAGAAGGTGGCTTTTGTGATCAGGTTAAAATTGAAATTTTGGATAAGCTCTTCAAACAAGACATTGATCAACGTTTCGATCCGAAATGTGAGGCCCAAGGCATCAAATTTCAATTCGTGATAACTCCCATACATAGATGGGATATCTGTGGTGAAATGTCTTTTTTTATAAATATCCTCATTGATTTCATACGACTGGGGGGACAGAATTAGAGATTTTAACGATTCAAGATAATTTAACAGCATCGAGAGTTGTTTCATCACATCAGATTCAGAGAGCGCCCTTTTGAGCTTGTTTAGATTCGGTAATGCTTCGGTTTCAAGCTGGGCAATGTAGTTGTCATTTTCAATAAAGTTGATGCTGTATTTTTGTTTTAAAAGTTTGTAGAAATATATGGCGAGTTCCACTTTTTCAATATCTGTTTCAGATGCATCTGATATTTCACCCAGATAATTTTTTAGCTTTTGTTCATGGATATTGACGAAATCTTCAAATGTAGTGAGCCCCATTTCCTGCAGATGCTGCATAACCTTGCGGACACCGTCGATATAGGGACCTTTTGAATCGATCTGACTATAAATGTTCGGTGGAACAAAGGGTTCGACGAAATCAATCTTACCGGTTTTCCAGAAATTCAGCGTGGCTTCCATAAAATCAAGGATTTGATTACTACTTTCAACGTGACTCTGTTTTCGCAGAAAATGAATAAGCACGTCTTTACGACGATTGATTTCATCAATCTTTGTTGAGGTGTCTCTCAATCTCCCTTCAGCGCCGATATCGTTGAAAAATACCGGAAATAACCGGAAAAGCTGCTTGACAAGGTTATAAACCGGCTCAATCGGGCTGTTTAATAATCGGGTAATATCACGGGGGAACAGGTCGGTGTCCTTGATAAAGACACCGCATAAGGAGAGATAGATAATCAGCGGGGAAAGAAGTCTGGTGGACCATTTGGGATTAAGTTCAATCAGCTCAAGCCAGGTCCGAATGTTCATCAGATGGGTCTTGTTTGCTTTGATCTGCCAATCATTCCCGACACCGGAGATCCTGGGGGTCTGAAAACCAAGATCAATCAAAGCGTCGGTAAAAAAATTGATCAGATCTCTCTCATCGGTTTTGTAAACGCCTTTCCCCACGTTTAGCATACAATTCAGGGCCGTGATGGGGAATATCTCTGTCTGTTTTTTTAAAATAGAGAAGGTTTTTTGGATTAACTCTTCTATATTTCGATGGTTTTCATTGGCGATCAGCCAGCTCAATGTTCGATTGATATCCCTTAAAGACTCCTCGTATATCATCGATAGACCGGCGATATTCATGATATGAAAAAGGAATATCACTTTCCACTGGTTCTCCCTGCCACTTTTTATACCCGCGTCAAATAACCTTTTGGGAAGTTCTCTGTAAGTTTCAACGATCTTGTTATAACCCGGAAGGGATAGGAGATCGTTTAAAATATCTCGTGATGTGATGTTTTTGCCTTGTGCGAGCTGTGTCAGTTGAACATCCCATTGTTTGATCCGCTTATGCGATATATCATTGAAGATTTCTTGCAGAATTTTTTTGTCCGGTATTTCCCCGGCCTCTTCTTCGAACCAGAACTGTGGATCAATCTCTTTCAGCCAGTAGGCATAGGTGTGCTGAAAGTATTTGATTAAAAGAAGATTTATTGACTCAAAATTTGAAATGGTCCCAGAGGAATAATCTAAAAGGAATTCCGCAAGCCTTTTAATCTGATAATAGCTTTTAACAAAAAAGAAGAAATACCGGTCCTCGAAGTTTCTTATTTCTTGAAAAGCACCGTTGATGAGTGGTTCAAACTTTTTAAAATCAGATCCAGCATCTTTTATAATTTTTTGGAGAAAAAGGAGATAGTTATCGACGGCATCGCTTTTAACGTCCAAATGGGTTGTCGATTGAATGGCATGGGAAAAAATGTCGAAAAACAATCTGGCGGCATTTTCACCGTTGGGGTGATTTTTGATGAGATCAAAATAATCGAGCGAATAGACTCTGGCTTCCCTAACGATGAATTGCCAGTTTTTATACGGATGGGAAAGCTCTTTTAAAAAGGTATTCAACCCCTCCGTTAGACCGTAGTATTTGGACATTACTTCCTGCAGGACGGAATATTTGGGATCGATGGTGACATCCACCTGGTAACTGGCCAAATTGATTTCAAGGGCTTTTGATTCTACCATAAGAATACCCAAAATATGAACGGGTGAACCTTAAAAACTGACATCCTTCAAAGCCGTCAATGTTAGTAGCAAATAAATAATTAAGATTAGCAAAGGATATATCTATTTTCAAGAAGATTTGAGAGTCGATTCAGGCATCATAATGAAAACTCGGGTTGACCGGGAGTACAAAATATAAAAGCGGCGGGTTGAATATCTCTCTTTTGGAGAGTAAAACCCGCCGCCTTGTTTTTAGATTCAACGAATCCAAGCTATAATCCGAGGATCATCTCAAAGCCGTCATGGATGTTCGTCACTTCTTCTGGTGTGATGGTAGAGGTCGATTTCTTTGCCATCGGCTTGATATCAATGAATTCCGTTCTGGCCCTGGATTTTACGGCGATGGCCATGGCTCCCCTCGGGTTAGGGCAAAAAAAAGACCCTGCAGTAATTAGACACATCCGGTCGGCTTGGGTAGACCTGCCATTTTGCATGCTCCCTTGCCCGGTCCTGATGGGAAAAGCTCATAGATATGCTTCAGTTTGAATCCCGTTACCTTGGCTAAAACACGAACCATGGGTGCAATTCCGTTCTTTTCATAATATTCTTGCAGTATTTTGACAACCAACCGATGTTCGTCTGTAAGTTCTTCGATTCCCTCGACTTCCTTTACATGATTCACCCAGTTATCACTCCAGTTATCATAGGAATCGATGAATCCATCCTCGTCTACCGTAAAGGTTTCTCCACCATATTCAACTTCCGGCATTTTTTGAACCCCCTTTCCGAATTATTTATAATCTCTAATGATTTCTGAGCGTTATGCCCTATAATCGACAATAATTAAGTTAGGTTGAATATATTATTGAATATCAAATGTCAATACGAAAAATGGATGTCTCAAAAGATTATATGACCGTCATACGTGATTGCACCATGTTCCGATGTCGGGTGTCTTCACTCATATCGATCTTCATCCAGGGAATAGGTAAACATCCTACCAGATTCAAATCTCGTATTTTCATATAGCTTGAATAAACAAAAACCGGCCTTGTTTTTTTACCTAAAAGCAAAATCGCACTATTTTTTTTCTTGATACCGGCAATCATTATCATTACAAGATTAAACTATAGTTTTTTAATATAGAATAGATACTATATTAATATAGATTGTATTTGTTATATTAAAGTCACCTGTTGACGGACAATAGCAAGCGCATCCCCAACGGCTGTTATGGGGGACTTCAAGTCACAACATCAAAGGATGTAAAGGGCGGAGGAAAAATGAGACGGGTGGCGGTCGAATAGTGTGACACCTGTGGGTGAGCCTGTCCAAAATGGCACCGGGTGAGGCGCTCTGAGCCAAAAACTTCTGTCCATTGCTCAAAAGGCAGGTTCGAAGTAACCATGAGGCTGTGCTGTTCATCCTAATCTAATAATCAACCATGTGCCGGATTCACTTCATCTATCTGTATTGAAACTTGTTTGATGAAACACCAATGAAAAAACAGATTAATAATCTTCTGATAAATCAAGTGATTATCGTGGGTGAAATAAATGAGTTTCTGATAAAAAATGGTACTTTTTGAAGTATTAGCTGGTCAAGTCATTGATGTGAATGATAGCAATATAAAGAAAAAAATGCCGTACATAGCTCACAGAGACGATTTATGTGCAAAATTCAGGTAGTATACCAAAATAATATAGAATTGAATATTAGTTACTAAACTTATATCAAAGGCACTATCAGCAGCGCAACGATGTTGATGACCTTGATCATCGGATTAATCGCCGGACCTGCCGTATCTTTATACGGATCACCTACTGTATCGCCTGTAACTGCAGCCTTATGGGCATCAGAACCTTTTCCGCCATAAATACCGTCTTCAATAAACTTCTTGGCATTATCCCACGCGCCTCCACCGCTTGTCATCGCAACAGCTAGGAAAAGACCTGTGATGATACTACCTATAAGAACACCTCCAAGAGCCTCTCTGCCCAAAAGCACTCCGACAAGAATCGGTACAACTACAGGTATCAAAGCCGGGACCATCATCTGCTTGATCGCCGATTTTGTAACTATATCAACACATTTTCCGTATTCAGGTTTTTCTGTGCCTTCCATAATTCCGGCTATTTCACGGAACTGCCGTCTCACTTCTTCAACAACTCCACCCGCAGCTTTTCCAACTGCCTCCATAAGGAGAGCTCCGAAATAGTAAGGAAGCAGACCGCCGATAAACAGGCCTGCAAGTACCATAGGGTTTGAGAGATCAAAAGAGAGTGAATCAGTGAAAGACCTCGAATATTCGGCAAACAGAACGAGCGCTGCAAGAGCTGCAGATCCGATCGCGTAACCCTTTGTGACAGCCTTAGTAGTATTGCCAACCGCGTCAAGTGGGTCGGTTATGTTACGAATCTCTTCCGGAAGCTCAGCCATCTCCGCAATACCGCCTGCGTTATCGGTGATAGGTCCATAGGAATCGATGGCAACAACGATACCGGTCATCGAAAGCATCGAAACAGCAGCAAGAGCGATGGCAAAAAGACCGCCGCCGGGATTACCGTCGAAACCGCCGCCAAGAGAGTATGCTCCGAGTATTGCAGCAACGATAACAATAACAGGCATGCCTGTGGCTTTCATGCTGACCGCCAGTCCTGCTATAACGTTTGTTCCGTCACCCGTCTGACTTGCTGCTGCAATATGCTTGACCGGGCTGTAACTCGTGGATGTAAAATATTCTGTTATCCAGACGATCAAGCCGGTTAAAACAAGTCCGATTAATGCTGTCATGAATATATTTCCTGATGTAAATCCTCCTCTTGCCGCTTCATCAAGCCCACCGATAAAGTATGAAGAGACGACAAAAAAAGCCACCGCCGCAAGGATACCCGACACAGCAAGTCCTTTATAAAGGGCTCCCATTATGTAATTGTTCTTACCAAGCTTAACAAAATAAGTGCCGATAATCGATGCGATAATAGAAACACCGCCAAGAAGCAGAGGGAATTCGATCCACGGGCTGTCATCGCCAAATATAGTCCTAGCCAGAAGCATCGCTGCAACTAATGTTACCGTGTATGTCTCATAAAGGTCAGCAGCCATTCCTGCACAGTCACCTACATTATCACCAACGTTATCAGCTATAACAGCAGGGTTCCTTGGATCATCCTCAGGTATTCCTGCTTCAACCTTACCCACAATATCTGCCCCAACATCAGCCGCCTTTGTATAAATACCGCCGGCGATACGGGCAAACACACTCATAAGTGAACAGCCAAAACCAAGCCCTATCAGTGCATGGAAAGCCTCCTCGCCTGCAAACGATTGTACTGTATAATAGTAGCCCGCAATTCCTAACAGACCAAGTCCGACAACCATTACTCCCGTAACAGATCCACCCTTAAATGCAACTGAAAGGGCTGGCTGGATTCCATCATGAGCAGCCTGCGCAGTACGCACATTTGCACGTACCGTAACCATCATTCCGATATACCCAGCGAGTGCTGAACCGAGTGCACCTACAACAAAACCTATTCCGGTCCATATGCCAAGTCCAAAAAGCAACAACAACACCAAAACAACCACACCAGCAATAGCAACTGCTCTGTACTCACGTGCAAGAAATGCCTGAGCACCTTCTTTTACCGCATTTGAGATGTCCTTCATACGATCACTACCCGCGTCCTGCTTTGTTACCCATCCTGCAGTAATTAATGAATAAATAATACCCGCAATTCCGCAGATGAGAGCAAATAAGATAATACTACTCATTGCACATACCCCCTTGGTTTGATTGAAGTTTAAGGAATACAACTGATATTATTCCAGACTTGATTCCTGTTTGGCCTCAGCTCCAACAGATAAAAACTTGTTTTTTTGGAGCGACTTAAACGAAAACAATAAATTGTGTTGAGATTTTTTTCACATTTGAAACGGTGCATTCTATATTGGCTGATATGGCAGACCAAGGATCAAAGCTTTGTTCAATCCATGTTGGATGAAGGAACGATAACAGAGATGGAGTCATGCAATCATCCGGCACGAAATTTTATCGATCAGTGTATCGGCTGTGGCGATTGCGAACCGGAGGAAGGCCATTTGAACACGCTGAGCACAGATCTGATAATGCTTTCTACCGACGGTCTGCACGATGCCGTTGATGAAGCAACCATGTTTGAAATTCTCTCCTTGGACGGTGATATTGAAACCAAGGCCAATGAACTGGTCAGCAGAGCACTGGATGCGGGCGGTAAAGACAATATCACCGTGGTACTCGCACAGCTTTAGTATGAACATTGTCCAGGAACTCCCCTCTTTTCCTTTTCTGATTTGACATTTCACTCGCATTCTTGAATCTTTTTTATCAAAATTTTTTATACAATATTGACAGTCTCGTAAAAAGTCATTTGTGAACGACTTTGAGCATTTCGGGATCAATATGGTCTTTTTACGAGTTCATCAATATTCGGGCTAGACAAAAAAGGGCGGTTCAATGTCACAAACCACCTCTTTTACCTCGGGAATCTTTCTTACAATTTCATTTGTTTCCTTTGTCAAATCGGACTGAATCATCTCCTTAAGCTCTTTTCCCATCTGGAGAGTGGCATAACCGGTTTTGGTCAGTTTCTGTGCCGGTACCTTCACATGAACAAAGCCGTCGTGAGCGGTCACAGAAGCTTCACACAGGATTTGAAGAGACACACGAATATGACTTTGCAGTGCAAGGTTTATGAATTTTCTTTTGATCTCCGGAGTCGTTTTAAAGGATTTGCAGCGTGCGGCATTGCAAATAATCTTACAGGCGTCTTCGATGGTCATCGTGCCGAGATGAACGATAATATCATAAAGTCGCGGGTCTTCGATATCTACCCGGTAAAGATAACGGGTCCATTCCGTACGATGCCGGTCTTCTTCTCTGATGACCGCCAGGGCGTGGTCCTTTGTTATTTTTTGTCTCTGCCGGAGCAGGGCCACCCTTTCGTCCATGTCGGCGATAATCCGTACCTTTAAGGCATTGGTGATTTCAGGAATGAACAAATGGCCGGCATGCCCATGATACACATAATTATCCTCCTGCATGTGCTCCAGCAAGGCGTCCCGAATATAAGCAATATACTTTTCTCTACCATGGGTTAATCTTTCAAGAACACCGGGTGCATCATGAAGTGTTTTCAGCAGTTTTTTTTCGGAAACTTGGAAAAATTGGGATGCCGCCAGCAGCACTTCGCGACTGCCGCACTGATATCCAAGCGTTTCTGCTACTTTTTCAGCTATTTCCTTTCCATGGCTGAAACTTCCCCGAGAGATCATAATTATTGCCACCTGAATTTTCTCCTTTAATGATCCATTCAGTACCGTTTAATAACCATTATATGTGAGAAAAAATGTTACCGGATCCACGTCAATTTTACTGAATTCCATAGAAGAAATAGAGAACCGTCAGTTCCACCGTTAGAAAAATCAAGGTCATGATAATCCCGGCTTTAGTGTAATCAACGGTACGGTAACCGCCGGGCCGCATCACAAGGGCATTCACCTGGTGTGTTGGCAAAACAAATGTGTTGGATGCTGACAACCCAACCACCAGAGCAGCCATGCGCGGGTCGCTGCCGGCCATGACCGCCATATTCATACAAAGCGGGACCAGCAAGACGGCCGCCCCCACGTTTGAAACCACAAGTGTAAAAAAGGAGGTCATGATTCCAACCGCTGCGAGAAACACAATGGGTGACGGCTGCCCGAGAAGCCCTAAAAGATTTTCGGCGATAAATGCCGCCGTGCCAGTTTTTTCAAAAGCGATCCCAAGCGGAATAAGACCGGCCAGAAGAAAAACGGTCATCCAGTCCACGGCCCGATAAGCTTCATCAACGGAAAGCACGCCGGTTACGATCATTCCCAGAGCCCCGGACATCAGTGCCACAGAAAGCTGAACTTTAAAAAACACAATTTGTGTTAAAGCGATTGCCAGCCATAGAACGGCAAACATCGCTTTCTGTGGCCGCATGATCTCCCCCTCCAAAGGTGTTGTGAAGGCCAACGCCCGTGGCTGGGGCTGGTTTCTCATTATATGAAACCGTTCCCACGGCCCGTAAAGCAGCAGGGTATCTCCCATCTGCAGCTGTATGTGGGTGAGTCCGCCGTGGTACAATCTGTTTTCTTTGAACAGCAAAACCGGATTAAGCCCGTAGAGCTTTTTAAAGTTGATTTCGCTCATGGTTTTACCGATGAGCTCAGAACGGGGAGATATGATTGTTTCGGCCATCCCGGCGCTGGTTCTCGAAAGAGTATCCGCAAACACATACAGGCCGTCTTTGATCTCCCAGCCATATTCTTCGGCCAGCTTCCGGATGTTGAACGCCCTGCCAACCACCGCGATATCATCGTCCGCCGAAATCATATCAGAACTTCGGGGGGCAAAGATTTTGTCCTTCTTGCCTGATAGGTTAACCGCTACTACGGTTACCAGGAACTTGGTCCTCACGCCCAGTTCTTCAAGCGAGCGCGGGCCTTCAAAATCAGAGGGAATATGGAGTTCATAGGTGCTGTCAATGCCTCTGTATTCTGCAATCAGTGAGGCCGTGGCCCCCTTGTCAGCTTTTCCGCTGGCGGCCGGCAGTACATACTTGCCGAACAGTGCAAAATAAACAATGGCGCTTACCAGCAGACAGATTCCGATGGGTGTCTGGGTAAACAGTCCAAAAGGTTCCAGTTTCTTACCGCCCAGTATCATTAAATCATTCAGCAAAATGGTTGGACTGGCACCCACCAGCGTGATGGTACCGCCGATGATGGCACAGAACCCCATGGGCATCAATATTCTGGAAACTGGTATCCCCAGCCGTTTGCTGATCCGTTGTGTGGCCGGCAAAAAAAGAGTGGTAGCCCCGATATTCTGCATCATGCTGGATATCAGCCCCACCGTTCCGGACACCAGCGCAATAATTTTCTTCTCGCTTTTGCCCGCGAGCTTGATAATGGGACTGGCGACCTGGTTCATCACGCCGGTTTTATCAAGTCCGGCCCCGATGATGATAACGGCTATAATTGAACAGACCGCATTACTGCTCAAACCGACAAAAGCATCTTTGGGAGAAATAAGACCTATCAGCGGAAGCAGTACCATCATCATAATGCCGACGACATCTATCCGAACCCACTCGAAAACAAAAAGCGTAATAACAAAAACCAGCACCACCATAGTCAAGATCATCTCAGGTGTCATTCTAAGCAATCCTTTCTTTCATCCGATAGCTGCTGCCGTAGCCTGCTGTTTGATAGTTTTGATGCCGCTCCCTTTATTTTCTTCTGTTTTCATTTCTGAACCAGAAGCATAAGAAAAATACGGCCAAAATCAGTACAATCCCTAAGTATAACCGTGCTCCCATCATAACCTCCATCTATGCTGAACTACCATTTGCTTTTTTTTGCATAAAAAAAGTAGGAATCTTGGCTAACTGTAAATGTATAGTCAAAAATCCTACTTTTTGAAAGTCATTTTTAAATTACATCATGGAATATACAAAGATTTCACTTTTTGCTCTTTCGCCGTTTTCGGGCCTGGAAACCGCCGCCTGATCTTCAGATTCCGAAACGACGAATTCAAACCCACCGATTTCATTCCTTATTTCTTTAAGGCCTTCATATGATTCGCTGAATTTGACAACGTGCGTAAACGGAATTTCTTTCTTCTTTGCTGCTTCCTGAAACATCCGAACGTTCTTTTTGGAAAGACCTTTAAAATCTTCACAAATTTTTTTGCGTGAAGATGAAAAAAAATTAAACGTTTCGCAAGACAGCGGTGCCGTATTTAACGCGACAATTTCATAGGACATCCTTTCAGCCATTTCCAGAGCATAATCGATGATATCTTCTGAAAATACACTCTCCCTCCCGACCACCACAAGTTTCCTGACCACCTCGGACTCCAGCTCTGTTTGAAGTTTCTCTTGGACTAGCGCTGCCTGTCCTGCTTCGGCAAATGTAATCGCCTTTTGGGATTGATCCATCTTTCCGGGTAGCTTTTGAATCTTCTGTTTTATTTTCCCAAAAATTCTGCCCACCTTTTATATCCTCCCGCCTAGGGTTTTGTCGTCTATTCGTAATCTTTGCTTATTGCATATCGAGTAACACCACCAGCGGCATATTCAGCATCTGCCGTATTTCTTCTGTCACCGATGTATATTTTTTCCGGTATCGGTTTTACCGGACGCTTTCCGGTTCGATCTCTCCATTATGTTTTTGTCAAAGTTACAGCATTTAATTGAGCAAGTTCCATGGCGGCACCCGAAAAATCTATTTATCTATCCAATATTATAATTTTATTACACAAATCCAACCATTCGTTCGGACACAGTCAGTTATTTCAAATTGCAACACTTTTCGCGTTAAAATCATTTTTATTAATTTATCAATTAGTTATATTATATTGCACCCATAACACCCTAGATGGAACAATTGTTTTTCCCTATCATCATAGAGCATTATTCTACACCTCTAGGTATTAAAAGACCTGGTTGCTCCTTCAGCAATGGCCTTGATCAACAAATTGAGATCTTCGCAGGTTGATATCGCATGACTGATAGCCTTGAATTTTCGGAGATTAAACTTTCTGACGAGTTTCTGTTGCATCCTTACCTCCTTTGGATCAGGCTTTTGCATCTGAGTGTTCGGTCACGAGGTCCCAACACCTAACTTGGCCCACTCTATGCCCCATTCTGTTGAGTCCGCCCGCTTTCCGGCGGGCTGTCAAGGCGGCTACGCTTTGGGCTTCAGCGCAAAGAGTGTCTTTCATAAGCGACCAGCGTGTTAATGTTAAATTTTAAATAAATTAAAATAAATTGTCAAGATTCAAGAAGATCGGCCATTGACCCGCCATCCCTGTGGCTGGGTTGACTCCCTGACCAATCTCCCCTATACTCCATCTCCGGAAAAGGGTACTTTAAACTTTGTCTCACCTGATCGGTGCCCTTTCGGGGCCATTTTTATTATGCAGTCCGCAAGTAATAGCCCGAGGTACCGGGCATGTTTACGGCCTATTCGGTTTTGTCTTCCCACCGCTGACGGCGGCACTGATTTCCGCCACTGGCTGGCGTCTGTCATGGCTGGTCCTAGGAGGCATCGTCTTCGTCATAGCCGTTTTGATTGGCGGTCTGTTACTGACAGAAAGTTGAGCCGGCGATCTATGCTCGATCTTTTGGTTCGAACCGAATTCAATGCCCTTTTGTGCCGGCGAGATGACCGCTGACAATAAGGGCGTCAATTGTTTTTATCTGGCAGATAATGCGCATTTGAAGCCGCCGATTCACCGGCTGCTGCCGGTTGCGTGCGGTAGAAACATGTTTATATTTATCCTCTGCGCCGGTTTTTAAATTGAAAATCCCGAAATCGCACGAACCGGAGCAAAAAGGATTAATTCACCACGAATTGTTTCCTTCTCTATCGGATTTTCTATCCTACATGAAAAGCCTGAAACCGCTCAACAAAATCGGCGATGATTTTGGATCCAAGCTCAAAAATTCAGTATGTGCCAGACAAAGCAGGACTCGATAGTTGTTATGTGTATGGCCGTAAAATCGGAAAGGCGGTTAATGAATGAAATGAAAGTTCCGATTGTTGAACTCAGCGAATGTATCGCATGCGGGGTATGTGTGGAAACATGCCCAGAGATATTTCGATTCAATGATACCGGTTATATCGAAGTCATTGAATTGGCCGTTTATCCCGAGCCCAACGTGAATGACGCTATAAAATATTGCCCTGTCGATTGTATTCACTGAGGAACTTAATACATTTAAAATTTATATCAAGAGCCGGCGGCTTAAAATAAAGATCCAGAAGCTTCTTCTGCAGGAAAACGTTGAAAGCGGATTGGCGGAAATAGGCTGCATACCAGCCAGAAAGGCTATCAACCCGCTTTCTCCATTTCTGTGCAGCCTCGATGAATTGCTGAAATGGCGGCCGGTGATGGCTATGGGCAAAGTCGTCAAACGGTTGGCCGATGAGGACATCGAGTCTGCCTGGGTCATCATGCGGCGGTATATGTTGCACCTCAACGATGGATCCGGTGGTATCGGCTGGGGATGTCCCGAAGCCGTGGGAGAAATCATGGCTAGAAATGAAAATCTGGCGCAGGAGTTCTGGTGTATTCTGATTTCCTATACTCGATCCGGCGGGAACTTTCTTGAACATAAAATCCTTCAACGAGGGGTTCTATGGGGGGTGGATCGACTCGCCCATGCGCGGCCGCAGCTTTTAAGGGATTCCACCGACTACCTGCATCCTTTCATGCAGGCCGATGATCCATATCTGCGCGGACTGGCAACTTAGGGCGCCGGTGCAATACGCAATAAAAAAACAGAGCTCATACTTAACCAGCTAAAGGAAGACCACGGCAAGTTAAACGTTTTCTTCGAAGGGCATCTAAAGAAATGTTCGGTCGCTGAACTGTCTGTAAAAGCATTGGCGAGATCATAAAACTCTCACCTGCAGCCAGTATATGACCAAATGCGTCTGATTGATTTAATTGCCCTCTAATTTCCAGCTTAGGACCATTTGCTTCTCGTCATCACTATTTATCAGTCCAGGAATTGCCCGGTATTAATTTATGTGATCTGAAACGACTGCATAGACCCGTCGCGTACGCCCCGCCGACCCAAGTGTTCCCGACATAGGGCGAACATCCTGCGCCTTCAGCCGATGAAGGCGATATGGAACTTCACGCCCACCCGTCTGACGGCTCCCCCGAGCGTCCTGGTTCGTGGCGAGCATATTTCAATTGAGATTGTCTGCAATCACCCATCACCTCAAAGACTTGACAAATCTTTTTCGATCAATATAGGATAGATTGTTTGAAATGTGAGAAAAATCTCAACACAATTTATTATTTTCGTTTAGGTCGCTCCAAAAAAACAAGTTTTTATCTGTTATATGATACAAAGTGCCCACAGACTCCATAAACGCTTCGACATCGGCATAACCATGTAACGGCTGATTGGAGATAGCCAACCCATCGAACGGATCGTCCGCATAGACATCCCACGGATGGTAAGGCAAAACGGCAAGGGCAGATAACGAGAACCTTCAAAAACAAGGATTCGGCCTATTCAAGAGTTGCGATATTAAATAAGGAAAGTTGGGTGGTGCTGTCGGGGTGCTACCCTGCTCCAAAGAAGGTTGTTCTTGATGGAATACAGGAACCCGGTGCAGAAAGTCCCCTGCCGACGGAGAATTGTGTTTTCGAAAACTTGTCCTCGAACGGTTGATGCGATATTACCGCTTTCTGTCCGAATCGTCGGCCATAAACCCGGCCCCGACCGTCACCAGCGCCCGGATCGCCGAAGCTCTCGACATCGACGCCACGCAGGTCCGAAAGGATTCTGCCGCCATCGGGCTTAAGGAAATGGGCAGAGTGGACTTTGGGACCCACGGGCTGAATATTGTGGCGGCCTTCGACAACGACAAGAACAAACGAGCGTCCTGGTTCGTGACGAGCATATTTCAATAGGATTATCTGAAATCACCCATCACCTCAAGGAGTAAGCGTGGTCGTTGGGGGCAAAGGAACGGTGCGTCGGTGTCTGGTTGAAAAACGTGATAAAAATCCTAAAATATGTATGGAAAGCGGGGAAAAGACGATTAGCCAGTAATAAATGTTCACCGTTCTCTAAAACCTCAAACCTATCAGCAGGGAGGAAGAAACATGCCAAGTTTTGTGATTCTGGACAAATGTGACGGGTGCAAGGCACTCGACACGACAGCCTGCCAACACATTTGCCCGAACGATCTCATGGTCCTAGACAAAGAAACGATGAAGGCCCGCAACCAGGATCCCCAGATGTGCTGGGAGTGTTTCAACTGCGTCAAGATCTGCCCGACACAGGCGGTAGAGGTCCGCGGATATCAGGACTTCGTGCCGATGGGCGCGAGCGTGACGCCCATGCGCAGTACCGAGGACATCATGTGGACCGTCCAGTTTCGAGACAAAAACATCCGGCCGAAGCGCTTCAAATTCCCGATCCGCAGAGGCGTCGAAGAGGGCAAGGCTCAGCCTTTTGGTCATTACGAAACGGGCGATGAAGACCTGAAGAGCCCGACGTTGATGTGTGAGCCCGCCAGCTTGAACACCGAGAGGGGCCCGGTGAAGATGGACAAGGTCCCGACGCTGTAATCGGGATGGATTGCCGTCATGGATCTGTCTTTTACGGCAAACGAACTGATCAACTACAAAATAGAGAGGTAAGGGAAAATGGATAATTTCGAAACGATTACTGTGGAGACCGACCTGCTGATTTGTGGCGGCGGGATGTCCGCCTGCGGCGCGGCAGTGGAAGCGTCTTACTGGGCAAACAAGCACGGCTTGAAGGTCGCCCTGGTCGATAAAGGAGCCATGGATCGATCGGGCGCGGTCGCGATGGGCCTTTCGGCCATCAACATGTATGTGGATCTCAATAGCGGCAACAACACACTAAAGGACTATTGTGATTACGTCCGCAACGATCTCATGGGAATCACACGCGAAGATCAGGTGAGCAACATCGCGCGCCATGTCGACGGCTCGGTGCACCTTTTCGAGAAGTGGGGTCTCCCGATCTGGACGGACGAGGAGGGAAACTACGTCCACGAGGGTCGGTGGCAGCTGATGATCAACGGCGAATCATATAAGGTCATCGTCGCCGAAGCTGCCAAGAACGCCATGGTGGAGACCGGCGGCGAGATCTACGAGCACGTCTACCTGTCACATCCTCTAATGGACGGCGACAAGTGCGTAGGCGCGATCGGGTTCAGCCTCAGGGAAAACAAAGTATACGTGTTCAAGGCCAAGGCCGTGTTCGTCGGCATGGGCGGCGCAGTGCACGTCTTCAAGCCGCGCTCGACGGGTGAAGGCTTCGGCCGCTCCTGGTATCCGCCCTTCAACTCGGGCGCGAGCGCCTTTTTCACCATTTACGCCGGCGCCGAGATGACCTGCCAGGAAGTCCGGTTTATCCCGGTCCGTTTCAAGGACGCCTACGGTCCGGTCGGCGCATGGTTCCTGCTCTTCAAAGCGATTGCGACCAACGCCCAGGGCGGCGACTACATGCAGGAGAACGCTGCGGAGCTCGACAAGTGGGAGCCCTACAGCAGGATTAAGCCTTGTCCCGCCAACCTGCGGAACTGGCTCATGATGCTCGATGTCATGGACGGTAAGAGCCCAATCTACATGCAGACCGCCGAGGCGATCCAGCGAATCGCAGAGCAGGCGCCCGATGAGAAATCGGCGAAGAGAAAGCTCAAGGAGCTCGAGGCGGAAGCGTGGGAGGATTTCCTCGACATGACGATCGCCCAAGCCATTCTCTGGGCTGCGACGAACGTCCAGCCCGACAAAAAGGCTTCCGAAATTATGGCCTGTGACCCCTACTTCATCGGATCCCACTCCGGCGCGTCCGGCGCATGGGTCTCCGGTCCCGAGGACCTTCAGAACGATCAGACCAAGGACGAGTACTTCTGGGGTTACGCGCAGATGACGACTATCAAGGGCATGTTTGCCGCCGGAGACGCCTCCGGCGCGTCGAGCCACAAGTTCTCCTCCGGCTCCCACGCCGAGGGCCGCATCGCCGCCAAGTCCGCCATCAATTACATCATGGACAACAACGAAACTCCCAACGTCGATCAGGCGCAGGTAGACGCCCTGAAGGTCGAGATCCTGAAGCCCCTTGTCACCTTCGATGAGCACAAGGGATACACGGTCGATCCGGACATCAACCCGAACTACATCCGCCCGAAGCAGTTCATGTACCGTCTCCAAAAGATCATGGACGAGTATGCGGGCGGCGTTTCGAGTCAGTTCATGACAAGCGACAAACTCCTCGAGAAGGGCATTGAACTCTTGACCTACCTGAGGGAAGACGTCCCTAATCTCGCGGCGACGAACCTGCATGAGCTGATGCGTTGCTGGGAGAACGTCCACCGCATGCACCAGGCGGAAGCCCACGTGCAGTCCATCCTGTTCCGCGATGAAACGCGATGGCCGGGCTACTACTTCCGGACCGACAAGCCGAACATCGACAACGAGAACTGGCTTGCCTTCTGCAACTGCAAGTACAACAAGGACACGAATGAGTGGGAGATGATCAAGAGGCCTGTCAAGTATCTCACGCAGTAAACGAAAGCACAGAGGATATTCGGGCGCTGCCTTGGCGGCGCCCGAATATCAGCTTTTTTTCAATGCCTCTTGCTGTTCATTATAACTGAAGAATTCTTCTTTTATACAGGTGTGCCCGCGGGACGAAAAGTTCGAGGGACCGTGGACCGAAAAACCGTTGATCAACCGAAAAGATCAATGACAGATATTCAGCGAATCTGCCCCCATTGTCAATCCTGCCTTAAGAAGTGGCTTGTGCCGGAGAAGTCAAGCTGGGACGCGGAATGTTTTTTCGTCTGCTTCAACGATGACTGCCCCTACTACGTGAAAGGATGGGGCTGGATGAGGGAGCAGTACAATCAGAACGCCTCATACCGATACATGGTCAATCCCACTACCGGCGGCGCATCGATGATTCCGGTCTGGTCCGACACCGCGACGCGGGAGATGATCGTTGAAGCACCTGAAGGAGATGACACGTGAGCGATGAGAATCACACCACTGATCCACGTGAGCAATTGAAAGACAAGATCCTTGCGGACTATCCGCGTCTGGGCTCGGAGGACAAGTTCACCTTCGCCTGTCATCCCGACGTCCCCTGTTTCAACCGATGCTGCAACGATGTGAACATTTTCCTCTCTCCCTACGATGTTCTGCGCATGAAAAAGTGTCTCGGTATGGCATCGAGCGACTTTCTCAACACATATGCGCTTTTGCCGGTCCAGAAGGACATGAAGACGCCTGTCGTCGTGCTTCGGATGAACGACGATGAGTCGAAGGTCTGTCCTTTTCTGACCGACGAGGGATGCGGAATCTACTCGGACCGTCCCTGGCCCTGCCGGATGTATCCGCTGGGACTGGCGGCGCAGAAGGACACCCCTGACGGCTGGCGCGGGGACCGGTTTTACTTCCTCCTCCAAGAAGAGGTGTGCCGGGGATTCGAGGAACCAAAGGAGTGGACGGTCGGCGAGTGGATCGAAAATCAGGGGATCGACGAATACGATAAGTGGGGCGAAGGATTCAAGGAGTTGACGATTCACAGGTTTTTTGAAGAGGGGGGCGTCCTCACCCCCGAGAAGATGCACATGTTCTTCACGGCGTGCTATGATCTGGATAAGTTCCGTGGGTTTGTTTTCGAGAGCACGCTTCTGCAGCGGTTTGAGGTGGACGAGGATTTTGTCGAGGAGATGCGATACGACGACGAGGAACTGCTGCGGTTTGCATTTCTATGGCTGCGGTTCACGCTCTTCGGCGAGAAGGCCGTGAAGGTCAAGGAGCACGTTATCGAAGCATATAAAGGGAAACTCGAAAAGAAAGAGCTGTTCGAAAAGGAGCCATCGAAAGGCCCCGAAGAGGAAAGCAGATGAGTGAAAACGGTAAACATGGAACGATCCTCGTGATCGGAGGCGGAATCAGCGGCCTGACAGCTGCCATCGAGGCGTCTGAAGCGGGCTGCGATGTGGTGCTGGTCGAGAAGAACCCGTACCTGGGCGGACAGGTGGTCCGCACCAACCAGTACTTCCCAAAGCTCTGCTCGCCGGCATGCGGCCTGGAAATTAACTTTCGCCGGATCCGGACGGTTCCGGCTATTCGGTGCATGACGCTCTCGGAAGTCGAGAAGATCACCGGCGAACTGGGGCGTTATCAGGTAACGATCCGGCAGAACCCAAGGAAAGTCAACAACAAGTGCACTGCCTGTGGAGCCTGTGTCGAAGTCTGCCCGGTGGATCGTCCCGACGACATCAACTTCGGGATGAGCAAGACCAAGGCCATCTATCTTCCATTCGAAAACGCAAACCCCCTGCAGTACGTGATCGACGGAAGTGTATGTCCGGATGCCGAATGCGGCAAATGCATATCGGCCTGTCTCTATGAGGCCATCGAGCTGGACATGGCGCCCAAGACCGTCGAGGTTGAGGTTGGGGCAGTGATCTGGGCAACGGGCTGGGAGCCCTACGACGCCGGGAAGATCGAAGACCTAGGGTTTGGAACCACCCCGAACGTGATTACCAACGTCATGATGGAGCGCCTGGCTGCGACGGGCGGCCCGACGGGTGGAAAAATTCAAAGGCTTTCGGACGGGGGGAAGATCGAAAGCATCGCGTTCGTGCAGTGCGCCGGGTCGCGGGATGAAAACTACCTGAAACACTGCTCCGGCGTCTGCTGCATGGGGTCGCTGAAACAGACACGATATGTCCGCGAACAGTACCCCGACGCCCAAATTACTATATTCTATATCGATATCCGCTCACCCGGTCGGCAGGAGGACTTTTACGCGGAGATTCAGAACGACGAAAAGCTTGAGCTGATCAAGGGCAAGGTGGCGAAGGTCACCGAGGGGAACGGCGGGAACCTTGTCGTCGAAGCCGAGGATACCCTATCCGGGGATCGCGTCAGCAAAGAGGTCAATCTCGTCGTACTGGCGACGGGCATTGTCCCGACAGATGCGGGCGTTCAACTCGAATTGGGCGGGGATCTGCAAAGAGATGCGCACGGATTTTTGACGAACGATCAGCACCTGCCCGGCCTTCTGGCAGCGGGATGTGCCAAGCGGCCGGTCGATGTGGCGGCGTGTACGAGGGACGCCACGGGTGTTGCTTTGAAAGCTCTCCAGAGTTGTGTGGGACAGAATAATGGATGAAAAAAAAGAGAAAAAAGTAGCGGTTTGGATTTGCAAGGGCTGTGAAATCGGCGAGGCTCTCGATATCGAAGCCATCGAGAAGGTCGTTATCAGTGAGTGCAAGGTGGAACTCTGCCGGAGGCACTCGTTTCTGTGTGGTGATGAGGGTGTCGAGTTGATCCAAAAGGATGTCCAGGAGGGCGTGAACACCTTGGTCATCGCGGCATGTTCTCCCCGATGCAATGCGGATACGTTCACATTCGACGGGTGCTTCACGGACCGGGTCAACCTGCGCGAGCACGTCGTCTGGAGCCACTCGCCGAACGACGAAGATACCCAGATGCTGGCCGAGGACTATTTGCGGATCGGTATTGCCCGGGCGAAAAGGACGGATATTCCTGAGCCCGTGCTCGAAGAGGTCGACAAGACCATCCTCGTCGTGGGCGGCGGACAAAGCGGGATGACGGCAGCCCTGGAAGCCACATGCGCCGGGAGCGACGTCGTGCTCGTCGAGAAGGAGGCGCAGCTTGGTGGCTGGCTGAAAAACTTCTCCCGGCTCTTCCCTAAGAAGCCACCCTACCGCGATCCGGAACCTGTCGACCTGGAGTCACGGATCAAGGAGATCGAGGAAAACGACAAGATCACGGTGTATCTGGGTGCGGCTATCGCGAAGATTAGCGGCCAGCCCGGCCAGTTCGATGTGTCGATCAAGAGCAACGGGTCGGCGATAGATTTTCGGGTGGGCGCCATCGTTCAGGCCACCGGCTGGAAGCCCTATGACGCCTCTAAACTCGGCCATCTCGGATACGGCAGTCAGAACGTCATCACCAATGTCCAGATGGAGGAGTTTTTGGCTTCGGGCAAGATCAACCGCCCGTCTGACAACAAGCCGGCCAAGCGGATCGCTTTTGTTCAGTGCGCCGGCTCTCGGGATCAGGAGCACCTGCCCTACTGTTCGGCCGTCTGCTGCCGCGTGACCCTGAAGCAGGCCATGTTGGCCCGGGAACTCGACGGCGAAACCCAGGCCTATGTCCTCTACAAGGACATTCGGACACCGGGACAGTACGAGGATTTCTACCGAAGGGCCCAGGAAGACTCCGAGATCTTTTTCACCAAGGGTGAAGTGATTTCGGTCGAGGAGACGACTGGCAGCAACCTGATCGTCAACATGGAAGACACCCTCATCGACAAGCAGATCCAGGTCGAAGCGGACCTGGTCGTTCTCGCCACGGGGATGGTGCCCATTGCGGCCGATGGCGAGGCGATCCGGCAGTACCAGGACGCCCAGGCGGTCATAGAGACGGGCGAAGAGGGCGCACAGCTCGAAGCAGCGAAAGAGACCGTCGAGAAGCTTAAGGATCATGAGGGGACCGACATCCTGCATCTGACGTACCGTCAGGGGCCGGACATGCCGGCGTTGAAATACGGGTTCCCCGATTCCCATTTCATCTGTTTCCCCTACGAGACGCGGCGGACCGGTATTTACGCGGCCGGATGCGTTCGTGCGCCGAACGACATGGACGCTTGCAGGGAAGACGCTCAGGGCGCAACCCTGAAGGCCATCCAGTGTCTGGATCTCGCCTCTCGGGGGGCCACCGTTCATCCGCGCTGGGAGGATATGACCTGTCCGGATTTTCTCCTCCATCGCTGTACGCAGTGCAAGCGGTGCACCGAGGAGTGTCCCTTCGGGTCCCTGGACGAGGACGAGAAGGCCACGCCCATGCCGAATCCGACGCGTTGCCGCCGGTGTGGCATTTGTATGGGGGCCTGCCCGGAGCGCATTGTTTCGTTCAATGACTATTCCGTCGAGATCGTCGGCCAGATGATCAAGTCGATCGAAGTCCCCGACGAGTTTGAGGAAAAACCCCGTCTGCTCGGCCTTCTCTGTGAGAACGACGCCTATCCGGCGCTCGACACGGCGGGACTCAAACGGCTTCAGCACAGCGCCTTTATCCGGTTTATCCCGATCCGGTGCCTCGGTTCGGTAAATATAGTGTGGGTTGCTGACGCCCTGTCCAAAGGGTATGACGGCATTCTGATGGTGGGGTGCAAATCGGGCGACGACTACCAGTGCCACTTCATTCGGGGCAGTGAGTTGATGGGTACCAGAGGCGAGAACATCCGGGAAAAACTGAAGCAGCTTGCCTTGGAGGAAGAGCGCGTCCGCGTCGAGGAGATTTCGATCTCTGAATACGGAAAACTGGTCGAGATCATAAACGAATTCGCGGAACAGATCGACGAAGTCGGATTGAATCCTTTCAAGGACTGATGGAGTTGGATTGTGGGATTGCAGCTGCGGGCCAAATGTAAAGGAGTGTTGTCAGAATGCCAGACTCATATCTCGTAAAGCCGGACGGGGAGTTCCTGCACAGCATCCTCGATGAGGGCGGAGAAGACCTGAAGAAGTGCTTCCAATGTGCCACGTGTTCCGTTGTCTGTGAACTGTCCACGGGCCGGAAGCCCTTCCCCCGAAAGGAGATGATTTGGGCTCAGTGGGGTCTGAAAGACAAGCTGATGGCGGACCCGGACGTGTGGCAGTGCTACCAGTGCAATGACTGTTCGACGCAATGCCCGCGCGGTGCTAGGCCGGGAGACGTTCTGGCGGCGCTGCGGAAACAAAGCGTACAGCACTATGCCGTACCCCAATTCCTCAGCAGTTGGGTTAACAATACCAAGCGATTTCCGCTGATGCTCCTGGTGCCCGTTGTGCTGCTGGCCGTGGCCCTCGGATTACGCGGACCCGTCGAGAAGCTCCTGTCCTTTGGCGAGCCCCACGGATTTTATGCCGGGTTCTTTCCTCATTGGCTCATCATCGGTTTTTATTCTTTCTTCACCGGCCTGGTGACTCTGGTGGCGGCCGCGGGGGTGTTGCGTTTCTGGCAGGCTATGAAGGCGGCCGACGAGTCGTCCGGCACGTATGCGCCCAAACTCGGTATCGTTTCCAGCGTTATCAACACGCTCAAGTCGATCTTCGTTCACGACAAGTTCGGCAAGTGTACGGATAACGCTTCGCGGCGGTTGTCGCACCTGTTTGCTTTTTACGGCTTCACCGCCTTGTTTGTGGTCACCGCCTGGGCTGCGTTCGATCTTCATGTCATGCCCTTTCTCGGGATCGATTCTTTTTATCCCTTCGGCCTGCTTCATCCCATAAAAATCCTCGCTAACGCGGGCTGTGTCGTGCTGATTTATGGTTGCGTAAAAGCGCTCTCCGACAGAAAGAATCGTGAAGCCGAATCCGGGGCGGGCATCTCTTTCGACATGATCTTCCTGTGGCTCCTTCTGATCGTGGCGGTGACGGGGCTGTGTACCGAGATACTTCGGTTTATCGCTGACCCCGGGGAGCACTCTGCCGGGGCGGGCGGGCCCCAGTATGCGGCTTTTGGGGTCTATTTCATCCATCTCGTGTTTGTCTTCGGACTGCTGGTCTATCTGCCGTACTCGAAGTTTTCCCACATTGTCTATCGGACTACGGCTCTGGTTTATGCCGAGCATTCCGGCAGGAACGAGGTGGAGAAAACCTAGCATTTTACCGGTTTCTCCCCGGCAACGGTGAAACCATTTTGAATGAGGATTGCCGATCAGGAGGAAGGGAGCGACTTTTCTCTATCGATTTGCTTAATGAACGAAAGAAAGGGGAGTCCATGAGACAGCTGATCAAGCCACACGGCTCGGACTCGTTGAATCCACTCTATGTGGAGGATGATACGAAGCGAGCTGAATTGCTGAAAGAAGCCGAGGGGCTGCCGAAGTTGCTCATCTGCTCCCAGGCGGCCGCCAACGCGGTCATGCTGGGTTGCGGGTACTTCAATCCGCTCACGGGGTATATGAACTTGGAGGACTCGCTTTCCGTTGCCGAGGGCATGAAGACCTCCAGCGGCCTCTTTTGGCCGGTGCCGATCGTCAACGTCGTCGAGGACTTCTCCGAAATCCAGGATGCCAAGCGGATCGCCCTGCTCGATCCGAACGTGGACGGCAACACGGTGGTCGCCATCCAGGATGTCGAGTCGATCGATGAAGCGACGGACGAACAAATGAAGTTCATGGCTGAGAAGATCTTTGCGACAACCGACATGGAGCACCCCGGGCTAAAGAATTTTCTCACCGTCGGCAGGTTCTTCGTCGCTGGGCCGATCCAGGTGCTCAGCTACTCTTACTTTGTCGCCGAGTTTCCGGAGACCTTCCGCACGGCGGTGCAGATCCGTGAGATGATCGAGAAAAACGGCTGGAGCAAGGTTGTGGCTTTCCAGACACGCAACCCGATGCACCGAGCCCATGAGGCGCTCGTGAAGATCGCCATGGACCGTGTGGGGGCGGGCGGTGCAGTGATCCACATGCTACTGGGAAAACTGAAGAAGGGTGACATCCCCGCCGACGTGCGCAACGCCTGTATCCGCAAGATGGTCGAACTCTATTTCGAGCCGAACACGTGCGAGATCACTGGCTACGGCTTCGACATGCTTTACGCTGGTCCGCGCGAGGCGGTGCTCCACGCCGTGTTCCGTCAAAACATGGGCGCTTCGCACCTGATCGTCGGCCGGGACCATGCCGGTGTGGGCGACTACTACGGAGCCTTCGACGCCCAGGAGCTTTTCAAGGAAATCCCCAATGGCGCACTGGAACTGAAGATCTTCGAGGCCGACCATGCGGCGTTCTCCAAAGTGGTGGGTGACGTGATCATGATGCGCGAGGCGCCGGAGGGGCACAGCAAGGAGGATTTCGTATTCCTGTCCGGGACAAAGGTCCGGGCCATGCTGTCCGCCGGCAAGGAGCTGCCTTCCGAGGTCGCGCGGCCTGAGGTGGCGAAAATCCTGATAGATTACTATCAGTCGCTTCTACCGGAAGAGTAATCATCCGACCGCGGGGCAACGCGGTATGGACCATATCACCGTATCGGTATTGACGTTAAAGGGCTTTTTAGATGAGCACAAAAACAGGCAAGGTATTTTTCATCGGGGCGGGGCCAGGTGATCCAGGGCTTATAACCTTAAAAGGAATTGAGGCCTTAAGGGTCTCTGATGTGATAATTTATGACTACCTTGTAAATAAAGAGATCCTCAACCATGCGAGAATAGAATCAGAAAAAATATATGTGGGTAAAAGAGCAAACTGCCAGACAATGAATCAGGATGAGATTAATATCCTGATTGTTAGGCATGTTAAAGATGGCAAGGTTGTTGCCAGACTAAAAGGTGGAGATCCGTTTGTGCTTGGTCGCGGTGGTGAGGAGGCGGAGTTTGCTTCGGATCACAATATTGTTTATGAGGTAATCCCAGGTGTAACGTCTGCCATTGCAGTGCCCGCCTATGCAGGGATACCAGTCACACATAGAAATATCTCCTCAAGCGTCACAATTGTGACAGGCCATCGCCCATCCAGCAAATTAAATGACACAATCAATTGGGAAGGACTGGCAAAAAATCGTGGGACTTTAGTGTTTTTGATGGGTGTTACAAACCTTAAAAAGATAGCCTCTAACCTGTTAATCCATGGCAAGTCAGCAGACACACCAGTGGCCTTAATTTCCTGGGGGTGTTATGAAAGGCAAAGGACCCTTTGTACAGATTTAAAAAATATTGCAAAGAGGGCAGAGCAAGAAAATATTAAACCACCTGCTGTGATTGTTATAGGTGAGGTTGTAAGGCTTTCAGAAAAACTTGGATCAAAAAATTAGAGACACAAGTTATTCCACCAACAGATTGTAACGAGGACAACCGGTGGCCGGTCTGTGGTCAAATCCCTTCGACGGGCAAACATCCACTTCAAAAGCAATGAGCGTATGCTGGGCGATTCTGATTTTGTTGAAAGGGTTTTAAAGGCTGCCGAAAAGTCTCTAGAAATGGATCTTTCACTATCTGCCCAATGGAAACTTATAATTTGATGTCCCTTTAACTCCTTATTATATTTTCTTGCACTAAGACCGGCAAACAGCTGGAACGTAACTATATTTCCAAAACACCTAGCAGGTCAGTGCGGCTGAGTTCTGACCTGTCGGCGGAGAGTACCATTTGGCCATGATCGAGACCGATGATTTTGTCGGCGACCGACTCCAGCAAAGAAATATTCTGCTCGATGATAACAATTGTGCGTCCAGACTCCTTGGCCTGGCGCAAATGCTGGATCATCAGATCTATATTTTCTTGTTGGACTCCCTCGCTTGGCTCGTCGAGGACAATCACCCGGGTAGGCTCGAGTAGGACCCTGACAAAAGACAGGATTTTTCGCTCGCCGCCCGACAATGTCCCGGCCAGTTGGTGCATGCGCTCTGTGAGTTTCGGGAAAGAATCCAGCAACTCTCGGGAATGTTTTCTCCCCATGTCGACACCAGTCAGAGACAAGTTATCGGCGACAGTAAGGGGGTCGAACACTGACCGTTCCTGTGGCGCGTAACCGAGTCCTCGCTCCCGGCGGCGCCACAATCCCTCCAGGGTGACGTCAGCATCTTTCAGATGAATCACACCGGACTCGACGGGAATTTCTCCCGTAAGCAGGCGTGCGAGAGTTGTCTTGCCGACGCCGTTGCGGCCCACGACACCAAGAATCTGTCCGGAAGCTACCTGCCCCTCGATATCCTGTAGTACTATTGTTTCGCCATAGCCTCCGGAGAGACCTGCAAACGCCAGAACGGGACTAGACCCTCCCCTCATTTTCGTCCTCCCGAATAAACCGCCTGAACAACCGGATTCACCTTGACGGTTTCAAGAGAGCCCTCGGCCAATAACCGGCCCTGATGCAAGACAAATACATGGTTGGCCAAGGCGTCAACAAGGCTCATGTCATGCTCGACGACAAGGACCAGCGCCCCAAGGCGTTCCTGCAGATCTTGGATCAGGCTGATGGTTGTTTTGGTCTCCTCCGGCGACATACCGGCGCAAGGTTCGTCCAGAAGCAGGATTTTTGGTTCTGCAAGGGTGGCCATAACCAGCTCCAGAATCTGGCGATGACCCTGGGAAATGGCGCTAGCCTGCAAGCTCCCTTTAATCTGAGGAAATGGCACTCTGGAATCTGCCATCAGATCTGCGAGCAGAGGTGTTTGCCAACGTAGAGGCGCGCTTCGAAAAAAATCACCTAGCCTCAGGCGGCCGGCAAACATTGCAATGCGAAGATTCTCCTCCACGGTCAGTTCGCCAAAGACCGAAGGTATCTGAAATTTTCGCCCCATACCCTTAGAAAGAACTTTATACGCTGGGAGGTTATCTACGCGGATGTCGCCAACCGTTATTGTGCCAGCGCTCACCGCGAGTTCACCGGTCATGGCGTTTATGAGGGAGGTTTTACCGGCACCGTTGGGACCGATTAAGCAGATTATGCCGGTCTCACCAGCTTTTATGGACAAGCGGTCGAGAATCTGCACGTCACCAATGCCAGCGCTCACGCCGTCAAATTCCAGAGCTCGGTTTTCGAACGTCACAATTGGTGTGGGCGCTGGTATAAATGATCCCTCTCGGAGTGTCGGCAACGGGTCAGATTTTGGCATCAGATGACGGGCGAGATCGCTTATCAAGCCCGCCAAACCGCCCGGGAAGCGGACGACCACGCCAATAAAGACGAGCGCGATTACCACTTCCCAAAGAGCAATACGATCCCGCAATTCAGCACCTAGAAGGCCGATCGCCACGGCACCGAGAAGGGGACCCAGTGCATGGAAGCGACCGCCGACCGCAGTCCAGATCACCATTTGCGCCGACATCAAAAAACCGATCGAGACGGGCGTGACGATACCCTGATGGGATGAGAACAGGACCCCCGCGATGCCAGCAGGAAAGGCCGAAAACCCGAAAATCACGGCTTTCAGCGTATGAGTAGGAAACCCGAATACCCGTAGTCTGGATTCGTTATCGGCGATTGAGCGGGATAACAGCCCTGCGGGCAATCGGTCGAAGCATAAAAGCAATGTTGAGACAACGACCACGGTTATGACAATCAGGTAGTAATAGTTGCCGAACGGATCGAGATTTCCAAGTGACGGGATGCCGCCCATGCCGTTGAAGCCTCCGGTAAGTTCAGTAGCGGTGCCCGCCACCTGTTCGGCCACCATGGCGAGCGCCAACGTGATAAGGGAGAAATAGGGGCCACTTTCACTCTGTCTCAGAAAAATTATCCAGGCGGCGCCAAAGGCCAACAGGCCCATAGCGATCGGGATGAGAGTTAGCAGCGCCAGTTTAGCCGTGAAATCTCCAGGCACATGAAGTAATACAGCGCCTGCCAGATAGGCAGCGGCCCCGAAAAAAAGCGACTGCCCCAATGGCAGAAAGCCAGCGCGACCCCACGCCAGACCAACTCCCAGGCTCGCCATACCGTACAAGAGGAAAAGCCCGAGTTGAAACGCTGCAAATTCCCCTAGCAATACGGGCACCAAGAGAAGAGCGATGAGAAGCGTTCCGCTAGTTCTTAGAATAGATACCACGGGGTCGGAGCCATAAAAAGAAGATTGAAACCAGTAAAATCGTTAGGTAGCCACCAGTTTGGCTGGATATCGTGCCGACAATCGTTTGCACGCCGCCAATGCCCACCGATCCAATCCCCAGGCCTTCCAGGGACCCAAGACCTCCAAGGACGAGAACGAAAAAACACCTAAGCAGATAGTCGAGGCCTATGAAAGGTTCCACCCGGATCAGCGGTGCTAGCATTAGTCCCGATAGTCCAGAAACGATGCAGCCAACCACGAACACGCTAGCAGACAGCCGCGCCGTTTTAATTCCGGCAGCTTGTGCGAGGACCGGATTGGCGACCATGGCCTTGATGCGGGTAGCCGTAAGGGATTGCCGGTACCAAATTGTTAGCACTGTAAAAAATATCAAAAGGCCGGCCAGCACCACGAGTCTGTATAAAGGGTAGTTGATACCGAGAAATAAAACGGTGCCGGGCAAAGGAGAGATGACAGACTGAAATGATCGTCCGAAGGTCAGTTCCACCAGCTCGCGCAGGAGTAAGGAAAGGCCCCAAGTAGCGAGTAGAGAGTCAAAAATTCTATCGTAAAAGTGACGTATTAAAAGCCGCTCGCAAAGGAACGCAATTACACCAATCGAAAGGATACAAACCGGTATTTGCATCCATGGAGACAGTCCTAACTGAGTCGTTATGACGGGGGCGTAGGCCCCGATCATGACAAACTCGCCATGTGCCATATTCATGATCCGGAGAAGACCAAAAACAATAGCCAACCCAAGGGCGACGAACCCTAAAGTGGCGATTTGCCAGACTGTATTGAGACCGAGCAGGAGGGCATCCTCCATTCGATCGTTTCCTCTCGGTTTCTACTTGCAGTTATTGCCCGGCGATACGTTATCGAAGCTTTTAATCACCTCAAATGTGCCGCTGCTGCCATCAGCAACATAAATTGATTGCGCCACATGTTTGCCGCGCATTGTTGCAGTGCCGCGGGGTCCCGAAAAACTAACCCCCTCGGCGGCTTTTTCCAATGCTTTCGCGTCAAGGCTACCCGCTTTCTTGGCCAGTGCTTCCAGCAGCAACAACCCGTCATAGGTTGACTGCCCTAGGGTATTAAGAACCGCCGCTTCATTACCAAAACGCTTCGTATAGGCTGCAATTAGTTTCTTTGCCGAAGGGGTCTGAAGGCTGGCGAAATAGGCGGCGGAAGAATAGAGCCGCTTGCTGTTTCCCTTGCCGATTCCAACTAGGGTGTTTTCCTCGATCAGTGTGCCGAGGCGGATAGCCTGTTTGTCCATACCGAAACTGGCAAAGGCCCGGTTGAAATTGACCGATGCACCACCCACGAGCGTGATCAGCACAGCGTCGGCGCCGCTGGATTTTATACGTTGCAGGCTGGTGTCGAATTCATTGACTGTAAACGGCAGATATTCTTCTCCGACAACGGATCCACCGGCTGCGGCGATATATCCTTTCGCCGCCTTGTTAGTGTCTCTTGGCCAGTTGTAGTCGTTTCCGATCAGATACCACTTGCTGACCTTTTCTTTCTTGCTGATCCACGGCAAAACCGGTTTCAACTGCTGGTCCGGCGTCTCGCCGACAATAAATACCGATGTTGAACACTCTCCGCCTTCGTAAACGGGAGTGTAGACGTAGGGTACCTGCCCTGCGAATCTGCCAATCAATGCTTCGCGTACGGCTGAATCATGCATACCGATAAAGGCTTTGACGCCCATACCCTTCCACAAGCCCATAGCGGTCTGGACCGCCTCTGCCGGAGGCACACCTACGTCTCCGAACAAAAGTTCGATTTTCTGGCCGGCCAGGCCTCCGCGCGCGTTGATTTGTTCCGCGGCCAGAGTTGCCGCATTCTGCGACGAGGGACCAAACAGGCCTCCTGGGCCAGATTTCGGAATTAAGACGCCGATCTTGGCAGTCTGCGCCATAACAAGGCCACAGGTGAATAAAACCAAGGATAAAGTTGCAACAATAATTTTCATACGTTTCATAGCTTTCTCCTTTTTTCAATCAATACCGGATCGTCCGACCCAGTACCGCCCTATAGGGTAGGCGGGGGTATGTCATTGAGATATCGGCTCACTGAGGCGGCGACGATGAGCAGGCTGTCATCGCCATCCGGCAGGCCTTCCAATTCGATCCCGGCAGGTAGTCCGCTGGTCAGGCCCATGGGTAATGAAATGCCTGGCGCCCCGATATTGCTGCCGACATCCGTGTTTCGAATAAAGACCGGGAAGGTGGGTTCCTGATTACCATTCAGTTCGACGGTTTCGTCGTGACCAATGGGACGGGCGGTCAGGGGCGTGGTCGGAAAAATAACAGCGTCAAGTCGATTGTTTTTGAAATAATCCTTGTAAATCTGCTGCATTTTGGGACGGTGCTGTTCGATAGCCGCCCGGTAGGCGGCTTCGGGCATGGCCTCGTCGCCTTTCTGGCTGGAAAGAATGCCCTTAACATCAGGGCTGCCAACGCCAGCCAGCAAGTCATCAAAGGAAACGCCGTACCCTGCATCTTCAAGATATGCTGGCAGGTTGCGCATCACCTCGAACAAAGCCACAGGGAACCCCGTATTATCGTTCAGCTCCCAAATTTCCGAGAAATCCGCCTCTACAAATGTAACGCCTTCCACCGCAAGACGCGTCATGAAGTCATCGGCCAGTTTTTCGACACCGGGTTCCAGGTTTTCCCAAAGACGCGTGCGCGGCACGCCAATTCTTAGCGACCGGACGTCTCGCGATTTGCTTTCGGAAGCAGACCGGTTCGCCATAACCCCATCCAGTAACCTGATATCGGCCATGCTGCGGGCGATGAGACCGATTGTATCCCTAGTATTGGAGATGGGGATCACGCCTTCACCGTCATAACGACCGACACTGGGGCGGAATCCAATCAGGCCGCACAGAGCGGATGGGATGCGCACTGAGCCGCCTGTATCTGTGCCGAGGCCGGCGGGAAATTGCCGTGCGCTCACAGCCGCCGCCGTGCCGCCAGATGATCCGCCGGGAATCATAGACGGTTTATAGGGATTCCGGGCTGGGCCTGTAACGCTATTGTTTGACGTGATGCCAAAGGCGAGTTCGTGCATTACAGCCTTAGCGGCCAGAATTGCACCCTCCCGGCGTAACGCTGCCGCTGCTGGCGCATCTTTTGCCGGAATCATGCCAACGAGTGCGCCGGTTCCACCGGTGGTTGGAAGATCAGCCGTATTGATGTTGTCTTTTAGCACCAGAGGAATCCCGTCCAAGCAGCCCGCCTCTTCCCTGGCACGGCGTCGATCGGAGGCCTCGGCCTGTACGCGATAAGCATTGGGATCAAACGCTGCAATGGCGCCCAAATTGCCTGTTTCCCCAATCTTATTAATGACCTCATCCGCTACTTCGACTGCGCTAATGCTGCCGGAATTCAGCCGTTCCAATAATTCGCTTGCTGTATGATTGGTTAATTGCAATGATTTCCTCCCCATTCTAAATGATAGTCGGAACATTTTTTTAAAAAAAATTCTCGATATTAACCCTTTTCCTGAAACGAGTATAATGGATAATCAGGGTAAATGCGGAATTTGCAAAATAAATTGGCTTTCATGATACAAAGACCATACCCAAGCGATTAAGTCAACAGAGTTTTGTGGAAACAAACTCCCACATTTTTTCAAATCATTTAACCGCAAGGTCTTGAAACCTAACGGGGTAGCATCGTAATTAATAATTATTCAATTCGATACGTCGGATCTTCGCTACCAGCCTGTCTGTGTTTTTTGATTTCGCCCTTTGTATTGCCATGTAATTGTACCTGAGTGTAATTGCCGGTCCCCTCGTCAGCACCGTTTGATACGGTGCGATGTGTGCGAGAAGGGGACGTGGTTTCTTTGTTGATAAATTGGAAAGGGCGGAGTAATATTGAAACGGTTGAAGAACCACTCTAGATCTAAAGTGCATATCACAGGAGGCTAATTATGAAAAAATCAATTGGACCCCGGGCAATTATCCAACCGAACCCGGTCCTGATCATCGGCAGTTACGATCAAAACGGCCAGGCCAATATTATGACCGTGGCCTGGGGCGGAATCTGTTGCAGCAAGCCGCCTTGTGCTGCAATATCGCTCAGGCAGGCAACCTACACTTATGGGAATATTCAGCGCCATAAAGCCTTTACGATAAATATTCCCTCCACTTCGTTTGTCAAAGAAGCCGACTGTGTTGGAATTTATTCCGGGAAACAGGAAAATAAATTTGAAGCCCTGGGTCTGACGCCTGTTAAAAGCGATGTTGTGAACGCGCCCTATGTTGAAGAATTTGCGGTTGTATTGGAATGTGAGGTCCTAAAAGTTATTGCGATTGGTCTGCATACCCAGTTCATCGGCGAAATTCAAGACATCAAAGCCGATGAAAGCATTCTGGCCGAAAACGGTCTGCCCGATATCGCTAAAGTACAGCCGTTTATCTACAATTCTGCCGGTTCGGATTATTATGCCCTGGGCGACTGCATAGGCAAGGCATATTCGGTCGGGCGCAGGGAATAAAATTGTTTGGACCTAATAAAATGATTTAGCCCCAACACATATGATTCGGTCTTGCTCCGCCTAACTCGGTTTTGGCTTGTGCGCCTCGGGCGCATTCGTCGACCCGCGCTTTTGCTTCCGGGTTGACGCTCCCTTTGGTCGTTCTCGCCTTGCGGTCTGCGCCTCCGCCAGGGTGAGTCTGGATTTTGCCCGATACTTGTGTCATTATATCGAATATCACTATTTAGCAGACGGGCCAAGCCCGGCACAACAACGGCATTAAGGGCTACGGCACAAAGCAGCTGCGCCTTATGCCCGAGTTACACCCATGAGATAATGTGTGCCTAAAAAGTCAAATCAAAAAATTCTCAATTATTATGAGAAGTCATCAGAAGGTTCGAGACTTGAATCATCAATGGGTCAGCTGGAATTTGAGCAATCAAAAGAAATCATTTTTCGCTTCTACGAAAACTTACAGCCGCCGCTGCCACTGGCTTCCGCGTTGGCCTTCAAGGAACAATACATAAAGTAAATTTACAAAAACAACCAAATGAAGCTTATTGCTATAAAAACACTCGTGTCAATATTTGTCGTTATTGGAATAGTCTTCATTTCAGAAAGGCGTCCTAAAATTGGCGGGTTATTGGCTGGTTTACCTCTCGGCGTTGGAATATTGATGTTTTTCTATGCTTTTGAACAAGGTGCGGCTTTTGCCATAACAGGCATTCCATATGCTATTGCTGGACTAACAAGTACATTAGCTTTTGGCATAGGCTTTTATTTAGGAGGGAAATTATTCCTACAAAACAACACGCTCCACACAGCAACATCAATATTTTTCGGAATATTGGCCTTTTTTATCAGCGGATTTCTGATTTCGTTAGCAAAAATAAATTTGACTATCGGAATAAGCATTTTTCTTGTTGGAATGATCCTGTCGCTTTTGTTTTTCACTGCCGTGCCTGAAAGTAAGAAAATCAAATTTCAAAAATATACATTTTCCGTTTTGGTGTTTAGAGCCCTCTTTGTTACTGCAGTAGTTCTCATAATTACCGGTGCTGCTAAGATAATTGGCTCCAAGTGGGCAGGTATAATGGCTTCGTTTCCAACGATGCTATGTCCTGTATTGATAATTTTAGCGTATAATTATAAAGATAAATTATACCCAAATGTACTAAAACATTTTTCTTATAGCATTACTACTCTGGTTGTTTATTATCTGTCAATTCTAATGCTATACCCTCAATTTGGTATATATAGCGGGACTTTTTTCGCATATCTAATTTGCTTCATGTACTTGTATGCATTAAGTACAATAGGGAAAATTAAAGAAGTCAAAACTAAAAACCGCCAACAAAACATTGCACATTGACCCCTGTAGCCTACGATTTATTATGTTCTGAAAATGGTTGCGTCTCAAATATTAAATATTCAAACTCAATATTTAAGCCTGACCCCGCTCTTTTGTAATTTTTATCATAAGATAGGAAAATTATGAATGGTACAAATCGTGTGAATATAGAACCTGGGTTGTCGGTCTTGATTGTATTAAAGAAAGACCAACGATCGGGAAATCTCACTAAAGGTGTTGTGAAAGACATTTTGACAAAATCTTCTCATCACTCCCACGGCATTAAAGTCCGTTTGGAAAGCGGCGAAGTTGGGCGGGTGAAGGAAATATGCGTCTGGCCATAAATCCTTTTCTTAATGAACAATTATTCTCTCTTTACCAATGCAAGTCTGAACCCTGAGCTCAAAGTTGGCGTGGGCGATTATCTTATTGTTCCTGAATCGTTTATTAAAACCCCATCAAATCTGATCACAATATCGGAACTGGACGAAATTCTGGTGCTAAGAAGATTTGAAAACACTTCTTCTGTAAAACTTGAGCTCCAAATAGTTTTGTGGGCTTTGGAAGAATATTGTATTGGATCAACCAGTTCCGGGTCAGGGAAACACCATATTTATTATGATTTTTAATACCCCATCCGCTTGAGGTGGGGAGTTTCATTCTTATAACTTCTATATTGTTTTGTATTCACTGCCCGCAATCGCCGGAGTTTTTTCCATTGATCCGGACCACGCGCAGATCGGATTTTCGGCCATGCATATGATGATCTACAACGTAAAGGGACCTTCAAACAGTTTAAAGGCGAATTCGAATTGGATGAATCCAATACGTTGGTTTCTCCAAACGTGGAAATCAAGACCTCAAGTATTGACACAAAATTGGAAGGCGAGGGTCTATTGAAGAAGTTATGCCTCATCCCCTTTTAATACCTTCTTTCTGCTTTTTACTCACGCAGAGGAGGGAATGCGCTCAATTTTTCGGTTCAGCCCGCTTGGGTAGCACCGTTATATGATTTGTGTGCCCATGTCGTAGGTTGCCATATTGGTCTTCATCTGACCCGGAGGCATAAATCGTGAAATGACGGTCTTGAAATCGGTGCGGTCCATTGGGAGTTCGCTGATCCCGGCCAATGCCCCGATCATCATGATGTTTACAAAAATCGGATTTTAAAGAAACCCGCCTTCGACAACGGCACAATAGTTGCAATTATCCAACAATTTTTGTTATTCTAAATTCGAGCCAAAATAGAGCGCATATTCATAATAGCCTGTTCATTGGGATTATGGCGGTTTTGAGACAGTGTACGAGGAGAAATTATGATTGTGGTTATTTTTGAAGTAAAAGTAAAGCCTGAAGGAATCAAAGAATATCTACAACTGGCGTCTGGGTTTCGAAAAACATTGGATGATATAGATGGTTTTATTTCTGTTGAAAGGTTCACAAGTCTTACAAATGAGGGAAAGCTTGTATCACTTTCTTTTTGGGAGTCTGAGGAGGCTATATCGGCTTGGCGAAATTCCATAGATCATAAACGCGCCCAACAAAAGGGACGATTTGAGCTTTTTAACGATTACAGGATCCGGGTAGCAAAAGTATTAAGGGACTATGGCTCCGACAGCAGAGAACAGGCGCCTGAATAGATCCTAATCGTTTCAACAATAACATGACAAAATGGGTTTAAAGATCATAATGGTCAGCATTTTATATCTTAATTCGATAAAAGGGGCCCGTCTGTTCGTGGCCTATGGATTTTGATTGGAGGTTAACATGGAGGTCAGACCGTTTGGCAAAACAGGCGAGATGTTCCCAATTCTGAGTTTTGGTGGGCAGCGGATCGTCGATGAACATGGCTGTACAGAAGAGGCGGCGGTCAAAATCGTCAATACGGCCATTGATCGAGGTATCCGCTATTTCGACACCGCCTGGATTTATTCCGATGGGCAGGCGGAGACACGTCTGGGCAAAGTGGCCAAAGACCGCCGGTCAGAGATGTGGATTGCCACCAAGACCTGGAGCACCAACCAAGACAAAGCACGACGTCAGTTGGAAACGAGCCTGTCACGGCTGCATACCGATTATGTGGATGAGTGGCGGTTGCACAACCTGTACAATTACGAACGGCTGGACGCATTCACAGGTAAAAAAGGAGCGCTGGAGGCCGCGATACGGGCACGGGAGGAGGGATTGGTACACCACATCGGTATCAGCGGGCATACCGATCCGCAGATTCTGGTTGAAGCGCTCAACCGTTTTCCCTTTGATAGTGCACTGATCGCAGTTTCAGCGCTTGATCATTTTATTCTCAGTTTTGCCGAGGAGTTTCTGTCGATTGCCAATGATAGGGGCGTAGCGACGATCGGGATGAAAGTGCTGGGATTGGGAAGTCTAAAGCACGAGGTGGAACGCTCGTTGCGATACGTTTTTAACCTACCGATCAGTACGGTGATTGTGGGGATGGAGTCAATGGATCAGTTGAAACAGAATCTGGCGATAGCAGAATCATTCACCCCGATGACAGATGAGGAGCGTCTGAATTTTTTAAAGGGTATCATTTCGTTGGTACGGCCGGAGAACATTCCGTGGAAGGCGGCTGATTGGGACAATCCAACAAAATGGGTCTCCCGTAACCGAAAACAGGCAAATGCGTGATGGTAAAACCGCCGCTTCCCGCGTTAAATGACATTGAAGGGTCTAAAGTTCCAGGCTCTTTTCCATTAATCGTTGATGCACATGTTCATGTATTTCCAGAACCAATCTTTAAATCTATCTGGAAATGGTTCGATAAATACGGGTGGCCCATCCGATATAAGTTTCGCACGGCCACGGTTTTAGATTTTTTATTATCCCGAGGTGTCGGCCATATTGTCGCTCTTGCATATGCACACAAGCCGGGAATTGCTTCTGAGTTAAACCGGTACATGGCAAATAAATGTGAGCAATTCCCTCAAAAGGTTACCGGGCTTGCAACGGTCTTTCCCGGTGAAGAGAAAAGCGAACAGATCCTGAGGGCAGCTTTTGACGCCGGTTTGGGAGGTGTTAAACTTCACGCTCATGTGCAATGTTTTGACATGAACAGCGAAGAAATGGATATTATTTATGATCTTTGTTCATCTCAGCAAAAGCCAATTGTAATGCATGTTGGTAGAGAGCCAAAAATAGACGGCTATTCATGTGATCCCTATTTAATTTGTGGCGTAAAAAAACTGGAAACCGTCATAAAGAATTACCCTGGGCTTAAAATATGCGTACCTCATTTCGGAATGAACGAATATCTATCCTATAAGCGGTTGATTGAGAAATACGATAACCTCTGGCTCGATTCGGCCATGGTACTTACAGACTATTTTCCGAATAACGAGTCCTTCCAGCTGAATGAGATGAGGATGGACAGAATAATGTACGGATCTGATTTCCCAAATCTCCCTTTTGCATGGGATCGAGAACTAAAATGGATCCATAAAACCCGCCTCCCGGATAAATTCCTAGAACGCTTTTTGGGAAAAAATGCGATTGATTTTTTTTCCCTACCCAAAAGCTGAACCTTGTGGTAGTCCACACCATCATGAAAAAATTTTTCGAAACAACCAATTTAGAAAAAGTCTTTGAATATAGATCTGTTTTTCCCCCGGTCGCTACCGATCTAGTCCCTTTGTCCGAAATCACGGGCAGGGTCCTGGCCGTCGATATTGTTGCAGATGGGAATCTCCCTGATTTTGCGCGCGCAACAATGGATGGATATGCGGTGCAGGCGGCCTCAACCTATGGCGCTTCAGAAGGAAGCCCTGCCTATCTTGTTGTTAAAGGTACGGTTGCCATGGGGGAGTCGCCCCGGTTCTCCATCTGTCCGGGGGAGGCAGCCAAGATATCAACCGGGGGTATGTTGCCTTCCGGAACCGATAGCGTGGTGATGATAGAACATACCGAGACGATAGACGATTCCACCATTGAAGTCTATCGGAGTGTTGCACCCGGCCAGCATCAGATCGAAAAGGGAGAGGATTTTAAAAAAGGAGAAACCATTCTATCAACCGGTCAGCGGCTGAGACCCCAGGAAACAGGCCTTTTGGCTGCCTTTGGCATTGAACGGGTCAAGGTCTTTCAACGGCCTGTCATCGGGATCATTTCTACAGGGGATGAAGTGATTCCCATCGATGAATCCCCGAAAGCCGGCCAAATTCGTGATATTAACACCTATACACTCTCAAGCTTCGTTAAAGAAGCAGGTGGCGTGCCTGTGGTTTTCGATATTGTTGGGGATGATTTTGATTCGTTGCTTGATAAATGCACCCAAGCGCTTGTTCACACAGATATGGCCCTTATCTCCGGGGGAAGTTCGGTGGGGTCCCGTGACTTCACCATCGAGGTGTTTTCCTCCCTTCCGGATGCGACGATACTTTTCCATGGAATCCCCATCAGTCCGGGAAAGCCGACAATTCTGGCTGATGTCCGGCACAAACCGTTTTGGGGATTACCGGGCCATGTTGTTTCCGCCATGATCGTATTTACAGTAATTGTCAGACCTTTCATTGACCGGATCAGCGGCCTTTCTCCCCAACGATTGAGTAAATTTCGGCTTCCGGCGACTCTGACCCGAAATATTTCGTCCGCACAGGGGCGTATCGACTATATCCGTGTGCGGTTAAATGAGAGAAATGGAATCCTTTGGGCTGAACCGATTCTGGGCAAATCGGGTCTGATCAATACCATGGTAAAAGCAGACGGTCTGATTGAAATCGGAATTCATACCGAAGGATTGAATGAAGGAGCGGCAGTTGAAATCATCCCTATTTGAGTTGGACGGATCATAGGGTCAATTTAATCACTTCAGGTTTCACAAGTTGGAGAAGAATATGGGCTCAAAACGGAATATATATCTTCAGATGAAAACACTAAAAGAGGCCCGAAAAATCCTGTCTGACCGGTTTTCACTATCCGGGATACTTTCCAGCGAGGTGGTTTTGGTACCGGATGCTGTGGGCCGGATCCTTTCTGCACCGGTCAAGGCCAAGCTCTCATCCCCTAATTTTCATTCGGCGGCCATGGACGGCATCGCCGTAAAATCTGAAAATACCTTTGGCGCCAGTGAGGCAATGCCAAAAAAACTCATGGTCGGCAGAGATACTTTATATGTCAACACCGGAAATGTGATGCCGGATAATACCGATGCCGTGATCATGATTGAACATATCCAAGTTCTGGATAAAAGCCAAATCCAAATCGAAGCGCCGGCGTTCCCCTGGCAACATGTGCGTAAAATGGGAGAAGACATTGTGGCAACCGAGTTGTTATTTCCCCAAAACCACACGGTGACCCCTTATTGTGTAGGCGCACTTCTTTCAGCAGGCATATTTTCGGTTTCTGTAAAGAAGAAGCCCAAGGTGCTTATCATACCCACCGGTTCGGAACTGGTCGACTGGCACGACGGTGATCTGAAAAATCTCGAGCCGGGTCAGGTGATTGAAACCAATTCATTCGTTCTCGGAAAACTGATCGAGTCATGTGGCGGAAGTTGGGTGCGCCATAACCTGTTGGGCGATGATCCGAAAAAAATAAAGGAAGCCGTCAATGATGCGGCAGAAAACGACTTCGATATCATCCTGATTGATGGTGGATCATCTGCAGGATCCGAAGACTATTCTAAAAGTGTCATCAAAAGTCTCGGTGAGATATTTATTCATGGCGTCACCATCATGCCTGGAAAACCGGTGATCATTGGTGCGGTTAACAATAAACCGGTTTTTGGCATACCGGGGTACCCGGTATCTGCAATCATTGCTTTTGAGCAATTTGTTTATCCCCTAATCTGCAGAATGCTCGGTCAACCGGAAAAGGTAAGAGAGAAGCTTAAAGTCGAACCCACAAGGAAAATTGCATCCAAACTCGGTATTGAAGAATTTTTGCGCGTGAAGCTTGGGGTCGTAGGCGGCAGGGTAGTTGCGACCTCGCTACCCCGAGGTGCTGGGTGTATCACCTCGATCACTGAGGCAGATGGGATCATCCGGATACCGACCCATGTGGAAGGATTAAATGAGGGCCAGCCCGCAACAGCCGAGCTTTTGCGATCTCCGATCTTGATCCGGAACACGATCGTAGTTGTCGGAAGTCATGACAACACCCTTGATGTCCTGACCGATCTGATCAGGGCAAGACACAGTCATTTAACCCTTTCATCAAGCCATGTGGGGAGTTTGGGTGGACTTATGGCGATCAAAAGAGGGGTTTGCCATCTTGCTGGATCCCATCTTTTAGATTCAGAAGACGGATCTTACAACATTTCATATATAAAAAAATACCTGCCCGATGTCAGGACAAATCTGGTTAAACTGGTTTTTCGGGAACAAGGTCTGATTGTACCTTCGGGAAACCCTATGGGTATCAAAGGTATTGAGGATCTCATCCGCGATGATATTACATTTGTCAACCGACAGGCCGGATCCGGTACAAGGGTTCTTCTCGATTATAAAATAAAGCAGCTGGGCCTGAATACGGGGGGCATAAATGGATATGAGAACGAAGAATATACCCACATGTCCGTGGCGGTCACGGTGTTGGGGGGTCGGGCGGACGTCGGTTTGGGGATTCATGCGGCGGCAAAGGCACTTCAGCTCGATTTTGTCCCTATTATGACAGAAGAGTATGATCTCATTATTCCGCAACAACATTTTGAACACCAAAATATCCAGATCTTGCTTGAAATTATCAACAGCGAGGCATTTAAAAAACGTGTCGGGGAATTGGGGGGGTATCATACTGAAAAAACAGGTGAAATTATAAACGTTGTTTGAGTCGACCCCATGTCATATGAACTGATCGATCATACCGCTGATTTTGGTTTGCATGTTAAAGGTAATGATGCCAATTCGTTATTTGTCAACGCCGCTCACGCCATGTTTGATCAGATAACCGATACCCTGGTGTTAAAAGGGATAAAAACAGAACATGTCCGAGCAAAAGGGGATGATTGGCCCGATCTTATGATCAACTGGCTAAGAGAGCTGTTATATCTCTGGACGGGTAAATCATTACTGGTAAAAGTTGTGGTGATCGATTCTCTGTCAAAATACCAGCTGTCATCAACCGTCAAGGTCGATTGTTTTGATCCAAACCATCATGTGATAAAAGATGAAATAAAGGGTGTAACATACCACCAAGTTTTGGTGAGAGGTGGAAAAGGGGGGTGGAAATCCAAAATATTTTTTGATGTATGAGGTAAACACAATGGAATTAAAGCAAATAGATAAATACCGGTGGGAACTTTCCAAAACCGGTTCGATGCGTGTGCCTGGAATCGTTTACGCAACCGATGAAATGATAAAAGGCGATCAGCAAAATGAACCACTAAAGCAGGTGGCAAACGTTGCCACCCTTCCCGGTATTATAAAAGCATCTCTGGCAATGCCGGATATGCATTGGGGCTATGGGTTTCCCATCGGAGGCGTGGCAGCGTTCGACGGGGAGACCGGCATCATATCACCCGGCGGCGTTGGATATGATATTAACTGTGGGGTTCGCTTGGCAACCACTTCACTTGTTGAAAAGGAAGTTCGCCCAAAGCAGGAAGATCTGATCAACGCGCTTTACCAAAATATTCCCTCAGGGATTGGATCCACCGGTTCGATAAAACTTTCCATTTCTGAAGAAAAAAAGGTTCTTACCCATGGTAGCCGTTGGGCGGTGCAACAGGGTTTCGGCATCGACTCAGACTTAGATCACACCGAAGACAGCGGGTGTATGGAAAATGCAGATCCTGATGTGGTCAGTAATCGGGCTCTGGAAAGGGGGAAAAAACAGCTCGGAACCCTCGGGTCGGGGAATCACTTCCTTGAGGTTGGGGTGGTAGAAGAGGTCTATGACTCAAAATCTGCACAGGTGTTCGGGCTTTTCGAAGGGCAGGTAACGCTCATTGTCCATTCAGGTTCCCGTGGATTTGGGTATCAGGTCTGTGATGATTTTCTGGCTTACATGACAAAACATGTTCAAAAACTCGGTTTTGAACTACCGGATCGACAACTCGCCTGTGCGATGATCCAATCAAAAGAGGGGATTCGTTATTATAACGCCATGGCGTGTGCCGCAAATTACGCATGGGCCAACCGTCAGATTTTAATGCATATCTCCAGTGAAGTTTTCTCAAAAGTGTTCGATATCGGGCCAAAAGACCTTGAACTGAATCTGGTTTATGACGTTTGCCACAATATTGCAAAAAAGGAAAAACATGTCATTGACGGAAAAAAGCGGCTTGTTTGTGTTCACCGGAAGGGAGCGACACGCGCATTTCCACCTGGGCACGCGTCACTCTGTGATGCCTATCGTCCGGTGGGACAACCGATACTAATTCCGGGTGATATGGGCACAGCCTCTTTTATCCTGGTGGGCACAGAAAAAGCGATGGAAGAAACCTTTGGTTCAACCTGCCACGGTGCAGGGCGGGTGTTAAGCAGAAAGGCTGCGAAAAAGAAGAGCAAGGGAAGATCAATTCATCGCGAACTGGAAGATAAAGGGATCCTCGTCCGATGGTCAGGCAGATCTACTCTGGCCGAGGAGATGCCGGATGCCTATAAAGATATCTCCGAGGTAGTTGCGGTGGTCCATGGTGCAGGAATCTCAAAAAAAGTGGCCAGACTGAGACCGATTGGAGTGGTGAAAGGATAGAATAAACATCGAAACCAGCGCCTTAAAGCTGAAATAATTGATGATCAAAGGAGAATTTGCATGAATCCAGGCATTTTTAGAGAATATGACATCAGAGGAATTGCAGGTAAGGACTTGAAGGAAAATGATGCATTGTTGATCGGAAAAGGAGTGGGGACATTTCTCCAACAGCGCGGTCGATCACGACTGACTGTAGGCCGTGATTGCCGGTTGACATCCGATCTTTATACAAAAAATGTTATTGAGGGACTTTTATCGACCGGATGTGATGTGACCGACATCGGAGTCTGTCCAACCCCTGTCTTATATTTTTCCATTACACATTTTGATCAGCAGGGAGGTGTGATGGTGACAGCCAGCCACAACCCTCCTGAATATAATGGGTTTAAGCTTTGCATCGGTACAGATTCCATCTTTGGAGAAGATATACAGAAAATTTTTAAAATCATTTCCAATGCCTCGTTTTCGCAAAGTAACGGGTCTCTTTTTACCGCTGATGCCTCTGCGCCGTACAAGGCGTTTGTTGAAAAAAATATCAGCATCCCCCGGACGCTCAAGGTTGGGCTGGATGCCGGTAATGGCACGGCCGGTGTGGTTGCGGTCCCGGTTATTAAAAATCTCAACTGCCAAGTGCATGACCTTTACTGCGATATGGATGGCACATTTCCGAACCACGAAGCAGATCCAACAGTGGCATCAAATCTAAACGATCTCATCAAACTAATCAGGGAAAAAAGTTTGGATGTTGGAATCGCCTATGATGGTGACGGGGATCGGATCGGTGTTGTGGATGAAAAAGGAAACATTGTCTATGGAGATAAACTGATCATCATCTTTGCCAGGGAGATTCTCTCAAGAAAACCAGGTGTTACCTTTATTTCTGATGTAAAATGTTCAAAAACGCTTTTTGACGATATTGAAAAGCACGGCGGTCGGGCCATAATGTGGAAAACCGGTCATTCTCTGATCAAACAGAAGATGAGGCTGGAAAAAGCCGAACTGGCCGGGGAGTTGAGCGGTCACATGTTTTTCAGCGATCGTTTTTTGGGTTTTGATGATGCCATTTATGCTTCATGCAGATTAATCGAAATCCTATCTAAAACTGGAAAACGAATATCTGATCTGTTGTCGGATGTCCCCCAAACGTACAGTACCCCGGAAATACGGGTTTCGTGTCCGGATGAAAAAAAGTTTGTCGTGGTTGCAAAAGTGACTGACTTTTTTCGGCAGTGCCACGATGTCATCGATATTGATGGGGTTCGGGTTCTCTTTGAAGACGGGTGGGGCTTGATACGTGCATCCAACACCCAACCGGCCCTTGTTCTCCGCTTTGAGGCCATGTCAGAGAAAAGGCTGGCAGAGATAAGGGAGTTGATTGAATCTGCTTTGGAGAAAATAAAAAAGGATATGTCCGTGTAATATCTTCAACCTCCTTTGCAGGGAGTCAATGGAAATGATACTTGAATAGTTTTAACAAAAAAATATTCGGCACCCTGTTTTTCTCCATATTCGCGACGATCACTGGCGTCGGAATCGTCGTTCCCCTGCTGCCGGTCTATGCCCGTGATCTGGGTGCCAGCGGCCTCTACATCGGTTTGATTTTTGGATCATTCTCCCTTTCCAGAACATTCTTTTTACCCTATTTCGGACGGCTTTCGGACAAAAAAGGACGCAAGCCGTTTATTGTCATTGGCCTTTTTACCTATGCACTGATATCGCTTGTATTCATCCTTTCACATAGCGTTGCGTCCCTCATTGTATTAAGGTTCATTCAAGGGATAACCTCTGCTCTGATCCTACCGGTCACCCAGGCCTATGTGGGGGACATTACCCCGAAGGGGAGAGAAGGCTTTACCATGGGGGTGTTCAACGTGTCTATCTTTTTGGGCTTGAGCATCGGGCCATTGATCGGTGGATGGGTTCATGATCGATTCAACCTCCAGGCGACCTTTGTATGCATGGCATTTTTGGCTTTGATCGGTTTTTTGTCCAGCCTTCTTCTGCTACCGCCAACCCGTTCAGAACGGTCATTATCCGGAAAAAATGGACTCATCAGCTGGGCCCAATTACTTCAAGACAAAGAGCTGATCGGCCTTTTTCTTTTTCGGTTTACCCATTTGGCATGTATCGGGATCATATTGAGCTTTCTCCCTGTTTATGCCGATTCCGCATTCTCACTCTCCAGTTCATCTATCGGTATCCTTGTTATGCTCGGAATTTTTGTCAGTGGATTAATGCAGATACCGATGGGTTTTCTAGCGGATAGAGTCAATAGAAATCTAATGATTATCACCGGCGGACTGATAACCGGCATTGCAATTTTTTTATTTGAATGGGCCGGCGGTTTTTGGGATCTCTTTTTTGACAATGTATTATTTGGTTTAGGTGGCAGTATCTCAATGCCGGCGCTCATGGCGATTGCACTGATAAAAGGAAATAATACTAAGGCGATGGGATCGGTTATGGCTCTCATGACGGTGGCTCACAGCATGGGGATGTTTGCCGGGTCTATCCTTGCCGGTTTAGTAATGGATATTTTTCAACTCCGGCAGACTTTTTTTCTGGGGTCACTAATAATGGGGTTCGGAGTTTGCTTTTTCACGGTCTGCATTTATGGACGTAAACCAAACGGACTTACCCGTGGGATTATAATGTAACAGAATATAAACGCGCGCTTTGGTGTTTGGTAGGATGATCAAAAGGTAGATCCAAAATGTATTTTGAAGTATCAGGAGTACAGATATCACCTGTTCTACCATTTCTATTTGCATTTTTGGTCTCATTTTTTACTTCCATGGGTGGCGTTTCCGGTGCATTTTTGGTCCTTCCTTTTCAAGTCAGTGTCCTTGGCTTTACCGGCCCGGCGGTAAGTTCAACCAATCTGGTTTACAACCTTGTGGCCATTCCCAGTGGGGTGTATCGATACATCAAAGAAGGAAAAATGGCATGGCCCCTTGCGTGCGTGATCATGGTCGGAACCCCCCCCGGTGTCTTTATGGGTGCTTTTATCAGGATAAAATATCTTCCGGACACAAAACATTTTAAGTTATTTGTGGGTTGCGTCTTGTTATATATCGGTTTGCGGCTTTTATATGGATTGAGACAAAGAAATAAAATAACCAGACAAGCCAGCGTACGCGATGATCGATATAGAAAAAGGAAAGATAAAACAATAGAATCTTTAAAACCGGATACCGGTCATGATGCCACAATAAAAACCGTTGCGTTTTCGATTACTGACTGCACATACAGTTTTTATGGCGAAACTTTTTCATTTAACCCGTTTGGCCTGTTTATGCTTACCTTGGTATTTGGAATTATCGGTGGTACATACGGGATCGGTGGCGGTTCTATTATCGCTCCACTCCTTGTCGCTTTTTGGAACCTCCCTGTACATACCATCGCAGGTGCGACCCTTTTGGGGACATTATCAACCTCTGCGTTCGGGGTTGTGTTTTATATGGGACTCGCACCCTATTTTGTACACACAGGGCTTGCGATCCGGCCCGATTGGTTGCTGGGAACACTTTTTGGTGCAGGGGGTTTTGCCGGGATTTACTGCGGGGCAAGACTTCAAAAGTACATGCCGGCCAAAACAATAAAAATAATCCTTGCCTTGGTGATAACAATCCTTGCCGCGAAATATATCCTCGATATATTTTAAAAGAAAATCCTCATCAAGCCGGGAACCGCTTTTATAACTCTTCAGGCGTAAATGCCACGATGTCATCAATGCGGGTCGTATCACAAAAAAGCATCACCAAACGGTCGATGGCAAGGGCATTTCCCACGGCAACCGAAGATCGATCGTTTCCCCCTGGTAAAGAATAAAATCTTCAAGACCCGCCCGGCTCGCTACAAATCGGATCAATTCTTCACATTCTGCTATCATGTCGACCTAATTGCTTTTAGAACAATACCATTTGAACATCGTAAATTCGGGAAGGTGTCTGCTACCCCGTTCTGCTTGACGGAAGCATTTGCAAATCTGGAATATACGAGAATAACCCGATGAAAGGAGCCGTTTCATCTGTAACTCGGGAGATGTCAGCCAAAACAACTCACCAGAAAAATCTGCATCAATGGCGTTCTCGGGAGCAGGGGCAGGTATCCGGATCAGCGTCTCGACCTCGAGATAACCATGCTCCGCAAAATACGCTCGGATCCCCCGCAAAACGGTCGCCCTTAATGCCAGGTTATCTTCAATAAAAGCTTGTCTGGATCAGTTCATACTTCCCGGGTAGTTGCCGTTATACCATGTCGCATTATGTTTGTTGAAAGACCAACAGGTACAGCATGGGGTTAATAATGGTTTTCATTGACAATATGCCATGCAATTGATACAATTTTATATGTTTCCCGTCCTGATTTGTCGAGAGAGAAAAACCAACCAATTTCAGGAAAGCCATTTAAGAAATCATGAAAGGGTTGAGGGACCTTATGGATATCAAAGAACCCAAAATAGAGCCCAAAGAGATTCTCATTCTGGAGGATGACCTTTTCAATCCTGGCAATGTTTGCATTGTCACCGGTTCAGGAACAGGAATCGGCCGGGCAACATCGATTGCAGCGGCCGCCAACAATTTGATGACAGTGGGGTTGGATATCGATGAAGAAGCGGGAAAAAAGACACAGAGAATCGCCCAGGAGATGGGTGGACAGATGAGGTTTATCAAAACAGATCTCACCTGTGATGAAGACATTGAGTATGCGGTAAAGGAGGCTGCCAAGCTCGGCACCATTAAATTTCTGGCCAATATTGCGGGAATTCAACATATCGACTCGGTAGAAAACTTTCCTATGGAAAAATATGATCTGATGCAACGGCTTATGCTCCGTGCGCCTTTTTATCTCTCTAAACTGACCATCCCACATATGAAAAAAGGCAGTGACAAAATCGGTGTGATCGGTAATATGACATCCGTACATGCCCACATCTGCACGGTCAATAAACCGGTGTATAATATCACCAAGTTCGGCCTCAGGGCCTTGAGTCAATCCATCTCTGCTGAGGGAGGAGGGGCGATACGCTCATTTACAATCAGCACCGGATTTGTTAAAACACCGCTGGCCCTAAACCAGGTGTCGGCCCAGGCTGAACAACGTCGTATTACACCCGAAAAAGTCGTCAAAGATGTAATGATGGGCAAATCCCGCATCAGAGAGATGATGTCTCCCATTGAGGTGGCGAATCTGTTTATTTTTGGATTTTCCCGATTTGCCAGATATCTGATCGGTGGGGACCTTTTGTTTGACGGCGGAATGGTGCTGACCTACTAGAAGAAGTCTCCTTTTTGTTTTTCTCTCTCTGCTTTTCTCAAATCTTTCCGGATGATTTTTCCGGTGGCGGTCAAGGGGAGTGCTTTGACAAACTCGACCACTCTCGGGTATTCGTGAGCCGCAAGACGGTTTCGAACAAAATTCTGAATACCCTGTTTCAGGTCGTTGTCAGGCGTCGCATCAGGCGTTGGAACAATAAAAGCCTTTACGATTTCCGTGCGAACTTCATCCGGCACACCGATAACGGCTGACATGGCCACAGCCGGGTGTTTTATCAGACAGTCTTCGATCTCTCCGGGTCCGATCCTATACCCGGAGCTGGTTATCAGGTCATCTTCCCTGCCGACAAACCAGAAATATCCATCGCTGTCTTTTTTGGCCAGATCTCCTGACAAACACCAGTCCCCTATATACTTTGACCGGGTCGCCTCTGGGTTACGCCAGTATTCCAGGAACATGACCGGATTGGGCTGTTTGATTGCCACGTTTCCGGTTTTATCCGGAGGCAGCACATTACCGTCATCATCCACAATCTCTACCACATGGCCCGGAATGGCCTTACCCATGGAACCGGGTCTGATCTCCATGATTTCAGCACAATTTCCCACCACCAGATTGACCTCCGTTTGTCCATAAAACTCGTTGATAGTGATCCCAAAAGTCTCTCTGCCCCATTCCAAAAGCTCTTTTCCCAGTGTCTCTCCGCCGCTCGCGATAGTTCGCATCTGATAGTGATGTTGTTTTGTGAGGTCCTTCACCTGGCGCATCAGTTTTAAGGCGGTCGGAGGAATAAACGCATTTCGAATCCCGTGTTTGGCCATAAGATGCAACGCGTGCTCCGGATCAAATTTTTTTGCCCGAAAGGCCACCACCGGGATACCGTGATGCCAGCTCGGAAGCAAAACATCGGTCAGACCACCGAGCCATGCCCAGTCCGCCGGGGTCCAGAAACAATCATCTTCTTTGGGGAAAAAGTTGTGGGGAAATTCGATCCCCGGAATATGTCCCAGAAGCATCCGATGGGCATGAAGGGCGCCCTTAGGGGGTCCTGTTGTACCGGAGGTGTACGCAAGCAGCGCGGGATCGTCGGCCCGGGTCTTAATCGGACTGAAATCAATGGCGCCCTTCTCTATGGCTTCCCAGAATGCGATCACCCTTTCTTCTTTTTTTCCGCAGGATACGAAAACATGCTTTAGATGGGGAAGTCTGTCCCAAATTTTTAGAACCTTGTGGAGATTCTCCCCATTGGTGACAATGCATTTTGCTTCGCTGTTGATCAGGCGATACTCCAGGGCGTCCACACCGAAAAGCGTAAACAGCGGAATCACGATACCCCCGATCTTATAGACGGCGATGTGTGAAATACCGGTTTCCGGACATTGCGGCAGAAGAATCCCCATGCGGTCTCCGGCATCAAATCCAAGGGCTTTTAGGGCATTGGCAAATTGGTTGGAAAGCCTTTTCAGCCGCCAAAATGTGTACTTTTCAACCTGACCCGATTCATCCTCATAGATCAGCGCCAGGCGATATCTTTGGTGGGCATGCTTATCACAAACATCAACTCCCATGTTGTAATATTCGGGTATTTGCCACTCAAAACTCTGATAGACATCTTCATAGGTCTCTTTTTTTTTCAGCATGATTCTCCCCTTGTCATACCACCCGAATTATGAAAAAATTTTTCCTGGATTCATCAACCCTTTCGGATCGAGCAGGTCCTTTATACGCCTCATCAGTTCATAGCTTTTACCGTGCTCCAGTTTCATAAATTTGCGTTTCCCAACTCCGATCCCATGTTCCCCGGTGCATGTTCCACCCAGTTTCAAGGCCTGTTTAACAATGGAATTGTTCATTTCTTCCAAAAGCGACCACTCGTTTTTTTCCCCCGGATCTCCTACCAGCACAACGTGTAGATTCCCATCCCCTGCGTGGCCGAATACATACCCGGTTGCGTTATTTTCACCCAGTAGGTTTTGTGAAAAAACAACCATTTCGGGATAATGGGAAATAGGTACAGCTGCATCGACAATGATGGTTTCCTTGCCCGGATGTGCACGATGGATTGTTTCCCAGGCTTCATGTCTTGCCCGCCAGAGATTTCTTCGATGCCCCTCTTCAACTCCAAATTCGAAGCCGACCGCACCACAGTCCCTACAGAGTTCTTTGGTCAGATCCTCGACCTCCTTTAAAGTGGTTTTGCTGATACCATGAAATTCACAAAACAGAGAAGGAATCTCCGGGAGCCCGAGATCTTTTTCCCTGTTCATCAAACCGATCAATTTTGGAGTCAAGAGTTCAAGAGCGGCAGGTTCCAATCCAGAACCGATCATTAAGGCCGCGGCCTTGGATACACTCTCAAGATCGTCGAAGGTGATGGTGGCAGCAAGGTGGTGTGCCGGAATACCGGTAAGTCTCAATGTCGCTTCGGTAACGATGCCAAGGGTTCCCTCAGATCCGACAAAGATCCGTGTCAGATCATAGCCGGAGGAAGATTTATGTGCTTTGCTTCCGGTGTGAATAACTTCTCCCTGAGGTAGAACAACCACTAGCCTCATCACATAATCCTTTGTGGCACCATACTTGACGGTTTGAACACCGGACGCATTATTGGCAATCATGCCCCCGATAGTGGCGTCTGCTCCGGGATCGGGTGGAAAAAACAGTCCGTTGATTCCAACCTGGCGGTTCAACTCCTTTCGAAACACCCCAGGTTGGACATCTACCTGAAGATCCTGTGGGTGAATTTTTAGAATACTGTTCATTCGCGTCATGTCTATCACCAGCCCGCCACGGGTTGGTACAGGATTTCCTTCTGTGCTGGTACCCGCGCCCCATGGGGTGACTGGAATATTTTGCTGGTGGGTCCATGCCAAAATCTTGGAAACTTCTTCGGTGCGAATGGGCCAGACAACTCCGGCCGGAAGCATTCCGCGGTGCGGTGAAATATCCTGTAGATGAAGTTTGCGATTTGACGAGCCGGTGGAAAAACGATTTGATTCCACAAAAGACGATAACACCTCGATCTGTTTCCGGCTGAACGCTTTCATTTTTATGTCCTTGGGCTATAGATCTGCGGATAACTTCTAATCTAAATTGGGCCATTTTCTGATGAAATATGTTTGACACCTTCGATTTTGAAATGTTCGCTGAATAATCGGTACTCGTTGTGGTATAATGATCACCTCTATAAGTTGGATCTATTTTTGTCAAATTAAAACCATGAAAAACACTTGAGGCTTGATCACCGGTGGGGTATAAGCAGATTCTTGTGCCCGGGGTATCGAACGCAAAATCAATTTGACAAAAAACACACTCTATCCTAGACAGCATCATTGGAACATAACCATGGCCGACATAAAAGCACCGATCAAATTGATGAGGGAACTCGAATATCAGGTGGCACGATGTGTGCGCTGCGGGATGTGCCAGGTGGTTTGTCCGCTTTTTGAGCAAACCGGCCGTGAGTCCGATGCGGCCCGTGGGAAATTGGCCCTTCTGGATGGGCTCATGCAAGAGATGTTCAAAAGCCCAAAAGGGGTATCCGATCGACTCTATCGCTGCCTTCGCGGGTCATGTGCCGCTAACTGTCCCAGCGGAGTGAGCGTTTTGGAAATTTTCATCAAAACCCGCGCCGCTCTATCCGGCTTTATAGAGCTTTCTCCCTCAAAAAAAAGGATCTTAAGAGGGATGTTGGCGCATCCAGAAATGTTTGATTGGGTTTTGGCGTGGGGTTCAAAATTCCAAAAAATCTTTATCCGGCCGGCAAATGATCTGATCGGCACTTCCTGCGTACGGTTCGTTTCCCCACTGTTGTCACGTCGACATTTTCTTCCTCTGGCCCCGGTACCGTTTCATCCAATGGTGGCTCAAATAAGCACCGGTGTCGGAACTCCAGCTTAAAAGTCGCTTTTTATATAGGTTGTCTAATCGACAAAATATTCCCATGCATCGGAGCCGAAACGCTCAATGTTCTGAATCAACATCAAGTGAGGGTTTTTATGCCAAAAGCCCGGGGATGTTGTGGTATTCCTGCGATCTCCACCGGTGACACGGAGACATTCAACCGGCTTGTTCGTTGCAATCTAAACCTATTTGACAGCGAAGACTTTGATTATCTGGTTACGTCCTGTGCCACCTGCACGTCCACCATAAAAAAAATCTGGCCGATGATGCTCTCGGACAGCCGGGGAAATGTCAAAGCCAAGGCCCGAAGACTGTCTGAAAAAACCTTGGATATCAACCAATTTCTGGGATTGATTACAGGGTTGAAAAAGAGTGAAGCAATAAAAAGAGGTGAAGCTATCACCCATAACATATCATGATCCCTGCCATCTCAAAAAAACTTTGGGTGTATCGAGTGAACCAAGGGCCCTTATTCAAACCAATTCCCAGTATTGTTTTAAAGAAATGCCTGGAGCGGATGCGTGCTGTGGATTGGGGGGAAGTTTTAATCTCCAGCAGTATGAACTCTCATCCGATATTGGAATGCGAAAAAGAAACAATATCAAGATCTCCGGGAGTTCAACAGCTGCCACGGGATGTCCGGCGTGTATGATTCAGATTTCAGACATGCTCTCGCGGTCAGGAGACCGTATTGCAGTTAAAAATCCCATTGAGATATATGCCGAAGTGATTAACCTTCCCGGTTCGAATATCTTTATCTTCATTTATTTACCTGATCCGCCTGATTCGTTTTGAATATTTACTTAAATTAAGGAGCGAATGTGCGATCTTTTGAAGACCGACTGATAGGTATCTTGAAAACTAACAGTGTAGATTTTATGTCCACCTTCCCCTGCGACAGGATTAAGTTTCTGCTCGAACGGGTTAAAAAAGAGTTCTTCCATATTCCCCTGACAAGGGAAGAAGAGGGGGTCGGCATTGCTGCAGGGATAGCACTTGCAGGAAAAAGACCTGCCATGTTCGTCCAGAGCTCGGGTATTGGCAATATGATCACCGCTCTTTTATCACTGACCGGCTTTTATGAGTTACCTCTTGCCATATTTGTCAGCCAACGTGGTATTTATAAAGAAGGAATTGCAGCTCAAATACCGATGGGGGAAAGGCTTCCTGAAATATTAAAAGGCGCCGGCATCGCCTGTTCTACGATCAGCACCGCTGACGATGTCAGTATCATGGAATATAAACTTCCCGGGATGTATAAGCAAAATAAGATACACGCATTTCTTCTTAGTCCTGCTGTTTTTGAAACGACAAATACCCGGGACCTGGGGCCATGGGCGGGACTCCAAAGGGATGAGACCCGACAACAGGGGATGGATGAAAGGATCAATCATCAATATTCTCCTAAATTAACGCGATATGATATCTTGAATACGATAGCACCGCACCTTGATTCCAAGGTTATTGTTTGCAACCTTGGAATTCCGTCAAAAGAGCTATTTGAAATAAAACATCAACCTTCAAATTTCTATATGCTGGGAAGCATGGGAATGGCGACTCCGATAGGTCTCGGAATAAGTCTCGCTTCTGACAAAGAAGTTGTTGTGATAGATGGGGACGGCAGTATCCTTATGAATCCGGGCACTCTTGCAACAACCGCCCACTTCAATCCCTCAAACCTTACCATATGTGCTATTGATAACAGATCCTATGGATCAACAGGCGGACAGCCGACATTGACCGGTTCATGTGTCGACCTTGCAATGCTTGCAAAAGGTTTTGGTATTGGAAATGTTCTTAAGGCGGCAGACAAAAAGCAGCTAATTGATGCAATCAAAAAACCGACGGAAAATTTAAAATTCATTCATGCGCTTGCTCTTCCGGGCAACGCAAAAGTCTCCAATATTCCGCTGCACTACCTGGATGTCAAAAAACAGGTCATGAAGTTTATAAAGAAATAAAAAAGAAAATGTAGACATGCTCGGTCTTTTTTTGGTTTATAGTTGAATTTTTTTCTTAATCTCCTTGATTATGGCAAGGCAGGCTTGGTTTGCATCTGCCACAACAGCCACATCTGCCAACTTCATCATGGTCGCATTTGGATTCTTATTGACTGCGATAATGAAGTCCGCGTCATCTATGGCAGCCGTGTGTTGGATGGCACCACTAATGCCGAAAGATATTAATATTTTAGGACTGATCTGTCTTCCCGCCTGCCCAACCAGCGTATTCGGGCCCGACCAGCCGGCATGAACCACAGGACGGGTCACACCGACCTCGCCATCCATCAGGTGTGCCAGTTCAAAAATTTTTTTAAATTTCTGTTTACTTCCCATACCGCGCCCACCGCAAATTACGACGCTCGTATCTTCAATCTTGCGTCCTTTTTTGGGGAGCCGCTCGGAGCGAATCAGCCGAACACGTTCCATCGGCAAATCATCCGGTATCGGCATGGATATGACTTCACCCTTCGCATCGGCATTGTGGGAGATCTCCTGAAACGTTCCCGCCCTGACAGTTGCAATCTGGGGTCTGTTGTTCGGTGTCAAAATTTCTGCAATGAGGTTACCGCCAAACGACGGGGACGTTTGAATCATGAGACCGTCTTTATTAATATCGAGGTCAATACAATCCGCCGTTAATCCCGTCTTCAGTCGTTTTGCGACCTTGGGAGCATACTCCTTTCCAAAACATGTGGCGCCGATCAGCAGGATCTCGGGCCGATGCGCCTTGATCAGCCTTTCCATGAGTCCGGTATAGGCTTCAATACTGTATTGTTTCAACTGCGGATGATCAACAACGTATACCTTTTCTGCACCATGGGCAATATATTCGCTGACATACTCGCCAATGTCATGTCCGAAAACGATTGCACAAATTGAGCCTCCCGTTTTTGGAGCCAATTCACCCGCCCTTGCCAGTAATTGTAGTGTGACGCGGTTTTGAAAATAGTTGCGGTAATCTCCAAACACCCATATGTCACGGTTTAAAGTTTTCATCATATCTCACTTGAAATTTAGTGAAGCGGACGGCAGTTCTGGTGAAGCGATACTATGGATGATCGTGTGTTTTCAAATCCTTGCCCATGGCACCACCGATTCTATCTCCAAACCTATCGAAAAGCTCATTAACTATCCGTTTCACAGCACCTTTCAGCACAATATTCTCTTTTTCTGTGGCAGGAGAATATACGCGGATAATTTTGGTCGGAGAATGTTTTAGCGCCACCAGCCCAGGGTCAAGCTCCAGATCATCGGTTCCGAGGATGTCCACATTCGGGTAATCAAACGCCTGTTGCACCCCCCCCAAGGATACATGCCTCGGGACGTAATAATGGGGAGATATTGTCACCAGGCCGGGAAGATCCATCTCCAGAATTTCCAGGAAGTCATCGGTCTGCCTTTCCAAACAGAGAGTGTGCGTCGACAGATCAAGTTTTTCAACATTTGTAACACCGGGAATTCCCAATTCCTCTGCAAGCTGGGGGCCGACCTGTGCTGTTTCGCTGTCGGAGGTCTGGTCTCCGCAAAGCACCAGATCGAAATCCGGGCATTTCTTTTTAATAGCCCGTGCAAGGATAAGAGAGGTTATATAGGTATCTGCTCCGGCCATCCGTTTGTCCGTAAGGAGTACACCCCTGTTCGCTCCCATTGCCATTGCCTCATAGAGCGCCTCCTCTGCCATTGGCGGACCCATGCTAAAGACCGTAATTTTGCCATTGTGCTGATCGGATAGCCGTATGGCCGCCTCAAGTGCGTGTTTGCAGGAAGGATTCACCATGCCTTCCGCAAGCTCCCTCCGCAACGTTCCTGTTTTTGAATCCCATGGTAGCTCCGATACGATGGGGACCTGTTTTATGCACACAATAAGATTTAACATAATAAAACCACAATCAGATTTTAATCAATTTGCTTGCGACGTCCTATCTTAAAGAAGTACCGGCTAGCTCGGCCGGGTCAAAACCGATCGTGAAATCACCACCTGCATGATCTCATTGGTTCCTTCATAAATTTCCGTAACCTTGGCATCCCTGAAATAACGCTCCACATCATACTCTTTGCTGTATCCGTATCCCCCGTGAATCTGGACGGCTTTTTCCGTCACCTTCCTGGCGACCCGACTGCAAAACAGTTTGGCCATCGAAGCCTCGGCGGTGAAGGGCATATGGTCGTCCTTCATCGCACACACCCGATAGAGCAGGAGCCTCGCAGCATCGATCTCAGTCGCCATGTCCGCAATATAATTTTGTATCGTCTGGAACCGGGAAATCGGTTTCTTAAACTGCTGTCTTTCCTTTGCATACCTGACCGATACCTCAAATGCAGCCTGCGCGATCCCCAGCGCCTGAGCGGCAATGCCTAAACGCCCGACATCCAAACTCTCCAGGCCGATTTTAAGTCCATCGCCAGCTTGTCCAAGAAGATGCATCGATTCGACACGGCAGTCTTCAAGAAAAAGAGACGAGACCGGATTTGCCCGCATACCGCACAAATCCTCAGTCTCGCCAACTGAGAACCCGGGTGTCTCCTTTTCAACGATGAAGATGCTGGGTGCCTTTCTATCAGGCCCGATATCGGTGTTGGCAAAAATAAGAGCCAGCCCGCACACCCCGCCATTCGTTACAAATATTTTTGTTCCGTTGATGATATATTCATCCCCATCTATGGTCGCATAGGTCTCCACACCGGAGGCATCAGAACCAGCGCTTGCTTCCGTGAGGCAGAAAGCACCGATTCGTTCACCGCTGGCAAGGGACGGCAGAAATCGTTTTTGCTGTTCCTCGGTCCCAAATCTTACAATCGGATAGGCACCAACGCTATTATGAACCGTTATGCTCAGTCCCATGGCGCCGGAAACCCTGGACAGTTCCTCAATGGTAATCGCATAACTGATACTGTCCAAGCCGGCACCACCATATTTTTCAGGAACCTGGAGTCCGAAAAAATTCAATGGCCGCATTTTTTCGACAATCTCCCACGGAAACCTGGCCTCTCGGTCCAAGTCGCTGACAATGGGGCCGAGCTCTGCCTCGGCAAACGCCCTCACCGATTTCCGAATCACTTTATGTTTCATGCAGGGATTAAAATCCATACAACAACCCTATGCTGTTTGATTTTTTATGAACATGAAAATATTTGATTATAGTGGATGGACGATGATGTCAAGTTTGATGGCAAACTTAAAAGTCTGAACCATAAAATATATCCCTACTCATAATGGTTCATCCCCTGAAAACCTGACGTCTTTAACCTTCTCTTTAAATTTTAGATCGATCGAAGCCGGGAACAAAAGTGTTGGCAAAAACCCTTTATTTGGCATCATCCTGTTATCAAGGTGTTCCAGGTCCTGTCTTGTGATGTCAATCGGTATTTGTAGTAGTATGATCTTTCTTTCTTGTCACCTGACAAGCGTCTCGCATTCAGGTGGAAATCCCGAACTTTGGCAGGATATAGGCCTGAAGGAGAAACCAGACACCGAAAACGATAAAAACAATAGCAATTTCCATCATTGTTTTACCCCTGAATAAGTCTCCCGACTGCAAGCTGTGCGGGATCGTTCCTTGTTAAATGTTAGTTTTTTATTTCGGTTGACAAATATCTCTCTTCGATCAGGCTCGCTATCGCCTCAATATCTTCCAACCCAAATGTTGGAACATCAAAAGTTGCATCTGTATCCGTCACCAGCGCAATAAGGCTGTCATCATCTCCACAAAGTGGTTTGCTGTCTCTTGCGGCTCGTAGGATCTCGATCTTCGGCTTGCTTTCTTTCTTAAAACCTTCGGTGATAACCAGATCCATATCCATAAAATATTTTTTGTGGGCGTCTATCGATTCATCCTCATGATCCTTTACCATTGTAAGCATGCCGGGCGACACAACAACAACGGTATCCGCACCTGCTTCTTTGTGTCGCCAGCTATCTTTTCCTTTTTTGTCGAGATCGAACCCATGATGGGCGTGTTTAATGATGCCGATTCGGTGGCCTCGCTTTTTGAGTTCTTTAATCAGCTTTTCGACAAGGGCCGTTTTCCCTGAATTCGATTTTCCGACAATTGAAATGATAGGGACTTTCATAAATTAACACCGATAAATTTTTTACAAGCAACAGACAAAACCGTATTTTCCGTTTGGAAAGATATTTTACTCGAGTTTCGTACCCCCAATCCTTCGCATTGTCGCTTTCGGCGTGGGGCGAAGGTGAGTCTTCGCTAAATCTAGGATGCGAAACTCAAGTGTTTAACCTTTCATCTCCTTTATTTTATCCGTAAGTTCTGGAACAAAGTCAAGAATATCTGCTACAACCCCAATGTCTGAAACCTGAAAGATCGGCGCCTTAACATTTTTGTTTATCGCAATCATAAAGGGGGCACCCTTGATCCCACCAAGGTGCTGGAATGATCCGCTGATGCCGAGGGCCATGTAAACTTTCGGTCGGACGGTCTGACCGGAAGTGCCGACCTGGCGTGACTTTTCGAGCCACTTTGCATCCACGATCGGTCTGGAACAGGAAACATCTGCACCCATCGCTTCAGCCAGATCATGGATTATTTCTATATTATCTTCATCTTCAATCCCTCTTCCCACCGAAACAAGGGACTCAGATTTAGTGATATCGACATCCCCAACCTCAGCTTCAACAATTTCTATAAAACGACGGGCACCTCCAGGAAGCCCCCCTGTCAATGCTTCGGTTGTTTTATCGACAACCTCCCCGGTTTTTCCTTTACTTTCATCCGCTTTGAATGCCCCGGCACGAACAGTGATGACGGCACCGGTCGAAATATCACATCGCACATGGGTGCTCACCATTCCGCTGTATTCCTCCCGAATCGCCTTGAGCTTGCCGTCCTCTATACCTTCAAAAGAAACAGCATCCGGAAGATAGGCGGTATCAAGTTTTACGGATAATCCCGGTGCGAGATCCATCCCAAAATGTTCATGCGGAACAAGGACGATACTTCCTTTTGGCAGGATACGGGGCAGCAATCCCCGAATCACCTCTCCATTTGCATACGATAAGTCCCTGTTATCGATTTTCCATACGTTTTGATAGGAAGGAGCCACTTCATTGCAGACCGAATATAGATCGGTTCCTGATCCGATAACCAATGCAGTCACCGAAGCGTCCGGATCTATTTCATGGGCTGCGGTAACCAACTCGAGAGCCGAATCATCAACGCCCCCCCCTTTGTGAAGAATATATGAAAAAATCTGTAGAGCCATTACTTGATACCTCCTTTTGATTGCAAAATCTCGATCAATTTTTCCAGAATTTCGCCGGTGTCACCTTCCAGAATTTCGGCCCCTTCACCGAGATCCGGTACAAAATAATCGACACGACTTATTGTTGCTCCAGATTTTCCAACCAAATCAGGGGATAAACCGATATCTGAAGCACCAAAAACCGGAATTTCAACCGAGGCAACTTTCCGTATTCCTCTTATCCCCACGTAACGCGGTTCGTTTATACCGGTTTGAATCGAAAGAACACACGGAAGGTCTATCTCATTCATTTCCTGGTTTCCGGCGGCAATTTCACGGCCGACCTTTATGGTTCTATCATTTATCACTTCGATATGGTTGACAAGGGATGCGAAGGGCCAATCGAGCATGGCGGCCAGCATGCCTCCCACTTGGCCAGCCCCGTCATCTGCCTGGACACCGGTCAGGATCAGGTCATAGCTTCCTTTTTCAATCGCAGCTTGTAAAATACGGACAAGTCCTTTTCCGTCGGATTCCTCAAAAGCTTGATCCGAGAGATGGACCCCTTTATCTGCACCCATGGCCATCTCTCGTCGAATAATTTCTTCCGCTTCTTCACCGCCAACAGAAACCACCGTCACGCTTCCCCCAACTTTATCCCGGATCTGAATGGCCTCTTCAACCGCATAGTTGTCCCATTCGTTTATAGAATAGACAAGATCATCCCGTTCAATGTCAGATCCGTCTTTATTGACCTCAATCTCGTTTTCCGCCGTATCCGGAACCCTTTTCACACATACCAAAATCTCCATATTCCGCCCCTAAATCGTTATTCGTAACCATTTAAAACTAAGACACTCAAAATGCGCACCTTAGATTTTACAAAGACTCGCTTTCGGCAATGGGCAAATGGCAATGATCAAAACCCCTGCACCCCGTGTTGAACCGTAATGTTCGAGTCTATTTTTTAAGCGATCATATGACGATCGACCAGTTCAACCAGGTCGATCACCTCCATTTTTCCTTCCATCCCAGTAGTTTTAATGGCATCTTCAATATTCACCATACAAAATGGACAAGCGGTCACGATCACGGTAGCACCCGCGTCTTTCGCCATCTCAACCCTTAACCTGCCCATTCTCGTCTCTTCGATCGGCTCATAAAATAGCATCAAACCACCACCACCGCAACAGAACGAACGATCCCTGCATTTAACCATTTCCACCCTTTTGATCCCTGCAATCGCATCCATGACTTCCCTTGACGCATCATAGATACCATTGTGCCGACCCAGATAGCATGGATCGTGATAGGTGTAAACAGCGCGGTTATCTTCTATCGGTTTCAAACGAATTTTTCCAGAATCGATATACCTTTTCATCACTTGGCCGATATGCTCCACAGGCGGAATTCCATTATAATCGTTCTTAAGAGCATTAAAGGCGTGCGGATCGGCGGTGATGATATTTTTGACACCCGAGTCGTGGATCGAAGCAATGTTTTGATCTCTTAATTGGAGGAAAAGCGTCTCCTCACCAAATCTTTTGACCTCATGTCCGCTATCCTTCTCCGCGGGTCCCAAAATCCCAAAATCAACACCAGCGCCATGTAAGACCCGAACAACCGCCTGGCCGATTGCCTGTATCCGGTCATCATAGGAAGTAATGCTGTCCACAAAATATAAAGTATCTGTTTTAACGTCTTTTTTTAATATTTTTACGGCATTTGTCGCCATGAGATTTTTTGCCCAATCCGCCCGTTTCCTCTCCATCTTGCCATACGGGTTTCCCCGCTTCTCTAACGCGCTGAGCGGTTTTTGCAGTGACTGGGGAACGATTCCCCCATCTACCAGACTCCTTCTCACATCGACGATCTTGTCTATATACTCGATCATCAGCGGGCATTCTTCTTCGCAAGCCCCGCAGGTTGTGCATGACCATATCTCGTCCTCTTCAAGGATATGTCCGATTAAATTGCTCCCTTTGATTGAGGCGCCATACAGCGGATATTTATCAAAAGCATAATCGCGGCATTTTATAGAGATAAATCTGGGAGATAATGGACGACCGACAGCAGTGGCCGGACAATTATCCGAACATCTCCCGCAGTCTGCGCATGAATAAAAATCGAGCATATGTTTCCATGTAAAATCCTCGAATTTCTTGACACCAAAGGACTCAAGCGTTTCAATCTCTTCTTCTGCCATGCCCCATTTCACCGACTTGACCGTTCCTTTGTTCAGCTTCATGAAAAATACATTGGGGATGGATGTGATTACATGAAAATGTTTTCCCAACGGAAGAAAACAAAGGAAAAAGAAAAAGATCAACTCGTGGGAAAAATAGGCGACAAGGTGAATATTCTGAAGTGAACTCAGCGGCGTTTTTATAAAGATCATGGCAGCGATTCCGGTGATGGTCCCCGGTATCGGCATTTCTATTCCAAACCCCTTTTGGATTTGTGCGGCAATACTACTTCCCTCAAAAATTGCGTCAGATACCATAAGCCCTGATATCATAAACAGCACCAGTATCGCTTCCCCCGTGTGTCCCTTGCCATACTTTGGTGGGACTGAATATCTTTCAGGTTGAAAAAATCCCCTACGGATCGCGGCTATGACGCATGATCCAAAAACAATGGTGGCTGCCAAATCCTTAAACAGGTCATAAATGTTTCCCAGGGCACCTTCGAATCCCGGCAGGGAAAAGCCTTCGAAAATCCCGAACATCACCAACGCAATCGAACGAAGCGATATGATCACAAAACCGGCAAAAATGAGAATATGCAGGATGCCGGCAAAGAGGTACCTTGGCTGGCGATATTGAAAGATTGCTATTCTAACCGTATTTTTGGCCCGGTCCATGATCCGGTCGAGCCTTGGATCGGCTGCAGCATTCAGAAGGGGACCAATCCTTCGAACAATTATATACGTAAATATACCGATACCAAAAATTAGAATAAAAACCGAAAAAATCACGGTCGGTATGCCGAAAAAAGATGCTTCGGCCGGAGCAATCAAAGCGGTCCCCATATCCGTGGCTTTCTCCTTTACCCGCACCCTTTGGCAGGCAGCCATAGGGATGTTAAATGAATGAACGTTCATTTATTTCTTATAAATGCGCTATCTCCCTGTCAAGAATAAAATAGACTGAAAGTCCGATGGTTTCAGCCTTTGCCGCCAATCCAACCCGTCAGCATTCTTAACAATATGATTATTGCCAGCTACGAATGCCCTTGTTTCAAATCAAAAGCGCTTACGCCTCTCGTTATGCAAAAAATTTCACCTCGCTCTATGCCGGGCGGGTCTTCATAAAATATAGAGTGTCAAACTTGAGTGTTCAATAAACCGAATAGGAGGGAGACATGACCGACCATACGACCTATCAGGATAAACCGTGGCTTGCTTATTATGAACAAGGAGTTCCGGAAAATATTGTCTATGAAGAAACATGCCTTCCTGAATTTTTGGAGGCGTCTGCTCAAAAGTTTCCCGACAGACCGCCCTGATTTTTCAAGGGTACACCATCTCCTATGCCAAGCTCAATGAGATGGTCAACGCCCTTGCCGGCTGCCTGACCGATTTTGGTATCAAAAAAGGGGAGAGCGTCGCGGTACTTTTGCCCAACATCATTCCTTGTTTGGCCAGCTATTACGCCATATTGAAAATCGGTGGCATTGCGGTGATGAACAACCCGCTATATTCAGATCGGGAACTGGAGCACCAGTTCAATAATTCTGAATCAAAAATTCTCATTGCCTTGGGTCTCTTCGGAAATCGAATGATTGATCTGAGGCCAAAAACAAAGATTAAACAGATCATCTATGCCTCAATCGGTGATTATCTTCCCTTTCCCAAGAACCTGCTGTTTCCGCTTGTAGCAAAAAAGAAAAAACTATCCGCTGAAGTCAAATCTGCTGCGGATGTTTACAAATGGAAAGATACTTTGAAGGATCGTCCTACCGTCCTGCCAAAGGTCAATTTCAGTTTTAATGATATAGCCATGTATCAGTATACCGGTGGAACAGCCGGCGTTTCAAAAGGCGTTATACTGACCCATGGGAATCTGAGCAAACAGGTCCAACAGATCGCCTCTTGGTTTCCGGCTTTTGAAAAAGGGAAAGAGGTCATGCTGGGCGCCCTTCCCTATTTTCATGTTTTTGGACTTTCCGGCGCCATGAATTTTTCGGTATTCATGGGGTGGAGCCAAATACTTGTCCCAAAACCACAACCAGAACCGCTTCTTGAAGCCATCCGAAAATTCAAACCGACCTTTGTCCCCTCGTTCCTACCATGTATATTGGAATATTAAATCATCCAGATATTGATAAGACCGATCTCACCTCCATCAAGGGGTGTTTCTCAGGCAGTGCGCCGCTTCCGGTTGAAGTTATTCACGAGTTTGAGAAAAAGACCGGGGCGATTATTGTTGAAGGATTCGGCTTAACGGAGACGCCACCCGCAACCCATTGCAACCCGTTCGCCGGTTGGAAGCGAAAGGTCGGGAGTGTCGGTCTACCGGTTTCTAATACAAAATGCCGCATCCCACCCGTGGTGAAGCGGTTAAGGTCTTTGCGGTGTTGAAAGAAGGTGAAACCGCTGCCAAAGAAGATTTTATCTCATACTGTGAAACCCGGTTGGCCAAATACAAACTTCCCACTAAAATTGAATTCAGGACCGATCTCCCCAAAACCAACGTGGGAAAGATTTTGAGGAAGGAACTCCGGGCCGAAGGGCTGGAGAAGCGTAAATCAGACCCTATTTTCTAAATATCAAAACGGATATTTTCTTGCTTTTATCACTTTTTCCGCTACTAGACGCCTCAGGGCAATGGTTTCGGTTGGTGGATAATCGGCCAGTCTATTAACTGTGGCGATCTGGGCGGCCTGATCGTCCCCTGCTTCAACATAGGAGAGAATCTGCCTGGCCCAGTGCACAATTTTGGGGAATGTATCATTTATATAGATCTTAGCTGTGGCATCATGGTATTGGGCGTTTGATTCGCCTTTTTTCGAAATGATTTTCATGGCTCTCAACAGACCACTCTCCATTACATAAATCTCGATGATCATATCGGCCATAAATCCCATCACTTCCTGTTCTTCCTCCAGGTTTGCTCCCAACCTGTTTGCAGCCTTACCCGCAGCGAGCAGGAAGATCTTTTTGCTGATCTTTACCAGCCGTTCCTGAACTGCCAGGGGAGCATCACCCATTATTACGGTATCGGACAGATAATTTCTTATTTCCTCTCCCACAACCTGGACCGCATTGAGAAGGTCAAGTCTCCCCTTCATCGCTCTTTTTAAAATGGTCGCAGGAATCAACAGCCGGTTTATCTCATTGGTTCCTTCAAAGATCCGGTTGATCCGCGTATCCCTGTACATCCGTTCGGGCGGATAGCCTGCAATATAGCCGCTGCCGCCAAATATCTGAACCAGCTCATCCATGCAAAAATCAGCACATTCACTTCCGTAAATCTTTGCAATGGAGCATTCCAAAGCATACTCTTCAATCGTTTTTGCATTTTCTGTTACCTGTTGTTTTGCTGTCTCATCCAGGGTGTTGAATCTGTCATCGATTGCACCTGCCAGACGATATACAAGGGACTCAGCCATGAAGGTGCGGATGCTCATATCGGCCAGTTTGTTTTTGATCATGCCGAATGAACTGATCTTGCGACCAAACTGTTCCCTCGAATTTGCATATTTTACAGCTTCTGTAATCGCAATTTTGCACGCCCCGACAGTACTTGCCGCGAGTTTGTAACGACCAATATTCAAAACATTAAAAGCAACCTTGTGCCCCTGTCCGATTTCAAACAAAACATTTTCCTTCGGCACCCGGCAGTCTTTTAAGATTACGGAAGTGGTCGAAGACCCCTTTATCCCCATTTTGTCTTCTTCTTTTCCCAAAGAAAGGCCCGGAAAAGCCCTTTCGACGATAAATCCGGTAAAACTTTTCCCATCTACCTTTGCATAGACGATGTAAATATCGGCCCACGCACCATTTGTAATATAAATTTTTTCGCCGTTTAAAATATAGAATTTACCGTCTTCGGTAAGGCTGGCGGTTGTCCGGGTATTGAGTGCATCTGATCCTGCATCTGTTTCGGTCAGACAGTAGGATGCAAACCATTCACCGGTCGCCAGCTTGGGAAGGTATTTTCTTTTCTGTTCATCGGATCCAAAATAAACTATCGGGAGGGTGCCGATTCCAGTATGTGCGCCGAATGAAACTGAAAAAGAAGGCGCACCTCCCAACGCTTCTGTCACCAGACAGGTACTGGTCTTGTCCATGTCTTCTCCCCCATAGGCTTCAGGGATATCTGTTCCATTGAGCCCCAAATTACCTGCCATCTCAAGCAGTGACCGGGCATAGTCTTCATTTATCTTCTCAAACTGCTCGTCATTCGGCAAAATTTCCTTTTTCACAAAATCGGTTGCCGCACTATAAATCATCTTGTGTTCCGTGGTCATCTCTTCAACGATGAACATATCGCCCGGTTCGCTGTCGGTGATCAGGAACTCACCGCCGACAAAAATCTTTCGTTTTGACATATCATTTCTCCTTATTTATTTTTCATCCATGGAACAGATTCATGAGCTATGGTCCGTTTCACGCTTCTTCCCCAACCCCTCTATGATAAGCTCGACCAGCGGATCTGCCATGGAAATAAGATCATAATTTTTTTTAGAATGCAGCCAGGTATTGATCACCTCATCAACCGACCCTAAAATGAGACGCTTCACTAAACCGAGATACAGACTCCTGCGGATGCTCCCTTCCTGCTGGCCCTGTTCGACAATTTCCGAAACAATATCGAGATATTTCTTTGACATTTTTTTAATCTGATATTCTGCCATTCGAGTGATTTGGTGTGTTTCAGTCTGGTATACCACCGCCATGTTTCGGTCACGCTGGAATTCCTCGAGATGCTTCCGAATAAGATTTCTGAGTTTCTCAATAGCATTGGGACCCTCTTCGACCGCTTCTTTGAACCGGTCAAATACCAGTTTTGTTTTGTAGCTGAAAAACTGAGTAAGAATGTCATCCTTATTTTTGAAATAGAGATAAATCGTACCGTCAGCAACTCCCGCTTCTTTGGCGATTTGTGAAATGGTCGACTGAAAAAATCCCTTTTCGGCAAATACCTTTACGGCCGCCTCAAGGATTCGATGGTGTTTATCATTTGTTTTTCCTTTTATCCGGATGGGAAACCTCCTGGTCGCTCTGTTTATTTGAAATATGAATGAATATTCATTCATTTATCAGAGGAAATTTTCCGTCGTCAAGAGAAAAGATTGAAAAAGTTGGTTTTAAATAATACTTTAAATATCTAAAGGTTATAAATAGGGCGAGAGTCGATTAGACATAAAAAGCCATTCAAAAGAAGCTTTTTATAAAAATGAAGAAAAATTCATTATAAGTAGAAAAGAGAAGGATTTTGGGTGAGAAAAACTAATTCTTATATCGAGTCGACGACATAAAAAGGGCATCCGCAAAAAAAAACAAAACGATGCCCTGAAAAAATCTTATGGACTACATCTTTTTGACATTCTTGGCCTCGGGTCCACGGTCACTTTCCTCCACATCGAAACTCACTCGATCACCTTCGGATAGTGACTTGAACCCGGCCTCATCGATGGAAGAGAAGTGGACAAATACATCCTGACCCTCTTCTTGATTAATAAAACCGTATCCCTTACGATCATTGAACCATTTCACTGTTCCTTGTGCCAAACCCTGACCTCCTTTTGATTGTTACGCGAACCTGCCCTAAGCTCCAGGTCGTCACGCCGATAAAAGAACTGTCCCTTTATAGCGACAAGACCCGGTAGATCACAACTGTTTCTAATAATTCGTATAAGCCATAGCGATAGTGACCGTCAAGTGAAAAAATGAGGATGCGATTTTATTTGAGCGTAACCCCATCTTTCTGCATGCGGACACGACAATGGAACACCATGCACTCGAGAGAATTCTTGACACACTGCATCATCAGCAAGTGGTTGGCGGTGCGTTTGACCTGGGGGTTCGATCCCAAAAAAGTCGTTTTTCGAATCATTGAAAAGGTGGTGTTCATAAGGTCCCGGATAATGAATATGCCCTATGGTGATCAGGTCATTTTTATAAAAAGAAAGTTCTTTCACCAAATTGGATGTTTTCGAGAAATCCCGATAATGGAAGATGTCGACCTGATCAGACGGAAAAAAAATAGCGGTGGAAAGATTACCATTATATCCTCGAAGGTTCAAACAGTTCCCCGGCGATGGGAAAGAGAAGGCATCCTCTATTGCACGGTAAGAAATTGGATGTTGGTTTCTTTATTTTTCATCGGTGTTTCGCCGGCCATGCTTGCCCGATTTTACAAAGAAACACCGTCGATGCCTACAAGCCGGGTTGAAACAAAACCGATATTGTGAGTGCCACCACAAAATGCACATTTATTCATTTGTATCCACTCTCCTTCCATATCACTCCCCTTCGATTCCGATTGCCGCTTTTATCTCCTGATATCGAAAACAGTCTACTGTATGATCATTGACCATCCCCACGGCTTGCATGAATGCATGACAAATAATAGGGCCAACGAATTTAAAACCCCTAACTTTCAAATCCCGACTCATTGCACTAGATACGCTGGTCTTTGAAGGGATCTTAGATAGTTCTTTCCATCTGTTCACCACAGGTTTCCCATGGACGAATCTCCAGATGTAAGCGTCAAAGCTTCCGAATTCTTTCTGAACCGCCAAAAATGCCTTTGCATTTTGAACAGCAGCCTCAACCTTAAGCCTATTCCGGATGATGCCGCTGTCTGAAAGCAGTTCTTTGATCCGGGTGGCATCGTATTTTGCAATTTTTTGGGGATCAAATCCATTAAATGCTTTTCGGTAATTTCCCCGCTTTTTCAAAATGGTTTGCCAGCTCAATCCGGCCTGAACACCCTCTAAAATAATAAACTCAAAAAGTTTTTGATCATCATGGGATGGAACCCCCCATTCCTTATCGTGATATTCGATGTAGAGCGAGTCTGAACCCACCCACCCGCACCTTGTTTTCATTCCCTTCTCCCTTTTTTTCCGGCCAAGCAGTTCCTGTCCCCGGTCTCTTATTTTTGATTTTGGAAAGATCCGCCCTTTGGCGCAGCACAAAGGCGGGGGTAACACGAAAGGTATTTCCACAAGCGCATTTTGCTCTTATTTTCACTTCAGTAGCATGGCCCATATATTTGGACACGTCGGCCGCTTTTGCTTTAGAACATTTGGGGCGGGTGAGAGTCACCACATTCCTTGAAGATACAAAGACTTTTTCCGATATCGTGATAGCCTCCAATTTAACTCTGAATCGGATTTGATTTTAATATCAGATGACTAGATATAGTTGATGGCTTGAGGAGTTTTGATTGCATTGTATTCACATTTTCAGCCTCCGGGAACGCAAACAGGTTTTCAGGTCAAAATTCGAATGATTTTAGGCTGATATTTATCTTTTTTAGTGAGCTTATCTCCTGTAAATTTGACAATCACAAATGCAAGAAACAGAAATAAAAATCCAAAAACTGCTGAAAAGCCGGACTGGTTCCCAGAAACAATAGTTGCAAGTTTGTGGCCGATAACCGCACCCAAAATCATGCTGAATATCGGGAAGATATATAGAAGAAACGAAACCCTGATAAGAGATTCAGTTTTAAAACCGATGACCACCCGGTCTCCCACCCTAGCCCCTACCGGGTTAATCACTTGAACCTCCATCTCCTTACTCCCACCCAGAGTAACACAGGCATCTTTTGAAGCACACGATTCACACGCGCCTGTTCTTTTTGTCTTCACACACGCTGTGGTGGAGTGGAGTGCTGTTACAATTCCTTCTTCGGTAGCCAAAATTTAAGTCCTGAAAAATAGTTTTTTTCGATTTCACCATTTAGCAATATGGGGGTAAAATGTCAATACTGTTGGGCTGATAATAAATTGAATTTGAATCCTTGACCCTAAGAAAATGCCGGATTAAAATCCACCAACAACAAACTGTGTTGCGCTAGTCTAGAGGTTATCAATGGGGTGCCATGAAGTCGTTTAAAGATAAGGTGTCTGAATCCGTGTCGTTCATTCAAAGGCATACACACACATTCCCCAAGATCGGTCTTTTGACCGGAACCGGATTGGGTGAAAGTGTGGCGTTCTTTGAAACGGTAAAAACTTTTTGCTACCACGAAATCCCCCATTTTCCGATCTCAACGGTTGAAAGTCATCCTGGGAGACTTTTGTTCGGCAATGCACAGGGGCTCAATATTATCGCCATGCAAGGTCGTTTTCACCTTTACGAGGGGTATACGCCGCTTGAAGTGACCTTCCCGGTGAGGGTGATGCAGGAGCTTGGTGTTAAAATTCTCATTCTATCGAATGCAGCAGGAGGCCTAAATCCCAAGTTTCAAGCAGGGGATATCATGCTCATCACCGATCACATCAACCTCACCGGCTCAAACCCTCTGATCGGTCCAAATGAGAAAACGTGGGGAATTCGGTTCCCGGATATGGGCCAAGCGTACAACAACAATCTTTTAAAGATTTCGGAGTCGATCGGGAGGGAGATCGGGATCCGTTTGGGAAAAGGGGTCTACGTGGGGTTAAAAGGTCCGTCCCTGGAAACACCCGCCGAGGTGCGATTTTTAAGAATGATCGGTGGTGAAGCGGTCGGTTTCTCGACGGTTCACGAGGTTATTTCAGCTGTACATGCAGGGATGCGGGTGCTTGGGTTGTCGATCATTACCAACATAAACGATCCGGATACACCTTCTCCTGTGACGGTTGACAAGGTGATCGCGGTTTCAAAAAAAACATCTCCGATTCTCACCACTATCCTCAAAAAGGTTCTTGAAGCCATATATGACCATCAAATCTGCTGATCTTCTTGTTTTAAACGGTATTGTTCTCACCATGGATTCGATCGACACCCAGATTAAAAATGGTGCTGTCGCCATCAAAGGAAAAAAAATTGTTGCAGTAGGAGAGGTGGATGAATTTTTATCATGGGATATGTCACAAACGATAGATGCTTGCGAAGGCATCATTATGCCCGGGCTTGTCAATACACATACCCATTTTCCGATGTCGCTCTTCAAGGGGCTTGCAGATGACCTCCCCCTGCAGGTGTGGTTGGATGAGCATATATTCCCTGCTGAAGAAAAATACATAACTCCAAAGTCGGTCCGAATCGGCACACGGCTTTCCTGTGCCGAAATGCTGCTTTCTGGAACGACAACCTGCTGCGATGGATATTTTTTTGAGGATGAGATTGCAGAAGCAGTCAAAGCATGCGGTATACGTTCGGTCCTCGGACAGGGCGTCATCGATTTCCCGGCACCCGGTATTCCTGATCCAAAAAACAATATCTCTTCTGCCATCGTTTTTATGGACAAATGGCAAGCCGCCGCCTCAACAATCAATCCATCCATATTTTGCCATTCACCGAATACATGTTCGACCCAAACATTAAAAAAGGCCAAGGCGGCTGCCAACGACAGGGCCCTCCTTTTTCAAATCCACGCCGCAGAGACAAAAAGTGAATGGGATCAGGTTTGGTCACAGCACCGGGCATCACCGATCAAGTATCTTGATCAGATTGGTGTCCTCGATCAAAATACACTTCTCGTTCATACCGTATGGGTGGATGATGATGATATCGACATCATCGCAAAGCGCAGGGCAAAAGTTTCACATAATCCGGAGAGCAATATGAAACTCGCATCGGGGATTGCGCCGGTCCCGGATTTATTGAAGGCAGATATCACCGTTGGGATCGGCACAGACGGGTGTGCAAGCAATAACAATCTGGATCTTTTTTCCGAAATGGACACAACAGCGAAGCTTCATAAGGTAAACACCCTAGATCCGACCGTTATGGATGCCCGAACCGTGGTTCAAATGGCCACAACCGGGGGAGCTGCAGCGATCGGTTTAGACAGACAAATCGGCTCTCTTGAACCGGGGAAGGAGGCGGATCTTATTGTTATCGATACCAAAAATCCCCGTCTTGCACCACTTTACAACCCCATCTCCCAGGTGGTTTATGCTGCCCTCGGATCGGACGTTCGGGATGTCATCGTTTCCGGAAAGATAGTCGTTCGGAATCACAAACTCCTCACGATCGATCTGGATGATCTTCTTGAACGTGTCGGATCTATCGGAGATACCATTAAAAGAGAATTGACGAAAAAATAATGTCCGCGGGCATAAACCGCTAAAGCCTATTCCCCTTCAAAAGATGTTAAAGTGAATATGTTATACGCTTTTATTTTCTCCCGACCTTTTAAGTCAGGGAGTTCAACTAAAAAGGCACACTCAACAATCTCACCACCGAGTTTTTCCACCAGCTTTGTTGCAGCCAAAACAGTTCCACCGGTGGCGATTAAATCATCCCATATTAAAACTTTCTCACCTTTTTCAATTGCATCTTCGTGCATCTCGATGATGTTTTTTCCGTACTCGAGCGTATATTCCGCCTTGATGGTTTTGTGCGGCAATTTTCCTTTTTTTCTGATAGGAACGAACCCGACGTTGAGTCTGTAAGCAAGTACGGCACCGAAGATAAAACCCCTGGCATCGATTCCGACCACTTTGTCGATCTCCATTTCCCTATAACGGTCGTAGAATTGATCACATGTCGATCGGAATGCTTCCGGGTTTTGCAGTAGTGTTGTGATATCCCTGAACATGACCCCTTTGATCGGCCAGTGTGGAACGGTTCGGATTGTTTCTTTTAAATTGATCATCATCCCGTCATGCTATTTTTGAGACACTCTTTATCAAAAGCGCTTTGACCTTATCGACATTCGCATTGAAAACGTCCTCAATCTCTTCCCAGGAAACCGGTTCCTCATCCTCTTTCCAGCAATCGTAATCTGTGGACATGGCAACAACTGCATATGGAACTTTTGCTTCGTTCGCGAGTATCGCTTCGGTCGCCACCGACATATTGATCACATCTCCCCCCCAACTCCTGAACATGTGCGATTCTGCTTTTGTCGAGAACCTGGGTCCCTCGATGGTAATCACTGTTCCACTGCTGTGTGTTTTGAAACCCAAAATTTGGGAGACCTCACACAACACTTTTCGCAGGCCCACGTCAAACGGATTTGCCATTGGGGTGTGTCGTGCTCCCTCTTCAAACGACTCATGAAAGGTTGTTTTTCTACGTCGTGTGAAGTCGATGAACTGGTCCAGAATCACAAAATCACCTCTACCAATTTCCTTCTTTAAACTCCCACAGGCAGTCGTGGCGATAATGTGTGTAACGCCTTGATCTTTTAAAGCATATATGTTTGCCCTGAAATTCACCTGTGTCGGGCTGAGTTGGTGTTTTTTCCCATGCCTTGCGATGAGGACGACATCTGTTCCGTTAATCTGCCCTAAGGTTAAGACGGAAGACGGTTTTCCATAAGGTGTTTCAACCGCCTTCTCGCTTACTTCCTGAAGGATTTTCGGGTCATCCAGCCCGGATCCGCCGATAATTCCAACTCTCACCATTAATCTTTCTCCAATTTATGCGGTTCATTCACTTTTTACTCAAGTTTTGCACCCACAACGGGGCACAATGCCGCATCTGGTGTGGGGTAAATAAAATTTTTTGGAAAAACAATGAGGCAGCTGTTGTAAACCGGAATCCATAAAGTAATCACCGTGCACAGGCACGAGATGATTTGGATTTTTTTTGTGATATCAGTTGCTTCTGGAATGATAACTCTTAAAAGGTTTTGTGCCGTTGTCAAAGCGCTCATCATCAATTTTTTCCATAAAAATTTCTTTTTACCCTATGCCTGATGCGTCTTTTCTCAAAATATCAGGTGCGAAACTTGAGTAACATGCTTTTAAAAGGTCGTCAAGGTCGGTAGCTATTTTAAAAAAGGGTTATTGACCCGTGTGTGCTTGTACTATAATTATCATACAGTATGATGGATCGCGTAAAAAAAGTTATTCCATGAACAAATTTCATATTTTTATCATCAGATGCATCCTCGGTGCGGTCTTCGCCGTTCTGCTCATGCGATTTTTTTTCCCCCGTGCAAGTCTTCCCTATTCGCTGGGACTCGGCATTTTCATGGTGGGTTTTGTGTACGTTACGGAGTTTTTTAGAAACAAAAAATCGAGATAATCAAAGAAAAGATTTCACGTGAAGACAATTATCCTCGGAACAGCCGGCCATATTGATCATGGCAAAACCAGCTTAATTAAGGCAGTGACCGGTATAGATACCGACCGGCTGAAGGAAGAAAAAATTCGTGGCATCACCATTGAGCTAGGATTCGCCTCTATGGTGCTTCCCAACGGTCAGCATCTTGGGATTGTCGATGTGCCAGGCCATGAAAAATTTGTAAAAAACATGGTCGCAGGCGCAACCGGGATCGACATAGTTGCCCTGGTAATTGCCGCGGACGAAGGCGTGATGCCCCAGACCAAGGAGCACATGGAAATATGCACGCTTTTAAACATTGAACATGGGCTTATCGTCCTCAGCAAAACCGATCTGGTTGAAAGGGAATGGCTCGAACTGGTAACGGAAGATATCAAAGAGTTTACCCGCGGCACATTTCTTAATAATTCACCCATCATCCCGGTGTCATCTTCAAGCGGCCAGGGTTTACCGGAATTTATTCAATCGCTTGAAGAACTGAGTGCCAAAATTCCCCTTCGCCCGCAGTCAAGCCTGTTCCGGCTTCCGATTGATCGTGTTTTCAGCATGAAGGGATTTGGAACCGTCATCACAGGAACCATAACCTCAGGGCAGGTTCAGGTGGGTGATACCATTATGATATATCCGATTCAAACCATCTCAAAAGTACGTGGGATTCAGGTCCATAACCAGAGCGTAAATGAAGCGGTGGCTGGGATGCGAACCGCCATTAATTTTCAGGGGCTCGAAAAGAGCGCCGTGAATCGGGGCGAGGTGATATCCCGCCCAGGCGCTCTAAAACCAACTTATATGCTCGATGTATCGTTTCATTTTTTGAGCAGCAACGAAAAATCGATCAAAAATCGAACACGTGTTAGGCTTCACACCGGAACCAGTGAGGTGATGGGGAACCTGATCCTCCTTGAAAATGATGAACTTCTTCCGGGTGCCACAGCGCTCGTACAGATCCGACTCGACTCGCCTATCGCAGGGGTAAAGGATGACCGGTTTGTTGTTCGAAGTTATTCTCCCGTTCGAACGGTCGGGGGCGGCCGCATTTTAAACCCCATCCCCAAAAAACACAAACGCTTTAAACCCAAAATTATTAATGGGCTGAAAAGAATTTTCAGCGATACACCCAAAGAAATTATTCTTTACCACGCGGAAGAATCCGGCTATGCCGGCGTTTTAATTTCCGATCTGCTGCTGATGACGAATATGAATGAAAAAGGCCTTCATCAAATTTTTCAGGCGCTTCTTTCCAAAAAGGAACTCATCCTGTCAGACAAAGAGAACCAAGTATTCATTGCTGGAAAAACCTTTGAGAAACTGAAAAGAGAGGCTGCAGAACACTTGAAAAAGTACCATCGTATCCATCCACTCAAACCGGGGATGCCAAAAGAAGAACTTAAATCCAAATTCCCATCTCTCCTCGGTTCGAAACTTTTCAATCAGATGCTTTATCAGATGGGAAAGAAAGATCTCATTTTCCAGGAGGAAGAGTCTGTCCGCCTTGCCTCACACACGGTGGCGCTGGCGGAGGATCAAGCGAGTGTTCGAGAAAAATTATTGGATGTCTATCAGAAAAGTGGGCTTACCCCGCCCTATTTCAAAGAGCTTGGAAAAACGTTTGATATTGATAGCAAACGGGCAAAAGATATCCTGATCCTGCTGGTAAACGAAGGAGAACTGATTAAGATAAAAGAAGATATGTTTTTTCATGCCGCAGCTGTCAATCGCCTGGAGAGTCGATTGGTCGATTTTCTCAAATTCAGAGGAGAAATCACAACACCTCAATTCAAGGACATGACAGGTGTTTCACGAAAATATGTTATCCCGCTCATCGAATATTTTGATTCAAAGAATGTGACCATACGGGTGGGCGATATTCGAAAACTTAGAGTCGGGTCCCGGCGCTGAAGGCTGGATGTGTGATAAACATTTCGGTGATGCTATCAAGAAATAACAATCCCTTTTGGGAAAGCGCAAAGTGGTGCTGATCGGCCTTGATCAATCCCTTTTCTTCCAGATCGGGTATTACGTCCCCAATAACCTGTTCAAAATCGACCCCAAATGCTTGATTGAAAGATTCGAAACTGATTCCGTTTTTTCGCCTGAGCCCTAGGCAAAATGCCTCAATCATGCGCTGGCTTCGGGTTAATACCTCTTGCCCCATGATTGGAAGTACGCCGTTGTTCAAATCGTTGATATACCTTCTGACCGACCGGTGGTTCCACTGTCGCTTGGGACTGCAAAACGAATGGGCAGACGGTCCGAGTCCGAGATAAGGGACGGCGGACCAGTATTTTTGGTTATGTCTCGATCTTCTGAGACCGGGAGACCCTATCACCTTTTTTGAAAAGTTTGATATTTCGTACTGTTCATAACCGTTTGTTGTTAAGAACGTGAGAGTGGTTTCAAATAGATCAAAGACAATTTTTTTAGAAAGAGGATTAAATCTTCCTTTTTTCCTGGCTATAGACAAGGGAGTTTTTGGTTCATAGGTGAGCATATAACAGGCGAGATGTTCAGGTGCGAATTCAACTGCCTTAACCAAATCAGCGAGCCAGGAAGTCACTGTCTGTCCCGGAATACCGTAAATAAGATCAAGGCCGATATTTTCAAACCCGGCCTTTCTCGACGCATTTAAAACATAAATCGCATCATCAGCAGTGTGTATCCGACCTAAAAAATCGAGATTTGATTGATCAAACGATTGCACCCCGATATTTATTCGATTGGCGCCTGCCCGATGGTACGTTTTCAACTGGCCAAACGTCACGGCCCCCGGATTGACTTCCACGGTGATTTCTGCAGCTTTAAGAAACTTAAACCGGTTGCGGACAGCATCAATGATAGAGTCGATGACTTCCGCTTCAAGGAGAGAAGGGGTTCCACCACCGAGATAAAGGGTGTCAAACAAAAAGGGTGCCGTGCAAACCATGTCCATCTCCTGCACCAATGCCCGGATAAATGATGGTGCCTGAGAAAGGTCGGTTATGGAATAAAAATCACAATATCGACACTTTTTTTT